>ERZ773359.1613-NODE-1613-length-30605-cov-5.329362_pt1 | contig 30605 bp, 25 predicted proteins | sample MGYA00374955_ERZ773359 | MGnify/ENA primary metagenome ERZ773359 (study PRJEB29098, sample SAMN04486028) | biogas fermenter metagenome | study: EMG produced TPA metagenomics assembly of the Biogas fermentation microbial communities from Germany - Plant 4 DNA1...
TTCCCGGCGTATACTCTTGCAGACTGCCAAGCCGTCCATTTTGGGCAGCGTCCAATCTAAAAGCAGCAAATCATAAGGACGGGCTGCAAATAATTCTAAAGCTGCTTTGCCGTCATAAGCAATATCAACCTGATACCCTTCCCGCTCCAGAAAAAAAGCAATATTTTTAGCCATAATCTGTTCATCTTCAACCAGCAGCACTCTTTTCATCTAATCTCCCCTTGAGTTTATGGTTTCCTAAACCGGTCCCCGGCAAACTCTTAAATTACAATCTCAAGGGAAAAGGGTGAATCAAGCAAGATATAATTTTCTACCGCTACAAGAAAGAAAAGACACCGCCGCCTAACCTTAAAACAGGCTGGCAGCAATGTCTTTTTAGTTACTTATGGCGTCACATCTAAAGGCCAGGATTCAATTAAAACCTGCATAGTTCCGCCGCAGACCATACCCATATCTTCAGCTATTTCTCCGGTTAAGTCCACAGTCACAAGTTTACAGCCACCGTCATCCATCAGCATGCGGGCTTCCCTGATGACATCGCTTTCACTGCAGCCGCCGCCAATACTGCCCACAATCCTCCCATCAGGCCAGACAATCATTTTGGCGCCGGCTTTTCTCGGCACGGAACCCCTGGTGGCAACAATAGTAACGACGGCTTTTTTCTCACCATTTTCCTGTGCCAACTCTTCCAGGACCTGCCGGTCAAATTCCGTGCGCGTCAAAACTTTAGAGTCTTTGCCTAATTTAGGTTCTGCCAAACGGCGATAGCTGATCAGCTCCGCCAAAATAGAAACAGCTATTTCTTCCGGTGTTACCGCCCCAATGGCCAGACCAATGGGGGTATTGATTTTGGCCAGAAGGTGCGGGTTAAAACCTTCCTCCTGCAGTTGTGACAAAATGCCGGCAACTCTGCGTTTAGAGCCGATCATGCCAACATAGGCCCAGCGTTTAGGTAAGACTGCACGTAAACATTCCCGGTCATGGCGGTGACCTCTGGTTACAATCACAACATAAGTAAATGGAGTAAAATGAAACTCCTCAATGGCCTCGGCAAAAGAAGCACAAACCACCTCATCAGCTTCAGGAAAGCGATGACGGTTAGCAAAGGCGGGCCGGTCGTCTACCACAGTAACGGCAAAGCCGACACCGGCGGCATACCGGCATAAAGGTTTGGCTATATGGCCTCCCCCTAAAATTAACAGCCTGGGTTCTGGATAAAAAGGTTCTATAATGGTGGTAAGATTACCATTTTCCCTGATCTCAACCTGACCGTCTTGGAGCGCTTTTTTTAGCATCTGTTGCAGCTCAGGGGAAACAGTCTCACCCTTTTGCTTATCTACATAAAAATTCTTTTGTACACAAGTTTGTCTTGCCGTATCAACAGAAGTGATGATGGCAGCCTGTTCTCCCCGGTTTAGTTCGGCATACAATTCTTTGTATAAATTCATGTTGCTCTCCTTTCCTGCAGAAAACTTGCCTCTGCAAGTCGGCAAATAATTTTGCCAATATTACACCAGTATAAATGGGAGCTAATTCTTTGTCAAAAGAAGAAACCGGCTGCTTTAAAAGCTAAAAACAGCTTATTTAACTTTGGCGGTACTGAAGCCGAAAATACTGCCACCCAGACCTAAAAGTGCACTTAAAATAATCACAAAGAGAAATAAATTGACGGTTATGTTTCCCAGTGGCGGTAAAGGGATAAAAGGAAGCGGGCCTGCAGTCAGTGCATAGATATATTTGAGGGCAAAAATTGATAAAATAGCTGCCAAAACTCCGCCACCTGCACTTAAAAGCAATCCTACCAGCAAGTACGGGACGGCAATAAAACTATCCGGTGCTCCCAGTAAAATCAGTGTCTTGATATGTTCCCTATTATGGTCAATTCCTAATTTGATCAGATGGGCAATTATTATGAGCGTGGCAATGCCCACCGCAACCACAACCAAGTAGCCTAAAAACTGCATAATACCTGCCAGATGGCGCAGATCTTCCAGTACTTCTCTGTTATCGCGGACATAATTAATCTTATCCAACTGCGCCAGATCAGCCAGTACGCCATCCAAATCTTCCAATTGTATGTTTACTTCAATAAAGGGACTGAAGGGGTTTTCCGTAAAATAGGTTAAAACCTGCGCTTCTTTGCCCAGAACTTCTTCCATCCGCTCATAAGCTTCTTCGGCGTGGATTAAACGTGCTTCCCTGACTCCGTCAATTACCTCTATTTCCTCAAGCAGGGCAGAGATCTCCGTAGCCGTTAAAGTTTCCGGGTAGAAGACATTAATTTCAGCTTCATCCTGTATTGCTTCAATAATATGGGAACTCACCCACCAACCTGCCACCACCATTGCTAAAAATAAAAAGATCAGGGTCATGCTGAAAAGGGAAGTCAGATTGGAAAGTAAATTAGTACTAAGAATAATTTTTGCTTCCTTCATAAAATAATCGGTATTTTTAAATAAATACTTCATCATTACTCATCCGCCCTTTCCATGGCACCCTTTTGCAAACGAATAATTCTGCCTTTCGTTTCATCTATTAAATGCGTAGCGTGGGTGGTAATGATGACAGATGCATTACTATCCCGGCTGGAAGCAGCTAAAAGCTCCAAAATGTTTTGCGCATTTTCTTTGTCCAAATTTCCTGTAGGCTCATCAGCCAAAATAATGGCAGGTTTTCTGGCTACAGCGCGGGCAATGGAAACGCGCTGGCCCTCTCCCCAGGACAAATTCTCCACCGGTGCGTTGGCTTTATGCTGCAGACCTACTTTAAACAAAGCTTCCTGTGCCCTGCTTTTCATCTCCTCAAGGGGAAGGTCCAGGAAACGCAGGCCTAACATGACATTTTCCAGGGCGGTTCTTCCCTTTACCAGCCTAAAATCCTGAAACACCGGTCCCATCAGTGTACGCAGCCACCTAATTTTATCCATTTCATTTTTATGTAAAGTGTGCCCCAAAACTTTTAAAGTGCCGCCGGTAGGGAACTCCATGCCCATGAGGAGTTTTAACAAGCTGGTTTTGCCGGAACCGCTGGGCCCGGTAATAAAAACAATTTCACGCCTTTTCACAGACAAATTAATCTCCCGTAAAGCCACTGTGCCGTCAGGATATTGCAAAGTTACGTTTTTAGCTTCTATCATCCTTGATCCTCCCGCTGTGGTTTAACTGATTAAGTTAGCGGAACAACCGTTAATTCAAGTTGCCCTTCCCCTATTTCCAAAGCCAGTATTCGCATTTCTCCCACAAGTTGATTTAAATCTAACCGCAATTCTGCGGCAAATAATTCTTCCAGTTTACCGGGTCCGAGGGCCATCCCAAAAAAAGTGCCCTCCTGAACTTGAAAAGTTAAGATATTGTCTTCAACCAGAAACATACCGGATAAAACTAAATTATTTTCCGGCATTTCAATTTGTACTCTGCCGGGAGTAAAAGTAAAGGCCAGTTCATCATAACCTTGCTCGGCAAAAATATTGTTAAGCGTTGTGTCAGCAAGGGCTGCCTTTAAGCCCACCGGAGTTAACCTGACCTTTATTGCCTCCGGCGGCAACTTTGCTTCAGCAACTATCCGGGCAAGATCAGCTGTAAGTTGCGGGAAAAACTGTGTCAGCTCCTGCCAGGCCTCTTCTATCATTGCTAGCTGTTCTTCAAAAAATTCCCTCTCCTCGGCTAAAGACGTCAGGTAAGCTTCCAACTCTGCTTTCAACTCGTTTGTTTTGTCAATTGACTCTGTAAGCTGTTTTTCGGTTACCTGCAAGGAATTTACAATGGGCTCCAATTCTTCCTTTTGTGCCACCAGCTTCTCCTTGCTCTCATCCAGCAGCTCCAGGAGATTACCTGTATTGCGGGCCAAATCCCGCAAGGTGCCGATTCTGCGCAAAAAATCTGAAAAACTTTTTGCTTTCAGCAACCTTTCCAGATAATTGGACGGCCCTGTTCTTTGATAACTTCTTAAGACCTGCTTCAGGGCTTCCCGGTTTTCATTGTATTTATGCTCTTCCGCTCCAATTTCCGCTTCCAATTGGCTGATCCGGAGTTTTAACCCCTCCATCTCACTACTTGTTCTTTGTTTTTCTCTTTCCATTTCCTCAATGGATTGGGTTAAAGCAAATAATTCTTCCAGAATTTCTTTTTCTTCAGCCGTTAATAGGGAGAGTTTTTCTTCTATTTGGGCAGGGCTGTCCTGTTGTCCGAAAGCCGTACCTAAAAAAACAGAGATCAGAAAAATAAAGACAAACAGAAAGAAAAAAGCAACTCTTTTCGTCCCGATTTTTTGCATTTTGTTGCCTCCTGGCTTAGCCTACTGTCATTTGTCTGAATTTAGCAAAAATAAGTTGTTATTATAGTTACACATTGGTGCAGAAATTCCTGCCTGCTCCTTAACGGCAAAGAAGTTTCTTGCTTTCCGGCGGCAAACAAATTATACTTGGTACTGAAATCTAAAGGGCAGGGAAAGTAAATTGAAAACATTGCTGAAAGAGTTTTGTAAAACAATAAATCTTGAATCTGTGGGGATTGCTCCGGCAAAACCTTATCTGGATTTTGCCCGGATCTGGCAGCAACAAATTGAAAGGAAATATAATAGTGGCTTTGAAGAAAAAAATTTTAGCAAAAGAGTTTATCCTCACCTGACACTGCCGGCTGCAAAATCTGTGATTGTCTGTCTTTTCCCTTATTTCGCCGGTACAGATCCTGAAGCCAATCTGGCCAAATTTGCCTATAGTCTTGATTATCACCTGCTCATTAAGGACAAACTGGAAACCATCGGTATGTTTTTGCAAAAGCAGATCACAGGTTTTCAATATCAAAGTTTTGTTGACAACGGGCCCTTTAGCGACCGTTATCTTGCTTTTCTGGCCGGTCTTGGCTTTTGGGGCGTAAATAATCATCTTATTTGTGATAAATACGGCTCATACTTTTTTATCGGCTACATCCTTAATAATTATCCTTTCCCGCCGGACAGTCCCCAGGAAAAAACCTGCCTGCAATGCGGTAAATGTATAGAAGCATGCCCGGGACAGTGTATTTTAGGCGATTTCACCATTAACGCCCGGCGCTGTAAGTCCTACCTGACACAAAAAAAAGACCCGCTTTCCGCAACGGAAGTTGAGATTATACAAAAAACTGCTTTAATCTGGGGCTGTGATGTCTGCCAGGATGTTTGCCCCCACAACCAAAACGCCGTCAAATCAAATCTTTTAGAATTCACCACTAACCTGGTTACACGCCTGGATTACCAGGAACTAAAGGGGCTTTCTAATCGCGCTTTTAAGGAAAAATATAAAAACCGCTCCTTTAGCTGGAGGGGGAAAAAAATATTGTTGCGCAATCTGGAAATCATAGGCAGTTAAGCCTTTCCCCGGTCTGGCCCTGGTACTGCCAAAAGTTTGACTGCCCGGCAAAAAGCTGTGCAAATTGCATGTGCAGCTTTTTATTTTTATGATATAATTTGCAGTAGACGGATGAGAGCAATTAATGGATTTTACCCGTTTGGCTTTATTAGCGACAGAACTTTTAGAAAACTCGGATCAAGCAAAGCTTTCCGTCGCAACTTTATGTTATAATGTAAATAAGCCGGTATTATTTTCTGTAAACTTACAGGTTTTTCTCCGTCAACCTGTGCGTAATATATAATTTTCAGAAAGGAGTCTGATCGTATGGCTGATTTAGCCGGTGCAAACGGACAAAGAGAACATTTCAGAGTCGTGGGCAAGCCCAATCTACCCGGCAAACTTTCCTATGCCATGGCTACGGGCATTGCCAAATTTGGCATAGACTATGTACTTCCCAATATGTTGCACGCAAAATTCCTGCGCAGCCCTTACGCCCATGCCAGGGTTGTTTCTGTGGACACAACTAAAGCCAGAGCTATTCCTGGTGTTGTTGATATACTTACCTGGGAAGACGAGGATATTAAAAACCTGACAAGTTTTGGTGAAAGCTTCGGTACAGCCAAACCTTGGCTTGATAATGTGGCAGAACATGAGGGGCAAGAAGTGGCTGTCATTGTTGTGGCAGAAAGCGAAGATATCTGCGAAGAAGCATTAAGGCAACTGGACGTTGAGTGGGAAGTATTGCCGCATGTTGTGGATGTTCTTGAGGGTAAAGAGCCGGATGCTCCGGTAATTAGGCCTGAGGCACCACCGGCACAAGCCTTTGGTCCTCCAGGCGTTAAGCCGCCCGAGAAAAAAGGTAATGTCACCACTGTCACCACGGTGCAGGGAGACGTTGAAGCAGGTTTTAAAGAAGCAGACCATGTGATTGAATATGACTTAAAACTGCCGGCCTTTGCTTCCCATATGCCTAACCCCTCCGGCTCGGTGGCCTGGTGGGAAGAAGATCCTTATCTGGGAGAAGGCAAAGCTTTACACATTGAAGGTGCCGTTAGGGAAAGACAGGCCATTAGCGCCATGTACAAAGTGCCTTTGGAAAAGACTATCCAGAAAGGCTTATTTATGGGTGGGAAATACTGCGACTGGGGTTTAAGAAAATCTCAGGAAATCACACCGCTTTTAGCCAAAAGAACCGGCAGACCGGTACGTTGTGTCAATAAACGCGAAGACCACTATGACTTTTTAATGAAAGAACGTTACATGTACCTTAAAGTAGGCTTCAAAGAGAACGGCTTAATTACCGCCGTAGACGATTATTCCATTGCTGATGGCGGCGTCACAGGCAGTTCTTCCTTCGGCACGACCGGTGACCATAGATACGGCCCCTACTTTACTTTAAGATGTAAAAACATCAGGCAGACCATGGACATTATTGACACCAACCGCGGTAAAATGTATGTGAGCGGTCAGCACTGTCCCTTTAACTGGGATGCCGGCACCATGGCCGTCTACTTAATTGCGGAAAAGCTGGGGAAAGACCCCATTGAAATTGCCAGAATCAATTTACACGGTCCCACCTCTCAGGATGATCCCAACCCGGTGCCCAGTTTTGAAGCTTGTATTGAAGCCGGCAAAAAACTGATGAACTGGAACTGGCACCCGGCCGGCACGAAAAAACTGCCGGACGGCAGAATGCACGGCGCCAGCTTCCGCTATCAAATGTGTCCGCGACACGCATTTTCCGGTTATGAAGCCAAATTGGAACTGCGTGACGGTAAGGTACACATGCCGACACAGGGCCCGGTCTTTGGCGTTTTTGCCGTTGAAGCTAATGCCATGGTAGTGGCGGAAGAGCTAGGTTTAGAATATGACGATGTCAGTATTGATTTTGACTACAGGGAAAAATTTACTCCTGTGGGCGGCGGTTCTGACGGCACTACGGCTTCAGCCTGGGTCATGAAAGAATGTGCCAATAAATTAAAGCGGATGATTCTTGAAGCCGCCATTGAAGAGGCAGAAAATCCGCCTCAACCTATTTCCATGTTTGCTCCGCCCAGACCCCCCAGCCCCTTTAAAGGCAAAGGGCTCAAACCGGAAGATTTAGATTTACAGGACGGCAAAGTTGTCCTTAAGTCTGATCCCAGCATCGGGGTTCCCCTTGCTCAAGCCGTAACCCAAAACCTGGTGGCCACTTATGCCGGCAGACCTCCCAATGCATTATGGTCAATTGGCATGGGCAGAATGCTGGATACCATGAATACAGCTTATTGCGAAGTAGCAGTAGATACGGAAACCGGTGAAGTGGAAATCCTCCGTTTCGGCGTCGTGGCAGATCCCGGGAAAATCATGCGTCTGACCTCGCTGGAAAGCCAAATCGACCAGGTCATGTACTTCAGTCAGGGCTGCCAGTTGCTTGAGGATTATGTGTATGATAAAAAGACCGGCGTTAAGCTTAATAATAATATGATTGATTACAAAAAACCGACTATGGTTGATGTCCCCCATGTGGACCGTAAATTCCTGGAAACACGCGCCGGTAACGCAGCTTACGGCGCCAATGGCATCAGCCATTCTTTGGCCAACACACACTTGGTCATTATTGCTATCCATAACGCCATTGGCGTCTGGGTAGATCCGCCGGCAACACCTGATAAAGTACTGAAAGCTTTAGGTAAAATCTAAACAAGTAAAAAAGGACTTGAGGCGAATTTGCCTTGAGTCCTTTTTGCTTGCAGAAATTTCTTAACTGAAAAGATTTTGGGTATTGCCGTTTTCTATAATATTAAGCATTTTGACGGTGGCTTTAATGGCAGCCGCAGTCTGGTCGGAATCAAGCCCCCTGGTTTTAAACTCCTTGTCCCCCTGCCAGGTAATGACTGTTTCCACCAGCGCGTCTGTGTCACCGCCGGGCGGGATGGTAACAGTGTAATCAGCCAGCCGCGGCAAGCGCTTTTTGCGTTTTTGATAAATTTTGGTGATGGCTTTAAAGAAAGCATCATATTGTCCGCTGCCGGTTGCTGTTTCCTCATAGATTTTGCCGCAAATGTCGGCACTAATTGTGGCCACAGGCTTTAAGTTTTTGGCATGACAGATATAATAGTTTTCTATTTTTACCTTATTGCTAATTAATTTGCTGCCTAAAACATCTGAAATAATATAGGGCAGATCCTCTGTGGTGATATTTTGTTTTTTGTCACCCAGTTCCACAACTTTTTCCGTAATCTTTTCAATGGAACTCTGATCCAGCTGGATTCCCAGTTCTTCCAGATTTTTAATAATACTGGCCTTGCCAGAGGTTTTGCCTAAAGCATATTTGCGCAGCCGGCCAAAGCGGGCCGGATTAAGCAGGTTCTGGTAGAGATTACCCTTACTGTCGCCATCAGCATGAACACCGCAGGTTTGTGTAAATACGTTCTCCCCAATAATAGGCTTGTTTCCCGGGATGCGAATGCCGGAAAAAGATTCCACAATCCGGCTTACTTTATTTAATTTTGATTCATCAATGAAAATTTCCGTTTTCCCGTAATGATCATTAAGTACACCCACAACACTGGAAAGCACGGTGTTGCCTGCCCTTTCACCCAGTCCGTTCACTGTGGTGTGAATACCTTTGACGCCTGCTTTAACCGCCATATAAGTATTGGCCACAGCCAGGTCATAATCATTATGGGCATGGAAATCAAAATGCACATCAGGATACTTTTCCACCATGAGCCGGCAGTACTTGTAGGCTGATTCAGGATCTAAAATACCTAAAGTATCGGCCAGCATAAAACGATTGACATCTTTTTTCAGAACCTCAATCAGCTGAAAGACATACTGGGGAGAGCTTTGCACACCGTTGGACCAATCTTCCAGGTACAAATTTACTTTAATCCCATGGCTGCGGGCATATTTTAAGACTGCCTGAATGTCAGCCAGATGCTCGGCAGGAGTCTTCTGCAGCTGCCCTTCCACATGCCGCTGGGAGCCTTTACAGAGCAAATTCAATACTTTGGCCCCTGCCTCTAGCAACCAGTCAACTGACTTGGTGCCGTCAACAAAGCCGAGAATCTCAACTTTTTCCGACAGGCCGTTATTTTTACACCATTGTGTTATTTTTTTAGTTGCTTCCAGTTCACCTGTTGAAACACGGGCAGACGCCACTTCAATACGGTCAACTTTAACTTCTTCAAGTAACATTTTTGCCACCGTGAATTTTTCATCCACAGTAAAAGCCACACCGGGTGTCTGCTCCCCGTCCCTCAGGGTTGTGTCCATAATTTCGACTCTCATTTTCTGCTCCTTTCTGCAAATGTTTGTGATAAAATAAAAACTTTCGCCCATAACAGGACGAAAGTTATTTTCGTTCTACCACCTATTACGACATACCATCATATGCGTTCCCTGTAACGGGGGAAAGCCGTCAGAACTTACTCCAGCCAACTGTTTCAGCCGCTGCAACTCGAGAGTGATGTTCACTGCTTTTCTACTGGTACCGGGTTTCCACCGTCTCCGGCTCACTGTAACGTTCAAAAAACAGCTACTGTCTCCGTCATCGTTTTTAGCTATATGTTTCTATATTCTACACAAAACAAAAGCATTTGTAAATACCTATTTTATTAATAATTTCTAAACTCCAAACAACAAATTTAAAACTTTGTCACCGGCTTTACGGTTTGTACCCCGATAGGGATAACAGTGAATATGAATGGCCGGATTGAAATTGAGTTCAATGATGGTGGCGTTATGTTCATTTTGCGGCACATTGATATCTTCTATCATCATATCAATACCGGTGATAACTGCACCGACACTTCTGGCTGCTTTAAGAGCCAGTTCTTTATAGCTCTCATGAATCAGGTCAGTGTAATCCAGACTGTCGCCGCCGGTACTGATATTTGAATTTTCCCTTAAATAAACAATTTCATTTTCCCTGGGGATATAATTAAAATCTTTGCCCTGCGCTTTCAGGAAATCTGCTTCCGTTGTGCCCAGGTTTATTTTTTCCAGCGGAGTACGGTGCCCCTTTCCACGTAAGGGATCTTTATTTTTTTCCGCCACCAGTTGGCGGATGGTGCTTTTACCGTCCCCCACCACATTGGCCGGTACCCTTAACAGTACACCCACCACTTCAGCGCCCATGACCAAAAAGCGATATTCCTTCCCCTGGACAAATTCTTCAACCAGGATGGTATCATCATGAGAAAAAGCAAATTCTACGGCTTTGCGGTAGTCTTCTTCCGTAAAGAAGGGTTCCTTGAAAATAGTAATGCCAAGACCAAAATTAGTGGATTTCGGTTTAATGACAATTTTTTGGTCCCGGAATTGCTTATATGCCGCCAATGCCGCTTCCGGCTGTTCATAAACTTCTCCCCGGGGAACTTTAATCCCGTTTTCTTTCAGGACTTCTTTTGTCACTACTTTGTTTTCCATTACTAAAACAGTACTATAATTATCCAGGGAAGTTTTTGTGGCTTGTTTAACATACTCAACTTTTTGCCCTCTACTTAAACGCAAAAAGTTTTCCTTCCGGTCAAGAACGGTAAACTGTACTCCCTTTTTGACAGCAGAAGCCATTAAGATTTGTGTTGACAATTCCATGTCTTCATAGCCCAGCATCCTGCCGCCCAAAGCTTGGCTTTGGGCCAGGTATGCTTTGGCTTTTTCCAGATGAAAGCCAATATAAGTCTTTTCTTTGGCTTCCCGGATAATGGCGGCGGCATATGTTTTTTCCGGATTTAAAACTTTCTCTTTCGCCGCAGCAATAATACCGGAATAAAAATCTTTCTCATAACCCAGCATTTGAATCAGATTTTCAATTTCCTCTAAAACAGAAATTGCATGCTGGCGGAAAGGTACCAGTTCACCGTCATCATTAAAAATGCTGCCGGATTTATGCATACCGCAGACATTGGCCAGGTTATGGTTTATATCAGCCAGTTCCTGCAGTTCTTTCGTAAAAACAAAATCTTTTTTAAATAAAGCGTAAAGAAGAAAAAGATGAATCAGGTAGAGATCTTTCATGGCAATGCCATATTGATCAAAGGGGTTAAGATCAAAAATACGCAGCTCAATATAGCTTACGCCTTCTGTTTTTAATAAATCAAGCTTGCCGGGCCTCCTCCCTACTTTTAAACGTACAGGGCAGTAGAATTCCCGGGCGTCATATATTTTCCCCTGCTCAATTAAGGCTTCAATGCCCTGAATATAGGCCTCAATACTTTCATAATTAACATAGAAATCTTCTGTATTTTTGTAACCGGCTCTGCTGTTTCTAATTGAGATTAGGCGGGGACAATAATAACTTTCCGCATCGACTTTTTTGCAAAAACCCTTGTAATCGTCAGTAAAAGTTTCATGAATAACAGGACCGGCTCCCGTGAGATAGAGCAAAAGCCAGCGGTGCTTTAAATAATTTTTGGCTACTTTTAAATAAATCTCATTTTTAAATTCAGTAAAGGATTGCCCCTGGTTAAACTTTGCATACAAAATTTCCAGGAATTTTTCACTAAAAGAGAAATTATAATGGATGCCGGAGAGCAATTGTTTCTTTTTCCCGTATTTTTTTGCCAGTATTGCCCGGTACTGATTCTGATCGGCGCCTTCCGGGCCGAAATCTGCCACTTTGATTTCCTCTTCCGAGGGCAGAATAGGGGGATTACTTTGCGGCCACAAATACTCCCCCTTTAAGGACACAGCAATAATAGTCTGCAAATTACCTAAAAAATTATATACTTCAGGGATACTGCTGCAAACAGGTGTAATCATTTCGATTTGGCTTTCGGCAAAATCAGTAGTTATGTACGGATGATTCAACTTATGGCCCAGTTCTTCAGGATGCGGCGTTAACGCCAGTTTGCCTTCCGCATCAACCCTTAAATTTTCTTTTTCCAGACCGAATTCTCCCTGAAAAACATGATGTGCGAGCCGGTTTGTCCTTATATATGCAAGCAGTTTTTCATCAAATCTCTTCACATAAACACCTCGGCATAAGTTTTCTGCAAATTACTATCTTTTATCGTATCACACATAAAATAACTATGCCATATGCAAAAAGCTTTAAGGCTGCCATTCCAGGACTTTATTGAGAAAAGCTTGCAGAGCTTTAGTTTGCGGCTCGGTAAAAATTTGCCTGCTGTCTCCGCTTTCCACAACTGTGCCGTCAGCAACAAAAACAACTTTTTCACAGGCTTTTTTGGCAAAACCCATTTCGTGGGTGACAATAATTGTCTTTAACCCCCCAGCCTGTAGTTCACCCAGCATATCCAAAACCTCGGCCGTCAGCTCCGGATCTAAAGCGGAGGTGGGTTCATCCAAGAGGAGCAATTTCGGTTTAATAGCCATGGCCCGGGCGATTTGTATGCGTTGCTGTTGCCCGCCGGACAATTGATGCGGGTATTTATGGCCTTCCTCTTCCAAGCCAAAACGTGCAAACAATTCCCTTGCTCTTTCCGCCGCTTCAGCTTTATCCAGCTGAAAACTATGAATCAGAGGTAGCATCACATTCTCCAGAGCGGTGAGATGCTCAAAAAGCCCTTTTGTCTGAAACACAAAACCGATTGTGCGGCGGTGAGCCAGGAGCTCTTTTTCACTAAAACTTACTTTTATGCCGTCAAGGTAAAGATCTCCGGACGTAGGCGGTAAAAGCCCGCCGATGATACGCAGTAAAGTTGATTTACCGGCACCGGAAGGACCGATCACAGCCAAAGCGTTAAAGTCGTCCTCATAACAAACATTTTTTAATACGGTTTTCCCGGCAAAACTTTTACAAATCTTATCCAGCACTATTTTCATGTTTGTACATCCTCTCTAGGTGGCGGGTAATGAGGGAAACGGCAAAAGTCATGACAAAGTATAACAGACCTAAAAAGAAATAATTTTCAAACAGCCGGTAATTATCTGCCGAAATTTCCTGGGTAATTTGCGTTAATTCCGGGATGGCAATGACAGATAAAAGCGAAGAATCTTTAATGATGGAAGCAAACTGGCCCGTTAGTGCCGGCAGGATCCTGGCCATCAACAGCGGAAATGTCACCAAACGAAATGTCTTAGCCGGGGTTAAACCTACTGCCTTGGCCAGCTCAAACTGGCTCTCATCAATACTTTCCAGGCCTCCACGGATTATTTCCGCAATATAGGCGCCTTCAAAAAGCGAAAGAATTAAAACTCCGGCCAGATAACGGTTATCTACGCCCCAGGCTGTACCGATAATATAAAAGAAAAAGAAAATCTGTACCAAGAGCGGCGTGCCGCGAATAATTTGAATATATATTTTTGCCAGGTAGGATAACACTAAAAATCTGGATTTCTGCGCCATGGCGGCTACAGAGCCTAGCAACAGGCTCACCAAAAGACTGGCAAAAGCCATGATTAACGTCATTTTAAAGCCTTGCCATAAACGATACTTGTACGCCCACAGCGTGCTAAAATCCAGGCGGTGATTGATCCGTACCAAAGAAATCCAGACAAAACCCACCAGGATCACCGTAACCAACACAACGCTGATGCTTTTGTAAAAAAGTGCAGGTGATTTTTTCATCTTTTCCTCATCTATTCAAAAAACCAGGGAAAACCTAAAGCATCAAATGTTTTCTTTTCCTCGGCCAAAAATTGCTCCGTCAGTTTTTCAAAACCACCAGCCGCTCGGAAATCCTTGATAAAGGCGTTTATTTGTTCAAGCAACTCTTTGTTGCCTTTTTTTATCGCCATGCCCCATTTTTCACTTTCCTGAAAGGGAATCAGTACTGCCCTGGTGGTCTCGGGATTGGCTTGATTTTGCCGGTAAATAGTCAGTTGGTCGTAAATAAAGGCATCAGCCTTGCCCTGGATAACTTCCGTCACACAGGCACTTTCCGAAGACAAAGCGTTTATGGTGGCATTTGTCAGGTGGTTTTGGGCATAAACGTGTCCGGTGGTACCTTTTTTCACGGCAATAATTCTTTCCGGTTGATTTAAATCTTCTGCTTTTTCCACAGGCGATTCTCTATTAACCAGCAAAGCCAGGTAAGCATGGGCATAGGGCTCGGAAAAATCAACGGTTTTTGCCCGCTCCTCCGTAATAGTCATGGAGGAAATCACCACATCTACACGCTCTGTTTCCAAAGAAGGGATCAAACCGTCCCAGTTAATATTTTCAATACGCACAGGTTTACCCAGGTATTCTCCCAACGCTTCGGCCAAAGCCACACTGACTCCATAAGGCTCACCCCGCTCGTCCTTTGTTTCAAAGGGCGGATAAGCAAGTTCCATTCCCACCACCAGTTCATCTTTTTCTGCAGAACAACCGCTAAACACTGCTGCCAACAGCACTACAAGCAGCACAGCAAGGATTTTTTTCATGACGCTCCTCCCATCAATAATTTGTCAAAAAGGTTTAACTTTAATATTTTGGCAAAACCTCTTTTATTTCCTGCTTTTTTTGCTTCATTCATTGGCCTTACCACAAATTTACGTTATAATCATTACATACGCAAGACAGATCTTGATGCAGGAATAACGAAAAGCTTGGAGGTAGCCGGATGGACAAAATTGCGAATATTCTCAAACATACAAAAAAAGCTTTTATCGGCAAAGAGGAAATTATCGCCAAATTACTGACGGGAATTTTTAGCGGCGGACATATTTTAATTGAAGATGTTCCGGGCGTAGGTAAAACCACTTTGGCACAGGCAATTGCCAAAACATTAGGCTGTACCTTTGCCCGGATTCAGTTTACACCTGATTTAATGCCTGCCGATGTCATTGGTATATCCGTGTATGAGCAGCAAACAGGACAGTTTGTTTACCGCCCCGGGCCCATTATGCATCAAGTTATACTGGCTGATGAAATCAACAGAACTTCCCCCCGGACACAAGCCAGTTTGCTGGAAGCCATGGCTGAAGGCCAGGTGACGGTGGACGGTAAGACCTACTCTTTACCATCGCCTTTTATCGTTTTGGCCACACAGAACCCGGTGGAGTATGAAGGAACCTACCCCCTGCCGGAAGCCCAACTTGACCGTTTTATGTTGCGCATTTCCCTGGGCTACCCGGACTTTGAGGCGGAAAAAACCATTCTTAAAATACCGGCTGACAAAAAAGAACTCCTCAATTTGGAAGCTGTGATTACCCCGCAGGAGCTTTTGGAGATGCAAAAAGCAGCAGCAACAATTTATATGACTGACTCCCTGGAGGATTATATTGTGCAACTAACCAGGGCTACAAGGGAGCACGGCGATATCATGCTGGGTGTCAGTCCCCGCGGTGCCCAGCATCTCTACCGGGCTGCCAAAGCTTTAGCCTATATTAAGCAAAGAGATTATGTACTGCCGGATGATATCAAAGATATTGTAGTCCCTGTTTTTGCCCACAGGCTTGTTATCAGACCTGAAGCCCTGTTAAGAGGTAGGAATGCAGAAGAAATACTGCAGGAAATCCTTAACGATACATATGTACCGGTGGTTCCAGATGGTAAAGCATAAGCACGGAAAACTGTTATTGGCTGCCCTGATTTTTACCTTTTTAGCTGCTTTACTGGCCGGCGGCCGCTTTCCCTATATGTTTTTATACCTTCTTTTCTTTGCCGTTGCCGTTCCTTATTGGCGCCTGAAAAGAAGCCTGGCGTCACTTACCGGCGAAATCACAGTCTCTGAGCGTACGCGGGAAGTGGGCCAGTCCTTTTCCGTCACTTATAGGATCATTAATTCAGAAAAGGGCCATTTCCCCTACCTGGAATTGGCCAATACCCTGGAGGAATTTACGGAAGATACCCGCTACGTTTATGTACGCCCCGGGGGTGTAAAAGAAGTCAGCAAAAAAATTGTCTGTAAACGCCGGGGTGTTTATGATCTTAAAGCACTGACGGTAAAAACAGGCGATCCTTTTGGTTTTTTTCAACTGGAAAAACCATTGGCAGACGGCGGAGAAGTAAAAGTTTATCCCCGCATCCGTACTTTTTCAGAAATTATCTTGCCCACTTATCAACAGCTGGGGGATCAAAGAAGAAAAAATGCAATTTTTGCAGATTACAGCCGGCTGGAAAAACTGCGTGAGTGGCAAACAGGCGACAGCCTGAAAAAAATTCATTGGAAACAGACTGCCAAACAAAATAAAATCATAGTTAAAGATTTTACTAGAACGGCAGACGCCAATTTAACTATTTTTATTGATATGCACCGGGAGAGTTACCTGCATGACAGGCAGCACCAATTGGAGGATTTGGCGGTGGAATTGGCTGCTTCCATCATTTTTTACCGTCTCCAGGCCAACCATTCCCTGCAAGTATTCACCGGACCCAAGCAGTCCTCTCCCCTTTTGGGAAAAAAGCCCTCCGATTATGAACCGCTAATGGATCATATTATCAGGCTTGAACCAAAAGCAAAAGGCTCTTTTTTCCGCAGCCTGCGCACCCAAAGTTATTTCCTGCTTCCCAATACTTCCATTTATGTGCTCACACCTTCCCTGACACTGACTGATGCAGATGTGCTTTTATATTTAAAGCGCAAAGGGTATTCTCTGGTGTTATTTTACTTAAGCAGAAGTCACATCCAGGCTGATATTGAACAGATCTTAAAGCGTATCAGGGAAGCAGGCATCAACGTAAACATTTTGCACGCCGAAAGGGAAGATGAATAATGCCTGTAATGGATTACCGGCGCAAATTTATCTATTTGGCTGTCATCTGGTTAAGCATGTCCTTTAGCACTCCTTTAACTCATGCCTTCGGTTTTACTGCGCAAAGTTTTTTCCTGCGCTTATTAATTACTACGGGCTTTTTGGCTTTGCTTCATTTCTACGAAGCCTACCCCCTGTTACCCAGCATCTTTTTAGGCACACTGGCGGCGGCAGCAGTTTTGCTCCGGTTATTTTTTCCCGTCCTTTTTATAAAAATTAAAACAGCATTACTTTTATATACGGCAGAACATGGTACCATTCTTTTCCTGCTCATGGTGGCAGCTATAACTTTACTTTTTTGGTTTTTACTCACAAAAGTAAAAAAACATTTGTTTTGGCTGTTTTTACTGGGAATTGGTGCTTTTATTCCCCTCTGGTACATGTATATTGATTCGGCCTATTCAGGTGCTGTTTCCTATGCTTTATGCTGGTTTTTATTATTAAGTTATCAAACAGGGGGCAAATATTGGCATAAGTTGTCCGGTTTTGAGCTGCAGGAACTGCGCAACGGCTGGATCAACTACACCACCTGGATACTTTTCTACATGCTGGTCTTTGCCCTGATCCTGCCTAAAAAACTGCCGCCCTTACACTGGGAAGCTTTACAAAACTGGGCCGACAGTACTTTCCCTTTTCTGGCTGAGCTAAGGGGCGGGGAAGTCCGCAATCTCAGAGGAACAGGCAGCATGTTTGAAATTTTTTCCCTGGGCTTTGGTGATGAGGAAAGCCTGGGCGGCCCGCTCAAACAGGATAAAACCGTCTTAATGGAAATTACCGGCCGGGCAGCCGGACAATATTTGCGGGGCAGCGTGAAAAAAATCTATACCGGCACTAGCTGGCTCACAGCCCCGGAGGAAGAAATCTGGGAACCGGATGTAATAACTGCTACAGTTAAGCCTTATCTCAGACCTGTCACCCTGGAAATTACCCATAAACGCCTGAAAACTAATACAGTCTTTTCCCCACTTTATACTACAAACCTGAAAAACTTTACCGTACCTGTTTACCAGACAGACGGCAATGCCGTTTTCATCCGCGAAGAAATTCCTTTAAACAGAACTTATGTGGTTGAGGGGATGGTTTACCGCTCCCGTGGTGATTTTTCCGCCATGGAAAAAGGTCAACACGGGTCTGAACTTGATTCATTTTTGCTTTTACCGGAAAACCTGCCGGAAAGGATAAGGGAAGTGGCAGAGGAAGTAACGGCAAATAAAGACGGGTATTATGCCAAAATGAAAGCTTTGGAAAATTATTTGCGCACTTCCTTAACCTACGATCTTAACCCCTCCCCGCTACCGGAAGGACAGGATTTTGTTGATTACTTTCTTTTTGCAGATAAACGCGGGTATTGTACAGCTTTTGCCTCCGCCCTGGCAGTCATGGGCAGGGCTGTAGGAGTACCCACACGTTATGTGCAAGGTTTTAAAATGCCGGAAGCTACAGATACTAAAGGTATCTTTCACATTGCCGGTACCAATGCCCACGCCTGGGTAGAAGCTTATATCCCCAATATCGGCTGGATGATCTTTGAGGCTACACCCGTATTTCCCACCATGGATTCCCTGCCGGCAGCCGCACCCATCTATTCCGGTGATGTAACACAAGATCTTACTCCCACACCAAAAGAGCCCGGTTTCAGCACAAATGATATGCCGCCTGAACCCGGCAGACAGGCTGCGCCGTATTTGCGCTATTTTGGCATTTTCTTTTCTGCTTTGCTAGTCTCTTTCCTGCTGTTCTTTACCTTTATTATTTTCCGGCGCCGCCGGCAGCTGAAACAGATGTTTGCCGATTTGGAAAAACAGCCACCGCGCCTGCAGGCTGCTGCTTACTATAACTTAACCCTGCCTCTTTTGGCGGCCATCAATCTAGGCAAAATCCCCGGCGAAACGCCGCTGGAATACAGCCGGCGTATCAACCGGCAGGTTTCCGACTGGAAGCAGGATTTCCAAGAATTATCACAAGCATTAAACCAAACTCTCTACAGCAGGGAAGGAGAAACACCTGCAGAGTTGGTGCACGAAATGAAAGCATTCTTTGACGTGATCTTAAGGAAATATATTGTGTCTGCAGGCAAATTTGCCGCCTTTTGGGCAATTTATGTACAGAAAAAATATTTGTTTCATCCCTTTGCAAGTCCTCACTATGAGACTTTTTTTGCCCGACTTAAAAAATTTTGGCACAGGCTCTCCGGCCGGTTTTTGACTTTTTAATCATCTTTTCCTATATTCCAACGCTATTTTCTTATATAATGTAATGGATAAATACGGAGGCATTACCAAAGCGGGAACAAAAGTGGCAGAAAAACGTCAAAACCAAGAAAGACGCTAAGACGCTTTGTTAATTGTTAATTTTTTAATATTGCGTCTTTCTTGTCCTTTAGGGGTTGCCACCCCTTCGGCGGACCGGCGGTCCTGACCACCCCGCAAGCTTAAGGGGAGAATCCCCCTTAAAAGCCCCCAGCGGATAAAGTTCCGCTAAAAAAGACGCTTTGCGTTCTTTATTTCCTGGAAAGGGACAAACTATGCTTTTAGTAGCAACTGGGAGGGAGCAAGTTGAGAAAAAAAATCTTCTTAGTAGTAGCAATTCTTTTCTGCATGCTGTTGCTGCAGGCTTCCGTCTTTGCCCAAAGCACGGCCATCATTCATGAAGAGATTGAAGAAACAAATCTTGCCAAGGACGTAGTTTATAAGTGTATTACACGTTTTACCGATTTGGGCTGGTACAAAATCCATGTTATTGAGGGCAATCTGACTGATGAGTTTATTGAATTGGAAGCATTAACTTCTCCCGCAGGTATTGGCACAGGCAGCACCCTGCCGCAGATGGCCATTAATCCTAAAATTATTGCCGCCATTAACGGTGACTTCTTTATCTCCGGGGAAAGCTATTCTCCCATCGGTCCTGTAGTCAGAAACGGCGTTATGCATAGCAGTCCTACATACAGAAGGGATGAACTGGCAGTCCTGGCCCTGGATTATTATAATACGCCCCTACTGGATTACTGGCAGTGGCAGATATCTTTGCAAGCAAAAGATAAAACTTTTGCCCTTTCCGCCATTAATAAAACCAGTTCTAAATTTGACTACCCTGTTGTGTATACAAAAGCTTGGGGGCAGCTGGCACCCCAACCGAATATTGCAGATATTGTCTACATAGTAGCGGAAAACAACCGTGTAAGCGATATTATCCAGGGACCCGGCCGCCAGGTGGAGATCCCGGAAAACGGCATGGTCATCATGGCCAGGGGTAACCTGGCTGCACAGATGCTGCAGGTATTGGAGATTGGCAGTGACGTAGAACTTGACATCCACAGCACTCCCGATTATGCCGCCCTGAAACTGGCCCTGGGCGGCGGCACCATCCTGGTAAAAAATGGTTCTATTTATCCCTTTACCCATAATGTCAGCGGAAACCATCCCCGCACAGCCATCGGCTTTTCCTATGACGGCAGTAAAGTGATGATGGTGACGGTGGAAGGCAGGATTGCGGCCTCCCGCGGCATGAGTCAGGCGGAACTGGCACAACTGATGCTGGAGCTGGGCGCTTATCATGCCATTAATTTGGATGGCGGCGGTTCCACAACCATGCTGGCCCGCAAACCTGGCGCTATCAATCTGACCCTGGTAAACACTCCGTCTGACGGCAGTCTCAGGCGCATTGCCAACGGTATTTCCCTGACCAATAATGCTCCCCTGGGCGAACTTAAACATATTATACTGGAAGTGGAAGATAAAAATCTCTTTTTAGGTTTCAGCCGCACCATTACCGTCAGAGGTTTTGACGAACATTATAATCCCGTTACCATTAACCCCGAATTAATCTCGTGGGAACTTACAGGCGTTGCCGGCCACATCAGCAACCAGGTTTTTTACCCGGCAGCCGCCGGCACGGCTGAAATTACCGCCCACTACCTGGGTTTAAGCGCCAAGTCAACGTTGAAAGTCCTGGAACCACCTGTGGCATTAATTTTACCGGATCCAATCAGAACAAATACAGAGCGCACATTGCCTTTTACCGTTTACGGCAAAAATTTAGCCGGATTTACGGCACTGATTGAAAACAGAGATCTTAATCTCACCACCACAATTGGTTATCTCGACAAACAAAATTACCATAGCGGCAGCCGGGAAGGAGCCGGCGAAATTAAGCTTACCTTTAACGGTTTAGATTACATTGTGCCCGTCTCCGTGGGCTCTAAACGGGTTGTTCTGGACAATTTTGAACGACTGACAGCCGGTTTTTCTGCCTATCCTGCAGCAGTAACGGGAAGTTACGAACTTGATTTTACAAACCTTTATAACGGAGTAGCCGGCGGCAAATTAACTTATGATTTTACAGCCACCGAGGCCACCGCCGCTGCCTACGTGCAATTTGACGGCGACGGTATCATCCTGGGAACACTGCCGGAAAAAATCGGTGTCTATGCTTACAGCCCCACTGTGTCTTCCCATTGGGTCAGATTGACGGTGGAGGATGCAACAGGCAAAAGTTTAAATCTTGATCTCGCACGGGAAATTAACTGGACAGGTTATAAGTTTATCGAGACACAGGTTCCGCAAGGCCTTACCGCTCCCCTTTACCTTAAACGCCTGTATGTGGTGGAAACCAACCCGGCGGCCCATGATGTGGGAGAAATTTATTTTGATGATCTGACAGCCATTTATCCCCATGAGCTTACCGGCACCGTCTATCCGGCACGACAGGTACTTTATGATCCCCACAGAATTGAGACGCCGCCTGCAAACTATACTTTTAGTTTTTCCGTCTTTGGCAGCACCTACCGGAAAAAATTAATTGATAAGCTGGTAGTGAACAAAATGACGGACTTGGCGGTGGCTGCGGGACAACCGGCAATCTTTACCGGTAAGGTAGATAAAAACGTCTTAAAGGATTTAGACATACCTGTCATTACCTCCGGTGAAGGTTATACGGCAGCAAAATTCGCTGAGAATATTTTTTTGCAGCTGGATAATTCCTCCGGCGGATTAAGATCTTATTCACCACAGCAGTGGCACTGGTTTAAAGAACAACTGGCAAATATGGAGTCCGGTAATCTCTTTATTATCATGCCGCGGCCGGTTTGGGGCAAAAAAGGCTTTACAGACAAACTGGAGGCAGAACTTTTTAACAGTTATCTCTCCGAACTGTTCACCGCTAAAAAAATAAATGTCTACGTACTTACCGGCGGGGAGGATAAAATAACTTATGAAGTCCGCAGCGGCGTAAAATATCTAACCGTTAGCGGCACAGACGTCAACTTGACAGCCACCTCCGGTTTAGAAAATTATAATTATCTCCGCTTTTATGTCACAGAAACCGGACAAGTTCACTATCAAGTCTTGCCTCTTTTCCCGCTACAATAAAGATGCTTCGCTTTCCCGAAAAGAAAGGAATTAGGATTGATACATTTTTCCAGAAAATAAGCAAAAGGACAGGTACGCCTGTCCTTTTGCACTGAGTTTAACTTTATAAGCACTTTATTCATCTATTACCTGATCAATATCTTTTTCAATCTGTCCCACACAAAGCTCCCTTGCTATTTCCGTGTCCACCATCTCATAACCCAGCTCTTTTTGTTTTTCCTCCCTCTTTTTTGCCGCCATTTTTTTAAATTCTGCGAAAGTATATTTATTTTTTTGCAAAAAGTTTTCGCCTCCTTTCCTTTTTAGTGTCTGAATTTTACTGTAAAGTATGCTCCTTATTTTTGCACAAAAAACACCGACAGCACCAAAATCTTTGGTACTATCGGTGTTTTAGGCGGACAGGGAGACATCAAGGCCTGATTTGTATTTTCCTATCCGGTGGCATCTAGATAAAAAAGAAGCGACTTCCTGTTTGCTACAGGGTGGTGGTAAAACCGCCGTCAACATTGATCACCCAGCCGTTAATATAGTCAGAAGCACTGCTGGCTAAAAAGACGGCTGTACCCATTAAATCATATACTTGTCCCCAGCGGCCTAAAGGGATGCGGTTAGTAATTTTTTCATAAAACTCCTGATCGGAGCTTATGGCTATATTTACATCTGTTTGAAAGAAACCGGGGGCAATGGCATTAGTCTGGATATTGTACTGCCCTAACTCGTTGGCAAAAGTTCTGGTGATGCCGACCACTGCATGTTTAGCCGCCACATAGGACGGGCACATTTTATCGGCGGTAAAGGAAAGCGCCGATGCAATGTTAATGATTTTGCCTGCTTTTTGTTTCACCATTACTTTGGCCACTCTATGACTTAAATAGTAAACTGCATTCATATTAATTTTAATTACCCGGTCAAATTCAGCGTCGGGGAAATCAAGGAAATCGCAGAAATAATTGGTACCGGCATTATTAATTAAAATATCGATGCGGCCAAATTTCTCCAGGCACTTTTCCACAATTTCATCCAGATGTTTTTTCTCAGCCAGATCACCTTGTAGAAATTCCACCCGGCGCCCAAGGCCTTCAATCATTTCCTTAACTTCGGAGATATTATCCGTCAAATGTGGAATAAAGATATCGGCTCCGGCCTTGGCTAAAGCATAAGCATAACCCATGCCCAGCCCCTGGTTGGCACCGGTAATAATGGCAACTTTACCCTCCAACGAAAAGATATCCATGGAAAAATCTTGGATTTTTTTCATTTTCCCCGCCTCCTATCTTTGATCTAACGGAATGTATGGGCGTATTTCAGATACAGCCTTGTAAGCAGGCCGGATAATTTTACTGGGGTTTGCCAGCTCTTCAATGCGGTGAGCAGCCCAGCCGGCAATACGCGCGATGGCAAAAATTGGTGTATATAGTTGTAACGGCAAATCCAGCATATTGTAAACAAAGCCACTGTAAAAATCAACATTGGCGCTGACACCTTTATAAATAGATCTTCTCTCGCTGATAATTTGCGGGGCCAGCCTCTCCACCAGCGCATATAATTCGTATTCTTCCGTACGGTCCTTTTCTTTCGACAGTTTTTCTACAAAGCTTTTGAAAATTTTCGCCCGCGGGTCAGAAAGTGAATAAACGGCATGTCCCATCCCGTAAATGAGACCGGAGTGGTCAAAAGCTTTTTTATCCAGGACACGTATGAGGTAATCGGCTACCTGGCCTTCATCTGTCCAGTCGGAAACATTTTTCTTTAAATCTTCCACCATCTGTACAACTTTAATATTGGCACCGCCATGCTTTGGTCCTTTAAGGGAACCGATGGCAGCAGCAATGGTGGAATAAGTGTCTGTTCCGGAAGATGTAACAACGTGGGTGGTAAAAGTAGAGTTATTGCCACCCCCGTGTTCAGCATGAAGGACAAGGGCTAAATCAAGTATTTTAGCTTCAAGTTCTGTATACTGACTGTCCGGTCGCAAAATATGTAAGAAATTCTCAGCTGTGGACAGTTCCGGTTTAGGTACATGAATGTACAAACTTTTTCTGTCATGGTAATGACAGTAAGCCTGGTAGCCATAAACGCATAATAGCGGGAATAAGGCTAATAATTGCAAAAGCTGGCGTAAAACATTAGGCAGGGAAATATCATCGGCATAATCATCGTAAGCATACATAGTTAAGACACTGCGTGCCAGGGTATTCATCATGTCCTGGCTGGGAGCTTTCATGATGATATCACGGACAAAATTTGTCGGCAGTGACCGGTACTTGGCAATAATCCGGCAGAATTCTTCCAGCTCCCCGGCAGCTGGCAGTTCACCAAATAAAAGCAAGTAAGCTACTTCTTCATAACCAAAGCGATTTTCATTAATAAAACCGGCCACAATTTCTTCAATATCAATACCTCTGTAATAGAGTTTACCTTCACAAGGTACTCTTTTCCCATCCTCAATTTTAAAGGAAACAATATCGGAAATTTTCGTCAGCCCGGTCAGGACGCCTTGTCCATCCAGATCGCGAAGCCCTCTTTTCACATCGTACTTCTTATAAAGAGTCGGATCAATGGCACTGTTGGCTTGGCAACGCTCTGCCAACCTGGCAATTTCCGGAGTTATCTGCGAGAAAGGATTGCTCACGTTGACATCACACCTTTCTTAAGAGAATTTGCCAAAAAAGAAATGGCAGCAAGAAAGACAACAATTTTTGTGACAATTTAACGCTATTATATCATAATCAGGCTGCCCTGTCTTGCCGCAGTAACGTGACTTTTGCAACTTTATTTTATTTTTCAGAAAAGAAAAAAGGCACCACAAGTGCCCGAATTTTTAGGTGCCGCAAAATGTCCGGTACGGGACTTCTGAAGGTAGAGGGGGCGCTGCATATTTTTCCTGTTCCGCTGTATAGGCAAAAGGTGCCGCCAGGATTTGGAGCAAGTTCTTCATGACGCTGTAATCCTCCCTTTCCACAGCCGCAGCCAAGGCCTCCTCCACCAGGTAGTTGCGGGGTATTACTGCCGGATTGCTGCGTTTCATTAATGACAGCACTTCTTCTGCAGTTTCCCGTTGCTGCTGTAACCTTTTTTGCCACAGTTTCCGCCAGGCGGCAAATTCCCTGCTGCAAAACAACTTGCCGCTATTTGTTTCGCCTAAAGTCAAAGCCCGAAAAGTATTAGTGTAATCAACCTGATATTGCTCCATTAAATTTAGCAACTCTACGACTAGAGTTTCATCATCTTCATGGGTATTAAACAAACCTAGTTTTGCCCTCATGCCGGCAAGCCAGTATTTTTTATACAGGAGTTCATACTGATCCAGCGCCTCCTGGGCCAACTCTACAGCCTGCTCTTGATTTGTATGGAAAAGCGGCAGCAATGCTTCAGCGAAGCGGGCCAGATTCCAGCCGCCAATCTCCGGCTGGTTACCATAAGCATAGCGGCCCTCATGGTCAATGGAGCTAAAGACTGTGGCCGGATCATAAGTATCCATAAAAGCACAAGGCCCATAATCTATCGTTTCGCCGCTGATGGTCATATTGTCTGTATTCATCACGCCGTGAATAAAACCGACGAGCTGCCACTTGGCAATCAGTTTTGCTTGTCTGTCAACTACCTGCTCATACAGTTTTAAGTAGCAGTCTGCCTCATTTTTATATTCAGGAAAATGTCTTTGCAGTGTATAATCCGCCAATGCTTTCAGTTCAGCAAATTTACCCCAGGTGGCAGCAAATTGAAAAGTACCCACACGCAAATGACTGGCTGCCACACGGCATAAAACTGCTCCCGGTAAAACTTTTTCCCTCCGCACCCCTTCACCTGTTCTTACTACCGCCAGGCTGCGAGTAGTGGGAACACCAAGGGCATACATGGCTTCACTTATAATATATTCCCGCAACATAGGCCCTAAAGTGGCCCGGCCGTCACCACTGCGGGAATACGGGGTGCGACCCGAGCCTTTGAGTTGCAGATCGAAACGCCTGCCGTCCGGTGTGATCTGCTCTCCCAATAAATGTGCCCGGCCGTCTCCCAACATGGTAAAATACCCGAACTGGTGGCCGCCGTAAGCTTGAGCCAAAGGCTTGGCCCCGGCAGGAAGGCGGTTGCCGGCAAAAACTTCTGCGCCTGCTTCTCCTTGCAATACATCAGGATTCAAACCTAATGACACGGCCAGGGAGCGATTAAAAATAACCATTTCCGGTGCCCGGACAGGTATCGGTTTAATTTGCGTAAAAAATATTTCCGGCAACCGGAGATAACTATTGTCAAAATTCCAACCAGCCTTTATTTGTGCAACTTTTGCCATTTTTAGCTCCTTATCATTTCGCGTTTTTTTTATTTTTTGCTTCTCTACAGTCCACTATTAAAGTGTAATCTGGGAAAGCGGGAAAAAAATTATAAAAAGATAAAAAGTTTTTTGAACTAATTTACCTTTCATGCCGACTCTATAAGTGAAAGGGTTGAGGGAAAAGATGAATTTTAAAAAGTTTTATACCCTTTATGCCGATACTGTTTATTCCTTTATTTATTTTAAAGTTAAAGACAGGTTCCTGGCAGAAGATCTTTTGCAGGAAACTTTCCTGGCTGTATACAAAAATCACGGCAATTTAGCCACGATCCGATCCCCTAAAGCCTGGGTCCTCTCCATTGCCCAACGCAAAATTGTCGATAAATTACGCAAAGAAAAGCATCAACCCTTTTCCACTGACTCCTTGGCGGAACAACCTTTTACCGAAATAAGCCCAATGGAAACAAACCTTTTTCTGGAGGAACTTCTCAACCGTTTAGACGAAACTTCACGACAAATTATTTATGGCATCTATGTGGAGCAGCTTTCTTATAAAGAGTTGGCGGAAATCTTAAACCTACCCGAGGGTACGGTAAAAAGTAAAGCATATTATGCCAGGGCAAAGTTAAAACGCTGGCTGGAGGCAGATAAAAATGATTGAAAGCGAAGAAAAAAAATTGGATATAATCCTGCAATACCTGCACAATCAACTTAATAACCAGGAAAAATTAGTTTTTTTTAACCTCCTTAAAACCGAAACCGCTTTCCGGGCTCTGTTTGCGGCTGAATGGAGATTGTATAAGGAACTGCAACCAGTTAAAAGAAAAATGTCTGCAGCACAAAAAGAGCATATTCTAAAAGAGGTTTTGGAGCAGGCCAATCCTTATTCCGCCGGCGAAAAAGTAATCACTAAATTTATACAAGAACTTTTGTCACTGATCTTACCGGTTCCGGTAATGCCGTTTATTAAAATTGCAAAGGAGTTGAGTGTAAGTGACTGATCAGGTAAAAGAAGTCACGGAAATGCTTGAAATGGTAACAGAAAAATTGCCTAAATTACTCAATGCCATCCTTCAATCCCTCTATTCCCAGGAGACAGGTGCAGAAATGGGCAAAGCAGCGGGAACATTTTACAACGAATTAATCGCCGCCGGTGTCCCGAAGGAAGACGCACTGGATATGACAAAAGATTATCTGAAGACTTTAATGAATTTAGCACCTTCCGCCATAAAAGCAGATTAGTGATGGCAGGTTTTGCCATGAGAGTCATTCGGCTGTTTTCTCTCGCTGCCCTTTTACTTGGTAAATTAATGGTGTTAATTCCTCAAGGCCTCTATGTCAGGAACAATGGGGTCAAAGCATTTGCAGAGCAGCTGCGTCTTTTGCAGATCGAGCCAGAGATTATTCAAGAATTATCCCGTACCTATAAAGAACTGGGCCAGATAAAAAGTTGGTATAGTCAAAGCAAAAGTTAAGCAAAAGTGTCCGTCGCTATCCGGCGGACACTTTTTTGCACTTTTGCTGGTAACACTTGGTTTTACGGAAAAATTATGTGCGTATATCAATATTTACATTTGAAATAATAAAATTAGGTCTTGATAACATTGTGAAAGAAGGAGTGTATTATGCCAACATTATTTGAGGAAGTAAAAATAGGTAATTTAGAGTTAAAAAACCGTGTTGTCATGGCGCCCATGGGCTTTGCCCATACAGATCCTGACGGCGGCTATTCTGAACGTCAAATTGAGTATTATGTAGAGCGGGCCCGGGGCGGTTTTGGCCTCATATACCCCACGGCCACCATGGTAACAACAGAGTTTGAACCTGCCCCCATGCCCAACGTTTTGGAAAACTATTCACAAGCAACACGTCTTGCCATTCTTTGTGAAAAAGTCCACCACTACGGAGCAAAAGTTTGTTCTCAACTGTCGCTGGGTTTAGGGCGTGTCTCCTTTATTGACCCGTATACAGCACCAAAATCAGCCAGTGAAGTCCCCTCCTTTTTCTTCCCTAATTTAATGTGCACCCCATATACTAAAGAAGAAATTAAATTTTTAGTGGAGAAATTCGGCAATGCGGCCAGGCTGGCCAAAAACGCCGGTGTTGACGCCATTGAAATTCATGCCTACGGCGGCTATTTAATTGACCAGTTTCTCACACCTCTGTGGAATAAGCGTACAGACGAATATGGCGGTAGTTTAGAAAACAGGCTGCGCATCGTTTACGAGCTGCGTGACGCTGTCTGGAACAATTGCGGCAAAGATTTCCCCCTCTTAATTAAATTGACGCCGGACCATAAAATTGAAGGCGGCAGGACCCTGGAGGAAGGCATTGAGATGCTGAAAGCTTTGGATGATGCCGGCTTTGCGGCTTTTCATTTGGACCTGGGTACATATGAATGCTGGTATAATGCCGTAACAACAGTGTACCAGGAAGAAGGCGTGCAGCTCTACCTGGCAGAAGCAGCCAAAAAAGCCGGCATTAAAACACCACTTTTTGTACAAGGCAAACTGGGCGATCCTGTTCTGGCAGAAAAAGTCGTCAGCACCGGCCTTGCTGAACTGATAGGGTTGGGGCACCCGTCTTTAACGGATCCTCATTGGCCTGCCAAAGTACAACAGGGGCGTTTTGAAGATATTGTTCCTTGTATTGGCTGTAATGAATGTATTTATACTAATCTGATGAACCAGAGATTTGCCTGCGCCGTTAATCCGCGCATGGGTATGGAGCGAGATTACAATTTATCACCTGCCAACGAAAAGCTGTCCGTCCTGGTTGTGGGAGCGGGTCCGGGGGGAATTACAGCTGCCATTACTGCGGCCGAGCGCGGTTTTGAAGTGGAACTGTGGGAAAAATCAAATCGCCTGGGAGGTACTCTGGTAGCAGCCGGTGTGCCTAAATTCAAAGAAGCAGTGGCCAAATATGTAGAATATTTAAGGACACAGTTATATAAAAGAAATGTTAAGGTACGCCTCAACAAAACTGCAACTACTGAAGAAATCTTAAAGAAAAACCCGGATGCAGTAATCATTGCCGGCGGGGCCAAACCTATTATCCCGCAAATTCCCGGCAGGGAAAAAATGCATGTGGTAGAAGCCACACAGATGCTGTTGCAAGGCGACTGCCCGGGAGAAAAAATTGTGGTTTTAGGCGGTGGTCTGGTTGGCTGTGAGGCTGCTCTACATCTGGAGAATTTAGGTAAGAAGGTCACCATTGTAGAAAAACTGGATGATATCCTGCAGACGGTAAAACATGCAACGAATAATGACCAGGCTTTAAGACATTTACTCTCTGAATCAAATATTACCATTCATACCGGGGCACTTTTGTCAGCCATTGATACCGGTAAAGTCACTATCGAAAAAGACGGACAAAAAACCGATCTGCCCTGTGATACATTAATTATTGCCATCGGTTATCATGCTGATAAAAGTCTGGCACAATCTCTGAAAGGGAAAATAGATAAAGTCTTTACCATCGGTGATAATTTAAGACCGGCCAAAGTCATTGATGCCGTCCATGAGGGCTTCCATACAGCAAGACTTCTGGAAGAGCTGACAACATAAAATAAAGAGTGCCTGCCATTTCGGCAGGCACTTTTGTTTTAGCTAAACCAAAAGCCATGATAATAAACATTGTTATAAGTATTGACATAAACGTAAACAAAGGGAAAATAAACCAGCCAGGTATTATTTCCGATATACGTAATTGGGCTTAAATTTAATTCGGCCAAAATGTCGTTTTCATCAAAGGCGTAAGGATAGCGGGACGTTTCCGTCAGCAGCGACAGCTGTAAAAAGACATTGGCACTTAAATCCTTACTAAAACTATAAGCCAGCTGCGAAAAATCAGCCAAAAGGCTGTCCCTGCCCACCACTTCCGCTTCTAAATATGCTTCCAGGTCACGTTCAAACATAAAAAACTCAATGAAAACAATACCGCTTTCCCATGCACTGACATGAATATCCTCAAGGCCAATCTTTTTGCCGTTAAGAGTAATTGC
>ERZ773359.1617-NODE-1617-length-30590-cov-13.167349_pt1 | contig 30590 bp, 30 predicted proteins | sample MGYA00374955_ERZ773359 | MGnify/ENA primary metagenome ERZ773359 (study PRJEB29098, sample SAMN04486028) | biogas fermenter metagenome | study: EMG produced TPA metagenomics assembly of the Biogas fermentation microbial communities from Germany - Plant 4 DNA1...
CGCCGGACACCTGGATTAAAAGTCCAGTGCTCTACCTGCTGAGCTAATGGGTCACGCAAAAAGCGAATGCAGATAATATAATACACAAGACTTTCAAAATTGTCAACCCATAAAATCAATTTTTTTGTTTATTGTCCCCCACATCCATATTCCGCCAGATTTGTGGGAATAAAAGGTTGATGCATTTATTATATAAACGTTTTATACATATATTATTCAAAGAATGATTTTATATGCAGAAGTCCTTTAACAGGATCTTCCACAGGGAAATATTCCAAACCGACATAACCTTCATAACCTGATTCCTTAATAGCCTTAAACACATTACCGTAGTTGATTTCACCTATGGTAAGTTCATGCCTGCCGGGATTACCTGCAGCATGGAAGTGACCTATTTTATTTATATTCTGTGTTATATTGGCTATAAGATTGCCCTCCATGATCTGCTGGTGATATATATCATACAGAATCTTTATATTAGGGCTGTTCACTTCATCTATAATTTCAAATGCCTCAGCAGAGCTGTACAGATAATAGCCCTTGTGATCCACCAGGGTGTTTAAAGGTTCCACCAGAAGGGTTATTCCAGCGTCCTCCAGTATGGGGCTGCATGTCTTTAAACCGTCCACAAGATTGCGGCGCTGCTGCCCTCTGTCGACATCGCCAAGCTCATTGCCTACCTGTGTTATTAGTTTGTTACAACCCAAATATCTTGCAACCTCGATGGTTTCCTTAAGGCCTTTAATATAATCCTCTCTGAGGGTTGAATCCACCAGGCTGATCATGCGCGTACAGAAAGCTGCAATGTTCAGTCCAAGCTCTTCCTTAGCCCTCTTGATTTCATCAAGATCCTTGCCCCACCAGCCCCAAAACTCAAAAGCGTCTACCCCGGCCTCCTTTATGGCCTTCATACCCTCCGTAATATCCCATCCATTGAACAACGCTTCAACACAAACCGACAGCTTCATATGTTCCCCTTCCTTCCTAATATATTTTTATTTTATACCGGATAATGGACAAAGAAGCCTTGTCTTTAACGGTTACTGCATCTTGGAAGCAATATCCCTTGCCACCACAACACCTGTAACCGAAGCCTGCATCAGCCCCCGGGTAATACCTGCCCCGTCTCCAATGGCATACAGATTCCTAACAGGTGTTTCAAATTTATTGTTTACTTCTATTTTGCTGCTGTAAAATTTAACCTCCACACCATACAGCAGAACATCCCTGGAATAAAGCCCCGGTGCAATCTTATCAAAAGCCTTCAGAGCCTCAACAATTGAAGTCAGATAACGCTGCGGCAGTACATAGCTTAAGTCACCCGGTACTGCGCTTTTCAGCGTAGGAATGGTAGCCGATTTTCTGAGCCTGCTGTAATCCGTTCTTCTGCCTTTTAGCAAATCACCCAAACGCTGTACCATGATTCCGCCGCCGGTCAGCATGTTAGCCAGATAAGCAACGTATTTACCGTACTCAATAGGCTGGTTGAAAGGTTCAGTAAAACGGGTAGATACCAGTACAGCAAAGTTAGTATTATCGGTTTTCAGAGCCGGATCCGAATAGCTGTGTCCGTTTACAACGGCCAGCTTGCCGTCATAATGTTCTTCGGATACCACACCACCGGGATTCATACAAAAAGTCCTTACTTTGTTCTCAAATGTATCGGAATAATAAACCAGCTTAGCCTCATACAGATCCTTGGTTAAATGATCCATAACGGCGTTGGGTACTTCCACACGTACTCCGATATCCACCTCATTGTTATAAATGGGTATACCATGCTGTCTGGCCTGCTCAGCCAACCAACTGGCTCCGTCCCGCCCCGGTGCAGCTACAACATAATCGCATTCAATAGTCTCTTTTTTTCCCTGTTTTTCCACGACCACACCCGATACCTTTCCATCCTTAACGATAATATCCTCTGCCGTGGTCATGGGACTGAACTCAACACCGTTCTCGGATATTATATGGTCGTACATGGCTTTTAATACATTGAACGCCTTTTCGGTACCCAGATGCCTGACAGCACAGGGAACCAAACGTATATTATACTTCTGGGCTTCGTATTTTATCTCATCCACCCTTGGAGTATTTTCGCCATAGAGAGTAGCTGTGGCACCAAAGCCCAAATATATATCATCTGCATATTTTATAAGTTCGTTAGCCTGCTGTTCGTCCATATAGTCGAGAATGCGGCCTCCTACTTCGGCGCTCTGAGTCAGTTTCCCGTCGCTGAATGCACCGGCTCCGGACCATCCGCTTACAATTGCACAGGGTCGGCATTTGGCACACTTCCCTGTAGTACGAGCAGGACATACACGTTTGGTGATGGTCACGCCTTTGTCCACAATCAACACATTAAGACCCTTTTGCTGTTTACTCAGCTCCAAAGCGGTAAATATCCCCGCCGGACCTGCTCCGACAATTACTACATCGTATCGTTTCATTTTTTGTAATATTCCCTCCTTAGAATTCGGCCAGTGCAATTATTGTTATTATTTAACACTCCCAGTTAATCATATCAAAAAGATATGATATTATCAACAAACAAGCAAAAAACCCTCCCCTATACCGGATTACCGGTGTAAAGAAGGGTTTTTAACTATTCGCTTATCTGTCGGCCAGATAATCATTGAGTGCTTTAACCAGTTCATCAACATCAATTCCGTGAACCGCCGATGCTTCTTCAAGGCTTTCGCCACTTGAAATAGGGCATCCCAGGCAGTGCATACCGTAACGCAGGAAAATCGATGCAGTTCCACGATCTACTTGCAGCACCTGTGCAATGGTCATGTCCTTGGTTACCTGTGCCATATATATACCTCCCTTTGTTTCTTTATTTCCATGATACACTTACTTTCTTCAATAATCAATCCCTTTATTCAACAGCTTATCGTTTTGTTATCCAATTTCATCCAAATCATAAGGGGTTTCCTGGTAAACGTAATAATTAAGCCAGTTTGAAAACAGTAAATTTGCATGGCTCCTCCAGTTTACTATTGGGGCTGCCTCAGGATCGTCACCGGGAAAATAATTTCTCGGAAGATTTATGTCCAACCCCCTGCTTATGTCCCTGTCATACTCGGTCTTAAGGGTAAGAGGATCGTATTCAGAATGACCGGTTACAAAGAGCTGCCTGCCGTTTCTGGCAGAAACTATATAAACCCCGGCCTCTTCGGATTCGGCTAAGATCTCCAATTCACGAACCTTTTCGATATCCTCTCTTCTTATCTCAGTATGCCTTGAGTGGGGTACATAAAACACATCATCAAACCCTCTGAAAAGTTTTTCATGCTGTTTACATACCCTGTGGGGGAACACTCCAAACATCTTTTGGGGTAACGGATACTTAGGGATACCGTAGTGGTGATACAGTCCCGCCTGGGCACCCCAGCATATATGAAACGTTGAAAAAACATTGGTGACGCTCCAGTCCATTATTTCCTTCAGTTCTTCCCAGTAGGTCACCTCTTCAAACTCCAAATGTTCCACCGGAGCACCTGTTATTATCATGCCATCAAACTTGCTGTCGCGTATATCATCAAAAACATTATAGAATTTTATAAGATGTTCCCTGGAGGTGTTCTTGGAAACATGGGTTTTCGGATGCAGCAGCACAATATCAACCTGCAGGGGTGAATTCCCAAGAAGGCGCAGAATCTGGATCTCGGTCACTATCTTGTTGGGCATGAGATTTAATATAACTATGTTCAAAGGACGGATATCCTGGTGTAAGGCCCGATCTTCATACATTACAAATATATTTTCATTGGTAAGTGCTTCAGCAGCAGGAAGATCATTTGGTATTTTTATCGGCATATCTCATCCCCTTTCTTAGGCCTCTCTGAATAGATCCGTGGACAGATATCTCTCCCCCGTATCGGGTAAAATTACCACGATCATTTTACCCTTGTTTTCTTCCCTCCTGGCAACCTCTGTAGCTGCATAAGCCGCTGCTCCGGAAGATATCCCCACCAGCAGCCCCTCAGTCTTTGCAAGCATCCTGGAGGCTGCAAATGCATCCTCGTTTTTTACCTTTACTATTTCATCTATAATGCTGGTATTAAGGACTTCAGGGACAAAACCCGCTCCTATTCCCTGAATTCTATGGGGTCCCGGCTTTCCGCCTGACAACACCGGTGAATCAAAAGGTTCCACAGCTATAACCTTGATATCAGGCTTCCTCTGTTTTAACACCTCGCCCACTCCGGTCAGCGTACCGCCGGTACCTACACCTGCAACCAGGATGTCAATCTGCCCGTCGGTATCCCGCCAGATCTCTTCGGCAGTAGTCCTTCTGTGAATCTCAGGATTTGCAGGGTTTGCAAACTGCTGCGGTATAAACGAACCGGGAATGCTTGCCGCAAGTTCCTCAGCCTTCTTAATCGCTCCTTTCATACCCTCTGAACCGGGTGTAAGCACAAGCTCGGCTCCCAATGCCTGCAACAGGCTCCTGCGCTCGATACTCATGGTGTCTGGCATGGTGAGAATAAGCCTGTATCCCTTTGATGCGGCTACAAAAGCCAGTGCGATTCCCGTATTACCGCTTGTCGGCTCAATTATAGTCGAGTTCTTGTCTATAAGCCCTTTTCTTTCAGCATCCTCAATCATGGAAAAACCAATTCTGTCCTTTACGCTGCCGCCGGGATTAAAATACTCCAGTTTGGCAATCACCCGTGCATCCAGGTTGTTGGCACTGTTGTAGTTAGTCAACTCCAGCAGCGGCGTGTTACCGATAAGATCGGTCAATTTTTTCGCAATCTTTGCCATACATAATCATCCTTCCAAATTCTTTTATAATTTAAATATAGTACATATATCCATCGAGAATCTCATTTTCATAAGCCTCAGCCAGGTCTTTAAGATTAATGCCGTCAATAACCTGATTGACCCCGTCCCTTACCCTGGCCCAGACGTATTTGGTTATACACATGCCGGATCTTTTGCATGCTTCTCTCTTTTTATCCTGCCTTACGCACTTTACGGGAGCAAGGTCTCCTTCCAGTGCCCTTAATATATGGCCAACCGTTATATCCTCAGGCGGTTTGGAAAGCAGGTAACCGCCCGAGGGTCCCCTTATGCTTTCTATCAGGCCCGCCTTTCTTAAAACCGATAAAATTTGTTCAAGGTATTTCTCCGGTATGTTCTGCCTTTCAGCAATGCTCTTTGCAGAGACACCGGCGCCATCTGAATATAAAGCAAGATCCAGCATTGCCTTAACACCATATCTCCCTTTAGTCGAAATAGTCATTTCTAACCATTCACAGCCTTTCTCAAAGCCTGATCCAAATCGTCTATGAGATCATCTGCATCCTCTATCCCTACTGAAATTCTGATCATATCAGGAGTAACTCCTGCAATCCGCTGCTCCTCCTCGGAGAGCTGAGCATGGGTAGTACTTGCAGGATGAATGACCAGGGATTTCGCATCAGCCACATTGGCAAGATGTGAGAATATCTCAACCTCATTTATAAACCTTTTACAGGCTTCGATATCACCTTTTATTCCAAAAGTGAATATCGAACCCGCCCCTTTAGGAAAATATTTCTGGGCCAGGCTGTAATACTTATTATCCTCCAAATTAGGATAGTTAACCCATGAAACAGCAGGGTGTTCATTTAAGTATTCCACAATCCTCCTGGTGTTTGCCACGTGCTTCTCCACCCTTAAAGACAGGGTTTCAAGCCCAAGCAGCAGAAGGAAGGAGTTAAAAGGACTTATACAGGCACCCGTATCCCTCAGCCACTGCGTCCTTACCTTGGCAATATAGGCAGCGGCGCCAAAAGCTTTGGTATAAACAAGCCCGTGATAATCGGGATCGGGCTGTGTCAGTCCGGGAAATTTTCCGCTTACCTCCCAGTCAAAATTACCTGAATCAATTATTACCCCGCCAATGGATGTACCGTGACCTCCAATGAATTTGGTTGCTGAATGCACCACTACATCAGCACCATATTCTATTGGCCTTATCAGATAGGGTGTACCAAATGTATTATCAACTATAAGTGGAATTCCATATTCATGGGCAATATTGGCGACAGCTTCTATGTCAATAATATTGATCCCCGGATTGCCTATGGTCTCTATGTACAAAGCTTTGGTTTTTCCGGTTATGGCTTTTCTGAAGTTTTCAGGGTCATCGGGATCTACAAAAACAACTTTAATGCCCAGTTTGCTGAAGGTGGAAGAAAACAGGTTAAAGGTACCGCCATACAGCGTACTGGCTGAGACGATCTCGTCACCTGAAGACGCAATATTCAAAATCGAATACATAACAGCCGCCGAGCCCGATGCAACAGCAACGGCTCCAATTCCTTTCTCAAGGGCGGCCATTCTTTTCTCAAACACATCTGTTGTGGGATTCATGATCCTGGTGTAAATGTTTCCCGCCTCCTCAAGGGCGAATAAGCGTGCAGCATGATCGGTATCATTAAAAACATAAGACGTGGTTTGGTAGATGGGCACAGCTCTGGATCCTGTTGCGGGATCCGGTGTCTGGCCTGCGTGAACCTGCAGAGTGTCAAACCTCAGTTTTCTTTCATCCATAAAGGCAACCCCCTTTTAATTAAATAAGATTTAAATATAGTAGATAAGAGAAGACGCTTCCATCATTCTCTTATATTCCCTTACAAGATCGTCTATGGTTACCGAATCCACTATATCGTTGATCACATGGTCGATTTTGCTCCAGACATGCTTTTCAAGAAATCGTCCCATAGTGTCCTCCACAGCTGTCTCATCATCAGGAGTTTCTACCACGGAAAGTTTGCCTTCCATCACCCTGAGAACATCCCCTGCCGTAGTAGTGGCACTGTCACATGCAAGCATATATCCTCCCCGGGCACCCTTTATACTCTTCACCATACCGGCTTTCCTTAATGCATTGAATACCTGTTCAAGGTATTTCACCGATATTCCCTGTCTTTGGGCTATATTGTTCGATGATGTATAACCGCTTTTCGAGTATAAAGCCAGGTCTACCACTACCCTTAGCCCGTACCTTCCCCTGGTGGATATTTTCATTCTTCAACCTCCCGCAAAATTTTGTCTTAAATATATTTTAGTATTCCTATATGTTTAGTATATTTAATTTTTAATATAATAATACACTTGAAAGCGATAGTCAATCAAAATTTTTTAATTTTTTTATAAAAAGTTTTTCATAATTATGATAGAATTTCAATGAGGCAGTAAGCTTTCACTAACAAGAGCCTGTAGATTTATTCCCATGGCAGTAAATAATACCAGCGGCATATTGATATTAGCATCAAATATTGATATCATAAAAAAGACGAAAAGCATTTTTTCAAATTACTAACAACAAAGGATGATTATAATGGCCCTGTGTACGTTTTCTAACAATTACCACATGTTTGATATAACTCCGGTGGAAAACCTCTTTATACAGGAGTTCATGTTAAAAGCTCCAGGTGATTTTGTAAAAATTTACCTTTACGGGCTTAAACAGTGCTATTGCAGAGACAGTTCTGAAAACTCGATTGAAAGCTTTGCCCGTGCCCTTGATCTGGAGCAGGATGTAGTAAAAAATGCTTTTCGTTATTGGGAAAGGCAGGGAATTCTTAAGACTTCCGAAGATGAACATGGGAATTTTTCGGTTGAATACTACAATATAAAGGATATACTGTACAGCAGAGATATAAGCAACGAAAAAGTCCTATATAAATATAGAGATTTCAACCAAAACCTCCAGCTTATTTTTGATAAAAGACTTCTGACTCCACAGGAATACTTAAGAATTTATGATTGGCTGGAGGTTCTTCAACTGCCCAAAGAGGTAGTTCTTATGATGATACGCTTTTATCTATCGAAAAAAGGGCCCAAATTGAGTATTAACTATCTGGACAAGGTAGCCGAACAATGGGCCAAGGACGGAATCGACACACTGCAAAAAGCCGAGGAGTACATTGAAAGCTGTGAATCATACTATCAGGACACCATCGCTGTACTTAAATATCTGGGAATACACCGTCCGCCTACCAAGGCCGAGCTGGAGCTATACAGAAAGTGGCATAACCAATGGGATTTTTCACTAAATGCCATACTGCAGGCATGCAAGGAGACCACTAAGACCAGCTCACCCAATCTTGGATATCTGGACAAGATATTGGAAAATTTACATAACCTCAATATTAAAACATCACAGCAGATACAGGAATATCTTAAAAACAGGGAGAAAATGTCCGGCAACATTAAGGCTGTCCTTTTTGAGCTTGGCTACAGGGACACCACACCAACACCCGAACATCAGGCCTTTTATTATAAATGGAGCAACGAGTGGAAGCTTGAGCATGACGTGATAATATTGGCCTGTAAACACTGTGTGCGTAAAAATCTGAATACCAGTTTCGAATCCCTTGATACCCTGCTCAAACAGTGGATTGATAACGGCCTGCGCACTAAGGATGATATCAAAGACTATCTGAAGAAAAAGCAGAAACTTAACGCTGAAATTCAGGCCGTTCTGGACAAGGCAGGCGAACAGCGCCCCATAACAGCAGCCGTTCGAAAGCTGTATAACAGATGGACAAAAGAATGGGAAATGTCCTATGAGCTGGTTCTTCTGGCTGCTGAATACTCGGTGGCTGCTAAGAATAAACTGTCATTTATGAACAAGATACTGTACAATTGGCGCAACGGCAACATCAAAACTGCGGACGAGGCCAGGGCCGAGCATGAGCGTCATTTAAAGGGTCTGTATGTAGTAGGCGAGAACAAACCTTTAAAGAAACAGGTGGACTTCAGTAAATTTGAACAGCATTCATATACCGATGAAGAGCTTGAATTCCTGTTCGAGGATATTGAAAACGGTTAAAGTGAGGGCACCATTACATGAAAGATCTGATACTTAAGGAGATACTTCAGGAATATGATGATCTTCGGGAAAAGGAGAGGGAAGCCCTTCGACAGAGGGAAAACCATATTATGGAGACCATTCCCGATATTGCCGACATACGCCGTACCGTTGTTGAGCTCATGGCCCGGCGTTCTCTGGATATTATAAAAAATCCGGATATTTCCACCCAAACAGTAGACGAGCTTGAAAAAAAAATAAGCGAATTAAAGGAAAAAGAGAGGGAGCTCCTAAGCCGGCACGGCTTTCCGGAGGACTATCTCTCTATGCGTTACCATTGCGCTAAATGTAATGACACGGGGTATACAGGAGATATAGTCAAGGAAAAATGTTCCTGTCTAATACAAAAGCTTCTTGAAAGAACCTATCAGTTATCAGATATTAAAGAACTGGACCGGGAAAATTTTGATACCTTTGATCCGGAGGTTTTTCCTGATTCACCGGCTGAAGGCAGCCGGTTAACCCAGAGGGAATACATGATCCAGCTGAAAAACCGTCTAATGGATTATGTCAGCCAATTTCCCGACAATCGCAGAAAAACCATTCTTTTTTCCGGAAAAACCGGATTGGGCAAGACCTTTCTTTTAAACTGCATGGCAAAAAAAATACTGGACGCAGGATACACCGTCATGCGAATATCAGCATATAAACTATTCAATCAGCTTTTTCTCAGTGCCCTGCAGGACAATGAACAAAATCAGTTTCTGTTTAACTGCCTGTTTGAAGTGGACGTTCTTATAATCGATGATCTGGGAACCGAAACCCAGAGAAACAATTATACATCTGAAGATTTATTCAATATTTTAAATGAACGCTTTACCCAGGGAAAACATACATTTTTGTCAACCAACTTAGGCCTTACTGAACTTAAGGAACGTTATTCCGATCGTATTGCGTCCCGGCTTTTCGATACCTCAAACACAATGCTGATAAAATTCTTCGGGCAGGATATCCGGGTAAGAGTAAGGAATTAAAAAAGGATCCATCAGGATGGTTGATGGATCCTTTCGTAATTTGCGAACTTTGTATACTCACCCAGCCAGACCAGTTCAACGGTACCGGTTGGACCGTTACGCTGCTTGGCGATTATTATCTCCGCTATGTTTTTCTTTTCCGTATCGGGATTATAATACTCATCCCTGTATATAAAAGTTACCATATCGGCATCCTGCTCAATGGCACCCGATTCACGCAGATCACTTAGCATGGGCCGATGCTGGGTCCGGGCTTCGGGAGCACGGCTCAGCTGGGATAAGGCAATAACGGGTACCTTCAATTCCCTTGCCAGAGCTTTTAAAGACCGGGAGATCTCAGAGATCTCCTGCTGACGGTTCTCTGCCCTGCCCCGGCCTGACATAAGCTGCAGGTAATCTATCACTACAAGCCCCAGATCCTTTTCAAGCTTTAACCTGCGCGCCTTGGACCTTATCTCCATAACCGATACATCAGCCGAGTCATCTATGTATATAGGAGCCTGTGAAAGTGGACCGGCTGCCTTAACCAGCTTGAGCCAGTCTTCCTCGGTCAGATCGCCGGTACGGATTTTCTGCAGTTCCACATTGGCCTCGGCGCTTAGCATACGCTGTACCAGCTGCTCCTTCGCCATCTCCAGACTGAAAATAGCCACTGGTACCTTTTTGCGCAGCGCCACATATTGAGCAATATTAAGCACAAAACTGGTCTTCCCCATTGACGGCCGGGCTGCCACCAGCACCAGATCGGACGGCTGAAGTCCCGATGTCTTCTGGTCAAAGTCATGAAAGCCGGTAGGCAGACCTATTATCTGCCCCTTGTTCTTGGACAGCTCCTCAATCCTGGCATATGTCTCAATAAGTATGTCCTTAATGGGTTCAAAATAATTGGTGTTCTGTCTCTGAGAGATATCAAAGATCTTTTTCTCAGCGCTATCCAAAATCACGTCCAGTTCTTCACTGGCTTCATAACTTTCTTTTATAATCTCGTTTGAAGCTGCTATAAGCTGCCTTAAGATGGATTTCTCCTCCACTATCCGGATATAATACTTAACATTGGCGGTACTGGGAACAGCCATGGACAGGTCGGAGATGTAGGATACCCCGCCAACACTGTCAAGGGTTCCCCTCTGTCTCAGTTCTTCAACAAGGGTAACAAGATCCACCGGTTCTCCACGTTCGTGTATATCAAGCATAGCTTCAAATATTTCTTTATGCGCTTCAGAGTAGAAGTCCTGGCCCGAAAGAGTGCCCGATGCTTCAGAAACAGATTCAATATCGATCAGCATGGAGCCCAGTACCGATTGCTCGGCCTCTATATTATGAGGAGGTATACGCTGCAGCAGTTCAGCCATAATGATCCCTTTCTATAAATACTTATTCTTCCTCTACTTTTACTTCCAGATTGGCAGTGACTTCAGGATACACCTTTACCGAAACATTATGAAGCCCGATATCCTTTATTGGTTCGGGAAGAACAATTTTCTTCCTGTCTAAATCTATCTTATGCTGTTTTTTCAGCTCATCAGCAATTTCCTTATTGGTCACCGAGCCAAACAGTTTGCCACTGCCTCCGGTTTTCGCCTTTATTACTACCGTGAGTTGTGAAATGGTGTCGGCAAGTTTTTGGGCCTCGGCTAATTCGTTCTGTTTACGTTTGGCCTCTTTCTGTTTCTGTTCCTTAAGCGCTCTCAAACTTTTCTCATCCGCCTCAATTGCAAGACCTCGGGGAAACAGATAATTCCTCGCATACCCATCGCTTACATTAACTACATCCCCCTGTTTACCCTGACCTTTTACATCCTTGGTCAAAATTACCTTCATTTTGTACTTCCCTCCTCTAAATATTCCTTTATTGCTGAAATAACCTTTTCTTTGGCTTCCTCAAGATCTATATCGTGAAGCTGTGCCCCTGCCACACTTAAATGGCCACCGCCTCCAAGCTTCTCCAATACCACCTGAACATTTACATTGCCCAGGGATCTTCCGCTTATGATGACATCATCTTTGTCCGGATACAACACAAAAGACGTATGGATACCCTTTATTGTAAGAAGGCTGTCAGCAGACTGGGCAGCAATAAGAGATCCATTTTTTATCCCCGGAGAACAATATGACAAAGCGATACCCGGTAAAACTATTTCAGCATTCTTCACCACTTCCGCCCTTGCCAGGAATGTTTCCAAATCATCCTGGAACAGCTGACGTACCATGGCAGGGTTTGCTCCCGCACGTCTTAGATATGAAGCTGCCTCGAAAGTACGCACACCGGTTTTATATATAAAGTTTTTAGTGTCTACGGTGATACCGGCCAATAAAGCATCGGCCTCCAAAGGTTCAAGTTCAACCTTATCGTCAAAATATTGAATAATCTCGGTCACCAGCTCACAGGTAGATGAGGCGTAGGGTTCAAGATACGTAAGCGTAGGATTTTCAATTGCCTCCGCACTTCTTCTGTGGTGGTCTATAACCACTATCTTTTCTGCGTCATTTATAAGTTCGGGAGCTTCCATAAAACTCGGTCTGTGGACATCAACTATTACCAGTACCGACTGGCGATCTATCATGTCCAGAGCTTCATCAGTCGTTATAAATACTTCCCGGTATTCGTCCTTTTCAATAAGCTGGCTTACCAGAGGATGAATCGATGGATTGGAGCGGTTTAAAACAATAAAAGCCTCTTTCTCCACATGACGGGCACATCTGTAGATCCCCAGAGCAGCGCCCAGTGAATCCAGATCCGGAACCTCGTGCCCCATGATAAATACACCGTTGGACTGAACCATCAATTCCCTGAGGTTGTTTGCAATAACCCTGGATTTAACCTTGGTACGCTTTTCAACCTCCTTGCTCTTGCCCCCGTAAAAATACAGTCTGGTTCCCCGTTTTACCACAACCTGGTCGCCTCCGCGTCCCAGGGCCAGATCAAGTGCAGACTGGGCAAACTGGATCAGCTCAAGGGGGTTCTTCCCGTCGGCCCCAACCCCGACGCTTAATGTAACGGGAATTTTGTTGCCCGCACTTATTGCACGAATGGAATCAAGAATCTGAAACCTGTTTTCTTCCAGAATCTTTAATGCATCAGCCCGGGTAATCATCACAAACTTGTCACGCTCATATTTCTTCCACCCGGCATTAAGAGAGATTGCCCACTCGCTAAGTGTAGCCTCAATTTGAGCCTGAACCACCGGCCTTTTTGCCTCATCGGTATTGTTCATAACCTCATCGAAATTATCCACATGCACCAGTACTATCACCGAGCGTTCTTCCTCATACTTTGCCTTCATCTGCATTTCTTCGGTAATATCCTGGAAGTACAGAAAAACAAGAATCTTGCTGTTTTCCCTGTTATTACCAACACCGATTGGCGTCCAATACATTCGATACTTTCTGTCATTCAGCTGTATTTCCATATTATCGCCGTCATCTTTTTTATCAGCAATCAAATCATAGGGATTGAGCGCCGGTATATAATCTTTTATATTCTTGCCAAGCAAGCTTCCCTCTGCAAACAGCTGTCCAAAACGGGGGTTATACCAGTTTATTAAACCGTCGAGCTCTACTACTACAAATGGCATTGGTACGCTGAAGACAGCGTTTTTGGTTGACCAGTCTATGTTTTCGGACAAATCTTCAAGATAGCGTGTCCACTCAACCCTTCGCTTTCTGGTAATCCTCCAGTTATAAAACGCAAGATATATAGAAAACGCTATGGCTATTATTCCTACTTTCCAGTCAAAATACAGTAACAGCAGGGAAAACAGGAATATAACCGTCAGATATATTGGAATTTCAGGAACTCTAAGCCCCTTGTATATGGGCCTTTTCACAAATAATCCACCTCTTTTAGCTATAAATTAATTCGCCGGTATATTCTTCTTATATTAAATATCTGTTCAATAATCCCTAAGGACATAAACATTACCGGAATAATTAAAAACAACAATACCAGTATTATAGTTCTTACAACAGCGGGTATTTTACTCATTTTAAATTTCATAAAAAAAGTTGCTACCGCTAAACCCTGTACCATAAAAATGAATGAAAACAATGATTGCAGTGTATAAAACACTATTTCAAAATTCTTTATACTAAACATGTTTCCAAGAAATGCTACAAACAGGGTTATCATAAAGCCCAGCCCTGCCCCTTTGGGAAGCATCCAGTCGCTGAATTCAGGCAGTTCGGGAACATCGTAGGTAAGTTTTCTTAAAGCTGCCCGGGAGACCATTAGATTAATGGTTCCATATATTAAGGCAAATATGATCAGCATGGCAGGCACAAAAGGAACCATCAGCTCCAGCTGCCCTATTATTATATTGGTAAACCTTTCGGGTGTAACAGGCTGATCCAAAAACTGGTTGTATAAATCCATAATCCGGCTGAAATCAGCTATATTGCTGGAAATAAACTTCCCAAACTGATCGGTTACATATTCAAAGATCGTTTTACCCATAAACCATGAGAAGGCCTTTATGGAGCCGATAATAGAAATCAGTACCGTACCAGCCGACAAAACAATATATTCAAACAGATCCAGGCGCCTGGCTATCGCCCAGGAAAGACCGAGCACAAGAAAAATGTTCAGTACAACCATACCAATACCCAGCAGAGGATGGAGTACAGCACCAAGAAGCAGCCCGGCCAGCACAAGCCCCAGGACACCTGCCCACGGTCCTCTTCTCACCCCTATAACAATAAATGGAACCGGCCAGATAAGAATAACAACATTTAATATTGGTACAAAGGCCAGTATAATAAGTAAAACTGTACTTATAGCTGCAATAAGTGCACTTTCCAGAACAGCTTTCAATTTTGGATTCATGTCCAACACTCCATATTATTCCCTATATGCCTTAATATGCTGATTTAACTCAGTTAAATCCCCGTAATATTTCTCTACATCATGTTCTTCGAGAATACCCAGGCGGATCTTGCTGGCAATTTTCTGGTCTATAGCGCCGTAATGGAGACCCAGCCTTCTTCCTAAAAGATAACATCCCACAATTATACTGGCCAGGCAGTCTGCAATCCCATCCTGAGAAACCCTGACACTGCTCGTCAGCATACGGAAAATCTCGGCAACCGAGGTTAATATTTCACTTTTAAGCCATTCAATCAACTTTAAATTCTTGGCAATGTCCAGTTCCCTGTCGTTTTCCATTCGCAATCTGCTGACACCTCTTTCACATGAGCTCAGCTTCCATTAGTACGCCACTTATATATGTCCTACATATATTATATTCTATATCCACATCTATGGTCCATCAAAACGTCAATAAAAAATCCGCCTTATCTTATCAAAATACTTGTCTTATCATTACCATTCACAAAATTGAGCTTTTCCACAGGTTATACTATCACAATAAAAACTTAGGATAAGATCCCAGCACAGCAAAATATTTACTCTCCTGTGCAAGCTTTTCCAGGGCACTGCCCACTACATCGTCCTGCATATGCCCTTCCAGATCAACCACGAACAGATACGCTCCCAGACTGGTCTTCATAGGCCGGGATTCTATCTTGGTAAGATTTATGTTACTATCGGCAAAGATCTTGAGGGCATGAAACAGGCTGCCGGGTTTATCGTCCACACTGAATACAATCGACGTCTTATCACATCCGGTTGGTTCTCTCAATTCTTTGGACAGAATCACAAACCTGGTGCTGTTTTGATAATTCCCCTGTATATTCTCGCATAAAATATTAAGACCGTACACACCGGCAGCATGTCTGCTGGCAATAGCACCCCACTCATCCCGACCATTCATTACTTCTTTGGCTGCTGCAGCCGTGCTGGTAGTTGGTCTTGTCTGAATGCCGCCCAGTGTACGGCGCAAAAACGTTCTGCATTGTGCAAGTGCATGAGGATGGGACAATACCAGCTTTAAATCCTTGATATCCACTCCATGCCGGGCAAGAAGACAGTGAGTAACCGGCAGGATTAATTCTCCGTATATCCTGACATCCACCTCGTGGATGATCATATCAACGGTTGCGTTTACCGTTCCTTCCAGGGAATTCTCCATTGGTACCACGGCCTGGTCAATTTCACCGCTGTCCACACCCTGGATTAGTCCGGGGATATCGGAATAGTCAACGAATTCCCAGCATCCTCCGTCAGCATATGTTACAGCCGCTTCATGAGTAAACGTACCCTGGGGTCCGAGATAACCTATACGCTTCATACTTTTCCCCTTTAACCAGTTGTTCCCTTTCAGCCATTTGTTAGTTAAATTGTATATGCTGCATTGTCCTTTGTCAACTTTATAATGGGGATACATTAACTGGTTTCAAGCCTTCTGCAAGGCGATTTTCATTATATTCTTCAGATAAGAAGCCCATGTCTTTCGTCTTCTTTTTTAATGAGAAACACGGCATGGAATTCATCCGGTAAAAGCGTAGACATAAAAAAAGATCGTACTTAAAAGGTGAATATTCCAAGTACGATCCCTTTTACAGTTTATTCTGCTGTGTATGGCAGCAACGCAACGTTGCGTGCTCTCTTTATGGCTACTGTCAGCTGTCGCTGATGTTTTGCACAGTTGCCGGAAATTCTTCTTGGGAGTATCTTACCGCGTTCTGTAATGTATTTTCTTAACCTGGCAACATCTTTATAATCAATCTTAACTTCTTTATCTAAACAGAAGCTGCATACGCGTTTTCTACCCCTTCTGCCTCTGGCCCTTCTGACGTTTTCAGCCATTTCACTTTACCTCCTCGCTTATAGAATGTAAGCTTACCAAAACAGTACAGTTCAATTCATTAGAACGGAAGCGCGTCGTCTTCACCTTCAATAGGTTCAAAAGGAACATTGAAATCACTATCCTGTCCGATTGGCGGATACTCCGGCATGGCTGCCGGTGCTGCGTTCCCTCTTGAACTGTCACGATCCAGGAACACCACTTCGTCTCCAACAATTTCGGTTATATAACGCCTTTGACCATCTCTCTCATAACTGCGGGTTTGAATACGGCCGGAAACGGCTACCAACCTTCCTTTGCTAAGATATCTGGCACATGTCTCGGCAAGGCCGCGCCATACTACAATGGGAATAAAATCCGCTTCCCGTTCGCCTTGCTGGTTAGTAAAGTTTCTGTTAACAGCCAATGTAAAAGTTGTAACCGCAGCTCCCGATGGTATATGGCGTATTTCCGGGTCCCTGGTCAACCTACCGATTAAAACGACTTTGTTTAACAATAAAAACACCTACTTTCTGTTATTCATCTTCCCTGATGATCAGGTAGCGAATAACGTCATCGGTAATCTTGTAAACACGTTCCAGTTCCTGGGGAGTATCGGCATCTGCACTGAAGTTCATCAGTACATAGTATCCCTCTCTGAAATCCTTAATAGGATAGGCCAACTTCCTCTTTCCCCATTGGTCTATCTTTTCAACCTGTCCACCCTGTTCGGTAATAAGAGTAGAAAACCTTTCTACAAGCGCCTTGACGGCCTCCTCATCAAGTGTAGGCTGAAGGACATACAGGGTTTCATATTTTCTCATGCGTTTCACCTCCTTATGGTCTATGGCCCTGCTTTGTTCAGCAGAGCAAGGATGTTGTCAAATATGTATTATATCATCGCATTCTGCTAAATGCAACCATAAAAATTTCTCGCGTACATACGATATATTGAAGAATATTATTCCAGCCGCTGAAGCTCCAAGGCTAAGAGCCTGTAAATTTGCTCCGGGACCTCATCAAACTCGCTTCGCTCAGACAAGTGATTCGGCTTATCCCTCCGCTGCATTAACAGGCTCTAAGCCTTTCCGCAAGGCGGCTTCCATAATATTCTTCATATACGTTCCAGCACAGTTGTTTTTACATCGGCTTTATGAAGGAAATTGGCAGAATACTATTCCAATCACTTAAGTTCCAAGGCTAAGAACCTGTAAAACTCGCTCCAGGCCTCCACCAAAACTCGCTTACGCTCAGACATTGGTTCCGGCTGTCTTCCGCTTCGTTAACAGGTTCTAAGCCTTTTCACAAGGTGATTTCCATAGTATTCTGCACACAATGCTCATTGATAGGAGAATATAATTCCAATCACTGGAGTTCAAGGCGGCTTCCATAATATTCTGTAAACAATTTTTTATATTCCGTATAATATAATTCCCAGAACGCCGGATAGTACGATGAGAAGTATGGGATGCACTTTATACTTTATACTGGCCACAATGGCTACAATAAAGATAAAAATGGCTTTGAAATCTATTACACTGCCAATATCACGAATGATCCCGGCAAAAGGAATAGTACCATTATTAACCGGCACATTAAAAAAGCTTGTCATTGCGATTGAAAAAGCAGCAGCACCTATCAAGCCGATAACGGCAGGGCGCAGCCCGTACAGCGCAGACTGCATTACGGGTTTTTCCATAAAGCGGGCGGAATACTTGGCTATAAGAACAACAATTATAAATGAGGGCAATACCACACCTGCGGTGGCAAAAACCGCACCTGTTATTCCACCGGTTTTTACTCCCGCAAAGGTAGCAGAATTTATGGCAAACGGCCCGGGGGTCATCTCTGAAATGGCGATCATATCAACGGTCTCCTTAAAGGTCATCCATCCATGATCCACTATTTCCTGTTGAATCAGCGGAATCATGGCGTAGCCCCCGCCAATAGTAAACAAACCTATTTTAAAGAATGTTATTAATAATTCGAAAAACAGTTTTAACATGGCTCACCATCCCTTCTTCTTTCTGACGTAACTTATAATAAGCCCCAGGATGGCCGAAGCTAATAGGATATAAACAGCACTGATATCGGTAACCGTCATAATTAAGAATACACAGGCTGCAATTATCCATCCGTAGACATCCTTTATACTGGCTTTGCGCAGATTGAGCAAAGCGCTTACAATAAGAGCTGTCACCCCGGCGCTTATACCCTCAAAGGCGTTGGCAACAACCGGTATGCTTTTAAATGTGGAAAAGAATAAAGCTATAACCGAAAGAATAATAAATGAAGGAAGAACCACACCTATTGCAGAAGCCACGGAACCTAAAAAGCCGGCTACGCGATAGCCAACAAATATGGCGGAATTAACAGCAATGACTCCCGGAACCGACTGTACAATCGCAAATATATCCACGATATCTTCTTCTTCGATCCAGTGGTTGTTGTCCACAATCTCCCTTTTTATAAAAGGAATCATTGCCAGGCCTCCTCCAAAGGTAAAGGCGCCTATGCGTAAAAATACCAAAAATAGTTTTGTTACCCTTGTTCTTCTGTCTTTTGCTTCCATTTCTTCCATGCTCCCTTTTTATCGATTATCGCTATTCAGTATAACATTATGTCGATTAGTTTACAATAAAACTTACCACATATTTTAACTGACATCCCATCCGTATTCTATCACTGCCTGATATGCAGATTTTTTCAAAATATTTATCGTTTCATCATCCACCGGCTCATCAAATGTCCGGAAAGTGTTGGGCATAATACTCCTTCCGGTCAATGCCTGGTACCAAACTGCTCCCAGGATGTACCTTCCGCAGCCTAAGCTTGCGTGAAAGCCGTCCCTGAAAAGGTTTGTCACTCCATTTTTCATTGCAATTTGAAAACTTTCCCCGCCCGGAATTATTTTCAAACCGCCCAAATCTTTTGCCGCCATCTCATAGGCCGCTTTCAGATCCTCAAACATTTGAAGCTGGCTGGAATACCCAAGCTCCACCGTCAGCCTTTCATAACCTTCTTCATATGCCCATGTCTGATGTATAACCTGACAGGCATCAGGAGCATAACTTCTTACAAAGTCCGACAAATAACTCAGGTAAGGTTGATATGTATTGTAATCAATACTGAGATTGCTTACCTGCTGCATGGTTACATAGTCCCAGTCATCACTAATCAGAGCATCTTTTATGGAAATCATTTTTCCCGTCTCTTGCCCGTTTAGTTCATAGGAGTACAAACTTGCATTGTTCCTTACATTGTCCCAGTGGGTTTCCAGCGAACAACCCCCTATGTATAAATTTACTACCTTAATATGTGCACCGTCTGCCAATCCAATATCGTGCAGATATCTGGTTGCATCCTGCGAAAAACTGTTTCCTATTGCAAGTATCTTCATGAACATATCTCTCCTTTTTGCTACATGTCCTATTGTTTCCCGTCACCATCCCAGCATATGATGTCGCTTACCGGACATTTTTTGTACGGCCCCTTATCCGCCACCGTTTTTATGCTTCATAATCTACTCCCCTATTATACACCAATAATACTGATTATTCATCATCCCTCTGTCTTATGTTTTTTATATAATATTTTGCCGGCACATATCCATGTCCTCCTGCAACATGTGTTATAATAAAAAAAGCAGACCACCATCTCATATAAAAGCATGGTTAGCAGCATAAATACATAGAAAGGAAGAACTGTATGTCTGTCATGTTCTCATATACCAGCAAACTGGGAACTGTTTTTAACTGTCAATGCGGCAGAAAACACTCAATACCATTGAAATCCGTGGTTATTCAGGAAAATGCGGCGGCAGAAATTCCCGTCATACTGGCCCGTGAAGGTCTGGGAACGAAGGGGTTAATTGTATGCGACCAAAACACGTGGCCGCTGGCCGGAAAAGAAATTCAGGAAATATTGGCCTCAAAGGGTTACAATATTAAAGTATGCATATTAAATGACGACTCTGAAGTAAAACCCGATGAATCATCTATCACACATATTCTGCTTGAATTCGATCCCTCGATGGATTTTCTGCTTGCCGTAGGTTCTGGTACAATAAATGATCTGGTCCGTTTTATAAGCTATAAAACCGGGAAGCCCTATATTGTATTTGCCACGGCCCCTTCCATGGACGGCTACGCTTCCACCGTCTCCCCTCTGCTGATAAAAGGTTTCAAACGCACCTACACCGCAATCCACCCCGTTGCTATCATCGCCGATACCGGAATGCTGTGCTCGGCACCGGAGAGAATGATCCTGGCAGGGGTCGGGGATATACTGGGTAAGCTGACATCTCTTGCCGACTGGCAGCTGGGTGTTGCCGTAACCGGGGAGAGCTTTTGCAACACTGCCATGACCATGGTAAAAAACTCCGTACAGCATGTGATATCCCGTATTACAGAAATCAGGGACAGAAAACCGGAAGGTATAAAAGCCCTTATGGATGCCCTGATAATATCCGGGATCGCCATGATGCTGGTAGGCAACTCCAGACCTGCATCGGGCAGTGAACACCACATATCCCATTTCCTTGAGATGAAATATTTTATTGAAAACCGGCAGCCGCTATTGCATGGAACAAAGGTAGGTCTGGCAACCCAATACACGGTAGCTCTTTACAACGAAATGGCTTCAATAGATCCAGACAGCATTAATATTGAACAGCTTATCAGGGAAAGACCCGGATATGATGAGTGGTGCAAGGAGGTAAGGCAGGCTTTTGGACCGATAGCTGAAGAGGTGATCAAAGAAAAAGGACGCAAGGATTGGGAGCCCGGAGTATATCAGCAACGTTTGTATACAATCAAGCAAAAATGGAACGAAGAAATAAGGCCTATATTGTTGTCAGTCCCTCCTTTGAAGACGGTTAAAGAGTACTTATATAAGGCAGGCGGAGACTTTTCTCATGCCGCTCTCAACATAGAACAAGCTTTAATCCGGCAGGCATTACTTCATGCTAAAGAGATTCGTACCCGCTACACCATACTTGGTCTGGCCTCGGATCTGGGTATTCTGCCACAGTGTATTGAAAAAATAAACATGTAGTCCTGATGGCCATTATTCCTAAAGAATAATCACCATTTTTTTGCATAAATAAAAGAGGCTGTCCTTCAGGTTAAAAACCTATAATGACAGCCTCTTTTTACATATGTATATAATCTCTATACTCTGGCAGAAATTCTGCACTCACATGTTGGATACCCGGTATCCTTTACCCATATATCCTCTTATAAGCTGATTCTATAGTATCCAGCTGGTCCTGGGTCAGCTCCCAGTCAGCCGAAGCCGCATTCTGCTCGGCCTGTTCCGGTGTCTTGGCACCAACTAACGCCGAAGTTACACCATCCTGCTGAGTTAACCAGTTGAGAGCAACATGAGCAACCGGTTTATCCACCTCGACAGCAATTTGTCTGAGTACCTCTACCAGTTCCATAGCCTTGCTCCACAAAGGCTCGTGGAAGAAGGGATAGAAGTTTTCACGTCTATCATCATCGGCAAATTTAGGTCTTTCCTTAAATTTTCCTGTTAAAACACCAGCCCCCAGAGAACCGTATGCAAGTATGCCAATTCCCTTTTCACGGCAGAAAGGCAGTACATCCTTTTCTATTTCCCTTTCCAAAAGGGAATACTGGGGCTGAAGACTAACAATTTCAGCTATGGATGTGGCTTCTTCCATCAGCTTCCTGTCAAAATTAGAGACCCCGATATACTTAATCTTACCGGCATCCCTCTGTTTTACCAGTTCGTTTAGAGTATCTTCCAAAGGAGTGCTGTTATCAGGCCAATGGATCTGGTACAGGTCTATTACGTCTACTCCTAAACGGGTTAATGAGGCTTCCACCTCTTTTCTTATTGATTCCGGCTTTAAATTCCGGGTAACCCGGCCCCCTTCTTTGACAATTCCGCACTTGGTCGCAATAACAACCTTATCTCTCCGTCCTTTGATAGCTTCCCCCACAACGCGTTCTGCATGACCATTACCATATGCAGGTGCTGTGTCAATAAGATTGATTCCACAGTCTATAGCCCTTTGTATGGTTGCGATGGATCTTTCGTCATCAACCTTTCCCCAGAAATCTCCTCCGATTGCCCAGGTTCCAAGACCCACCACTGAAACCTCAAGAGAACTGTTCCCCAATCTCTTGTACCTCATTATTATTCACTCCTTCTACTGGTTCTTATTTTTACCACTCATTTTTATATTACCACTTACACATCTCCCAGTCAATTCCATGGACTCCTATATTCAGACACCTTTTAAAAAATCCGTTTCATTCCATCAGCAGCGTCTATAATAATATTATATAAGATCTGTTTCACTTCAATAATCATGAAATTGTACGGGAAATTATCATATGAACATCACCACATATTACCATAAAAAGTAATTTGTTTTAAAAAATATGGAGGAATTTGTCTGTTTTTATAGAAATATATCTCTCATCATCGGTTGAGACAGTTTGATAAAACAGCATCACTGAAAAGACAATCATTCTTATGTGAATTCAGCGTTCGAATCAGATACTATCCAATATTTTCAACGAATAAATTATGACCAAAACCGTACCATACTTCTAATATATAGAAGGGAACCTGCGCCATGAAAAAGGTCATGATGATATTAAAAATAATACTTATCCTTAGTTTTTTCATTTTATTCTTTACTCATTCCGATAGTGTAAAAAACATAGTTCAGCCATCAGATACGGAAAAAAAGATAAAACTGATCATTGCAGGAGACAGCAATTTCAGACCATTTGAATACATAGATGAGAACGGACAATATGTTGGATTTAATGTTGATATAATGAAAGCAGTAGCAGAAGCCATGGGTATAGAAATCCAGTTTGTGCCAATGGCATGGGCAAATGCTATTGCTGCTCTGGAAAACGGGGAGGTAGACGCTATACAGGGTATGTCTGCAACCAAAATCAGGAAAGCCAAGTACCTTTTTACACAGCCAACTATTATTCAGTCTCATTCCATCTTTACACTGAAGGACAGAGTCGATCTGAACAGAATTGAAGATCTTAAAGGTCTTAAAGTAGCTTATCAGCATGGAGATGTGCTGGAAGAACAAATAAGACAGATGCCTCATATAATCCCCGTCCCCTATAGCTACCAGGCCAATTGTTTAGATGCATTACTGGCCCAAGAAGTGGATGCCTTTGTTGGAAATAAGCAATCGGCTATATATTATCTTAACAGCATTAACAGGATAAAAGATGTCAGGATTATTGAAGAACCTATGAACGAAACTACATACGGTCCTGCAACACTTCCCCGTAACAGTTTTGTCTACAATATACTTGAGGAAGGGCTGTCAACAATAAAACTGGATGGTACATACGACAGGATATATAGAAAATGGTTTGGTGACGTATTATCCTCAGGCTATTTCATAGCTCAAAATTTTATCAGATATACAGCCATAGGAGTTACCCTTGCCCTGCTGATAGTTCTGCTGCTGTCCATATGGAATAAACAACTGCACACACAGGTGGCCAAAAGAACAGCTGAACTGGAAAATGCCAATAAACATCTAAGGGAGTATCAGGAAAAAATATACCGGCTGGCCTACTACGATCCTGTAACGGAGCTTCCCAACAGAATCCTTTTCATGGAAAAGGTAAATGAAGCTATAGCGAAGATGGAACACGGCAGAAAACTGGCTGTTATGCACCTGGATCTGGACAGATTCAAATATATAAACGAACATCTTGGCTATGACACAGGAGACGAAATATTAAAGTTAACCGGTAACAGATTAAATGAATTAGTAGGTGAGGAAGGCTTTGTCGCTGCCAGCGGAGGGGATGAATACCTGATCCTGCTTAATAACACAACGGATATATCCAAAATTGATTCAATGGCAGACAAAATTTTAAAAAGTTACAGCAACTATTTTGGCTATAAGGACTACAAACTATATATGACCGCAAGTATAGGAATAGCCGTTTGTCCCGACGCAGGTATGGATAGCTCAACTCTTTTGAAAAATGCTGAAAATGCACTGTATGAAGCTAAAAAAATGGGCGGCAACTCCTTCTTTAAATATAATGAACAGTTAAGCGAAAGAGTTCGTGATAATCTTGTTATACTGAATGAATTAAGACAGGCTGTAAGCCGTAAAGAGTTTGTATTGTATTATCAGCCGAGATATGATCTTGCCACCCACCGGATTGCAGGAATGGAGGCATTGATCCGATGGAACAATCCGAACAGGGGGCTTCTGACACCGGATCTGTTTATACCCTTGGCTGAAGAAACGGGACTCATATTCCCTCTGGGTGAGTGGGTGCTGAGAGAAGCCTGTCTGCAAAATAAAAAATGGATCGACATGGGGTATGAGCCAAAACGCGTCTTTGTAAATATATCTGCCCGCCAGTTTCTGGACGATAATTTCCCGGATACGGTGTCAAATATACTTAGAGAAACTCAGCTGGATCCAAAATATCTGGGCATTGAAATAACCGAAAGCATTGTCATATCCGACATAGAACATACAACCAGTATATTGAACCAGTTTAAGGAGCTTGATATATTTGTTTCAATTGACGATTTTGGCACCGGATATTCAAGTTTGAAGTATATAAGTGAAATGAATGTGGATGAAATTAAAATTGATAAGAGTTTTATATGGGGGCTGGAGAATAACAAGAAAAACAGGGCTATTGTTAAAACAATAATCCTGCTTGCACAGCACTTCAATTTGCTGGTTACCGCCGAGGGAATAGAGACGGAAAATCAATTAAAAATAGTAAAGGAGTACGGTTCCCATTTAGGACAGGGATTCTATTTCAGCAAACCGGTTCCTGCAGAAGAATTGGAAAATATGTTTTGCCAGCAGCCTTATAAACCCATCGGATAACAGGTCCGCTGGCAAAACAACTCCTGGTTACCTGATCACAACACAACCTCTACCATTTCATCCATTATTATTTCATCAGGCTTTACGATACAATCGTAAGCCACAATATGCACCCCGGCTTTGTGCGCCTCCCGAAGAGTTTTCCCAAACTCAGCATGCATGGCATCATTGGGCATGACACAGCGGACACCCTTCATCTGAACAACAAACGCCACACAGCCCGAATATCCGTTTTTCACCGCCCTCATCAGTTCCTCCAGATGCTTTACACCCCGTTGGGTAGGTGCATCGGGAAACATGGCGATACCTTCATTCTCAAGGGTTACACCTTTAACCTCTATAAAAATCCTATGATCCCCCGCCTCCGCATAAATATCAAATCTGGAATTACCGTATACGGTTTCAGTTTTGATAAAGTTCATTTCATCCTTTACCCAGGGCAGCCCGAATCCCTGTACCAGCGCCTCCTGCAACACTTTGTTGGGAGCCAGGCTGTCTATGTTTACCAGCATATCACCCTTCTCAACTGCTATCAGCGAGTACCGGGTTTTACGACGGGGGTTGTTATGTTTCTCCAGGTAAACGGTTGCACCGGGGATCAGTAATTCCCTGCACCTGCCGGTGTTTTTAACATGCACAATTTCAGTTGTGCCGTCTATTTCACATCTTGCAACAAAACGGTTATCCCGCGATAAGAAAGTCCCCGGTACCACATTTGAATACTTCATCTGTCTTAATTAAATCCCTTTCTTTATCCATTCAGTACACGAACATTGGTCTGACTCCGGGTCATTATTCGAAATCCACAGCCTGCCCCTTCTCTGCAGATTCGAAAATCGCTTCCATTAACTTCATAACCCGCATAACCTGGGGCAGTGTAACGATTATGTCTGCCTTGCCGGACAGATGTGCAGCTACATTTCTGTAAAACTCTTTTATATTACCTTCAACAAGAGGAACGGTATACTCATGGATGGTGTCATCCCTTCTGGGCGCCATTGTCTTGGTCAGGCCCGCAGCAGTTCTGACCGGGACAACATCCTCTTCACTCTTTCCTTTTGCAACTACGACCTTTGCGTCCTTACCCCAGTCTTCAATTATCGCGGTACCATTGGTTCCCAGCATATACCATCTGGGCAGCTTTATAAAGTTGCTTGTACCAACTTCCAGGAAAAACCTCTTCCCGCTTTCAAAGGTAAGATCCACCCAAAAACCGTCGTCAACAATCTGGTTGGTCACATGAGTCAGCTTGGCATAAACCTTCTTTACCTTCTCGTCAACCATCAGCAAGGCCTGATCAAGAATGTGTACCCCCCAGTCCAATACCATACCGCCGCCATATTCCTTCTCCTGACGCCAATCCCCCGGGATACCCCTTGAACCATGTACCCTGGATTCAATGGCGTATACCTCGCCCAGCATATTTTCATCATATATCTTTTTCATGGTAAGGAAGTCTTCGTCCCAACGACGATTTTGGTGAACAACCAGAAGTTTGCCGGTTTTCTCCGAAACATCAATCATTTTCTGCAAATCAGCAGAGGACAATGTAACGGGTTTTTCACAGACAACGTGTTTGCCTGCCTCCATAGCACGGATAGCAATTTCCTTATGCGAATCATTTGGAGTAGCGACTAACACTATGTCCACCAATTCATCGGCGAGAAGATCTTCAAAGCTGTCATAAACCTTTAAACCCTTCTGCCTGGCCAGCTCCTGCCGGTCCTCTTTGATGTCGAAGGAGCCGGTAATTTTTACTTCATCAATTCCTTCAGCCAGATGCAGATGAAAGCTGCCCATTCCTCCAAATCCAACTACTGCAATTGAATAAAAATCTTTGCTCATTTTAGAAAACCTCCCATGCAAATATATAACATATTTTTTTACATTATTTTTTTGCCACACAACATCTATAGATTATATCATTTTTTATTGCCAAAATATATATCAATTTTGTAAAGCTGTGCTATTCACCGAAACAATCAAATATTTGTTACAGCCGGGTGATAAGTAAATTACCGGACTCATATCTCCTAAGGCCTTTGTAAAAAAATCGGTAAGCCAGACAGCAGTACAAAGCCGACACTGCAACCAAAGCAGCCATCCATCCCGGATGAAAATTTCGCGCTAACTTAAGAGGAATGTGTACAATAAATGATGTCGGGATTACGCTTAGCATAATAACCCGCACAAACCCCCGGTATATGCCTTCCGGATAAATACAGAAGTTGATCATAAACTCCATTGCCATGCCACCTACCAACGAAGCATCACCGAAGTAAAAAGTCAGTGTATGCGCAGATACACAAACAGCCGTCATCAGAAGCCCTCCAATGACAATAGCGATCAGAAACATTCCCCAGGCTCCTGCGTCACTTCCATGGGTGAAAATCATCAGTATAAAACCATATGCCAGATCCCCCCAGGCACTGAGAGTCGTTCTGGCACACAAAAGATTGATCAATGTATCCTTTGGCTGGACAAGGAAAGTATCCAGCTCCCCGCTGACAATAAGGCGTGTAATTGCATTCATATTGGCAAACAATATATTGGATACACCGTAGGCGGATGACGTAACCGCCCAGATAAACATCACATCACGAAAATCATATCCTCCAATGGTGCCATCAATCTGCTGGAATGCAATCCACCAGAAAAACACAAAGCTTCCGTTGGATAAAGCCATCCCGAAGGCCTGAAGCAGAAAACTTCCCCGGTATTCCATGGCTGATGCCAGATTAACTTTGAAATACAGGCCGATCAACCGGAAAATATTTTTTAAACTCTTCACCACTGTACCTCCTCATCCCCCATGAGCCTGAATTCCGGCCACACCATAGCGGTACATTCCCATTGTCAAAACAAATGATACGGTTAACCATAAAAGCTGTACCGGTACAACTGCCCAAAACAGCTCCCAGGAAAAAGCCACAATCAACCGGGCAGGCGCCCATGTCATATAAGAAAACGGCAGATAACGGGTAATTGTCTGAAGCCATCCAGGAAGAAATTCCACCGGAATGAACATGCCCAGCATGAACACCAGCTTTTGATATATAAGGTAAAAGGCGGTATTATCCTCCAGTCGAAAAGCAGTAAGGCCCAGTGCCATTAAGAAGAAAAAATTAATGCACATTCCTAACACTATTGAAATCAAACTATATGGCAGTGTTGAAAAACTGAATCCCGGAATAGGACCTACCATTATCATACCGATAACAATAGCCATCAGACCATAAAGCAGGAGATTGAATATCATACCGCCAAGAGCATTGAAAAACTGGTACAAAACATAATGATAGGGACGGTTCAGCTGGTAGGCAATACTTCCCGATTTTACATCCTCGTTCATCTGAAAGAATACTCCGGTACGGCAGCCAAACATAATCAGCTCGGTCATACAAAGATACCACACCATCTGAACAAGTGAGTAACCGGCTACCTCCCCGCTTTTATAGATAGCTCTCCACAGGTTGAAAAACACAAACATGAACATAATATAAAACACAAACCCGCCTAACACGTTGCTTCGGTATACAAAAGCATTCTGTAAGCTAATCCGAAGCACGGTTATATATTTTCCAACGGCCTTCATTGGCTTTTACCTTCCTTCTGCTGAAAGATGGATGCTATAACCTCTTCCATAGGTGGATCCTCCACAGTAATATCAGCCACACCTCCCTGAGCTATGAGCCAGCGCATCACTCCATCAATGGAACAGATCCGGGTGTCCACCGACAGGCGGGCAGATATATCAGTCGACTTTTCCAGCTTTACTCCCTCGGGCACCTCCAGGTGCTGAGGAAATTCAAAACGCACGGCGATGATTTTCCGGTTCAGATAATCATACTTCAATCTTTTTACCGGTTGATCCAGGATAATCCTGCCTTGGTCGATTATAATAGCCCGTTTACATATCCGCTCCACATCTCCCGTATCGTGGCTGGTGAGGAAAATGGTTGTTCCCCGCTCGCGATTCATGCGTAATATAAGCTGGCGGATGCTCTGCTTAATCACCACATCCAGTCCTATGGTAGGTTCATCCAGAAACAGTATGTCCGGTTCATGCAGCAGGGATGCCGCCACTTCGCATCTGATCCTCTGCCCCAGAGACAACTTACGTACCGGCGTTTGAAGCAGTTCTCCAAGCTCAAACAGCTCTGTCAGCTCGGCAATGCGCTTATTCAGTGTTTTCTTATCCACATCATATATAGCACCCAGCAGCACAAAGCTGTCTATGGGAGGCAGATGAAACCACAGCTGGGACTTCTGGCCGAAAACCGTTCCAATGCGATAGGATAATTCTCTTCGTTGCCTTACCGGGTCCAACCCCAATACTGAAACCCGGCCGCTTGTAGGATGGAGAATACCTGTCAGCATTTTGATGGTTGTGGATTTTCCCGCACCATTGGGACCGATAAATGCCAGAATCTCTCCCTGCTCTACGGTAAAGCTGATATCGTTAACCGCTTGTACTTCCTTGTATACAGGTTTAACCAAAGCCTTAAAAGACGCTTGCAGACCTTCTTCTTTGATCCGGGTACGGTATACCTTGCTTAAATTTTCCACGTATATGGCATTCATAATACTCTCCACCCTTTCCATTGTCCGGTAGTATTTAAATACTGTACCGGGTTTATAGAATAAACGGCATAAAGTAATTTACTTTTTAAATTTCGAAATTCAGATTGTATGTACAGTTGATATTCGTTTTATACGATAAAAGTTAACTCTGGAAGTGAATAATTTAATGTTTTATATAATAAAACTCCGCGGAATCATACTTTTGTGACTCCGCAGAGTATCATTCCACGTGCAGTGCTTAACCCCTCTTATGCATCTCAGCCAGTTTATCATTATGTATATTCATGATTTTAGATATTATTGCACAATCTTCCTGTAAATGTCAAGGGTTTTTTATCCGGATCCATTGCCTCTCACGAAGCTATTTTTAAGCGTGCACAATCCGTTTTTCATCTTCTCCTGCCTCGTTTTTCGGATTTACTTTTTTGTATTTTGCAGAATACTATGGAAATCACCTTGTGAAAAGGCTAAGAACCTGTTAACGAAGCGGAAAACAGCCGGAACCAATGTCTGAGCGTAAGCGAGTTTTGGCGGAGGCCTGGAGCGAGTGCTACAGGTTCTTAGCCTTGGAACACCAGTGATTGAAATTGTATTCTGCA
>ERZ773359.1619-NODE-1619-length-30563-cov-5.930051_pt1 | contig 30563 bp, 23 predicted proteins | sample MGYA00374955_ERZ773359 | MGnify/ENA primary metagenome ERZ773359 (study PRJEB29098, sample SAMN04486028) | biogas fermenter metagenome | study: EMG produced TPA metagenomics assembly of the Biogas fermentation microbial communities from Germany - Plant 4 DNA1...
CTGACTCTGTGGAATTTACTTTTACAAACCGGAGTTTACTTTTTCAATTGACCATTTGTTCGATAATAATCTGTAATTTTTAACAATATAATTTACACCAGAAATAATTGTCAAAGCAACAGCAATGTACATAAATACCATACCAAAAGGAAAGTCTGATATAAGTGAAAAAGGATAATTATTCAGTAAAATAGCTACAATAGCTATTATCTGGACTATAGTCTTCAGTTTTCCCCATTTATCTGCCGCAATTACAACACCCTTACATGCAGCTACAAGCCTTAAACCTGAAACTATAAATTCTCTGGCCACAATTATAAATACAATCCAGACTGACAAGTTATCAGTGCTGATTAAAGCTATCAAGGCTGATGTAACCAGAAGCTTATCCGCAATGGGGTCCAGAAACTTGCCCAGTTCGGATATCATATTATATTTGCGGGCCAGTCTTCCATCCAGCATATCTGTTAAGGCTGCAAAAACAAAAATGGCCGCCGCCGCATACCTTCCCCACTGGTTAATTCCTAAAAACTGCCCGAACCAACCCGGTACGAGAAAGAACAAAAACACTGGTGTTGCAATAATTCTGCAAATAGTAATTTTATTAGGAAGATTCATACTTATTGCCACCATTTCTTAAGTATTTTCAAACTGAACTTCTCCGATTAAATCATATCCATCTGCACACAGTATCTTTACCGGCACAACAGTTCCAATCTCCAATGGCTCGGCTGATGTAAGATATATAACCGGATCTATTTCAGGTGCTTCGGCATAGGAACGGCCTATGTAAAAAATGCCATCCTCTGCTACACCATCAATCATTGTATCATAAATCTGACCAATTCGTGAACTATTATATTGCTCTATTTTTCTTTGCTGAAGTTCCATTATTTTGTTTCGGCGCTCTTCTTTAACCTTTTCTGGTAAATGTCCCTTAAGTTTAAATGCCGGTGTTCCCTCTTCCCTGGAATATGCGAATACTCCAAGATGTTCAAATCTGTTTTCTTCCACGAAATTATATAGCTCTTTGTAATCTTCTTCGGTTTCCCCGGGGAAACCTGTTATAAAAGTAGTTCTTATAGCGGCATCAGGTATCCTTTCCCTGATCATTTCCAGAAGTTTCACAATGTGTTCCTTTGTCCCCCGGCGCCCCATAGCTTTAAGTATTTTATCTGAAATATGCTGCAAAGGAATATCAAAATATCTGCATAGTTTAGGGTTAACCCTCATTTCTTCAATGAGCTCATCGTTTATCAGTTCAGGATAACAATAAAGAAGTCTGATCCTCAATATCCCCTCTATTTCACTCAGCCTTTGAACAAGTTGTACAAGCTCAGGTTTACCGTACAGATCCATACCATATCGGGTAACATCCTGTGCAACAAGGACTATCTCCTTTTTACCGCTGGCTGCCAGATATTCTGCCTCATTTGCTACACTCTCAATTGTCCTGCTTCTGTAAGGACCTCTTAAGCTGGGTATGATGCAGTATGTACAATGGTTGCTGCATCCCTCTGCGATTTTCAGATATGCATAGGGGTAGTTGTCACTTAAAATCCGGTAAGAATCAAGATAGTCTACTGAATCAGGCAGATCAGCGTATACCTTTTGTGATTTTTCTACTTCAATATCACCTATTATTTCAGCTATCCGGCCAATACTTCCTGTTCCGATAACTATATCAACTTCCGGCATTTCTTTCAGGATTTCCTCTTTATATCTTTCAGCCAGACATCCTGTAACAACCAGATATTTAAGATTGCCCTGCTCCTTATATTGTGCCGCCTGTAATATGGTCATTACCGCTTCTTCTTTGGCATCACCAATAAAAGCACAGGTATTAATAATAATGATGCCGGCTTTATCCAAATCTGAAGTTAATTCAAATCCTGCTTCCTTAAGTGTACCCAGCATAATCTCGCTGTCCACAAGATTTTTAGGGCACCCGAGAGTAATCAGGCTAATTTTCTGTTTCAATCAATAAATCCCTCCAGGTAATTATTCTAATAAAATAATACAGGAAACCAAAGAAAATTTCCTGTATTCCTGTATTAAAAATCCCATTATAGATAAATAAGATTGTATCCTTAATCTAATAACGGCAGACAGTCGCAAAACGACCTGCCTGCCGTGGTGTTTAAAATTTCATCTTCGAAGCCTTAAGAATTCCGTCTATTTTTCTTAATTTATTCAAAACTTCATCAGGCACTTCACTGTCTACACTGACAAATGAAACGGCCTTTATGCCTCTTTCCTTACGCCCCCATTGCATAGCGGCAATGTTTATATTGTTCTCTCCCAAGAGTGTTCCAACCTTGCCTATTATGCCGGGAACATCCTTGTTCTGAAGGGCAAGCACATATTTGGTAGGTTCAAAGTCCAGTTTGTAGCCATAGAAGTCCACAATACGAATTGCATCCTTGGCAAATACAGTACCGGAAACAGAGACAGTATTATTCTTCCTGTGATATTTTACAGTTATCAGGTTGGTATATTTCTCAAGCTGACTTGATTTGCTTTCAACCAGCTCTACGCCCAATTCATTGAGTTTAAGCTGTGCATTTACATAATTTACTTCAGATTCGCTGACTACAGAGAGAAAACCTTTAACTATGGCCAAAGTTATCATTTTTGTGGGTTTATCCACCAGATCGCCACTGTATACAACCTCTATTTTGTGAACTCTTTCTGTTTCAGTCTGATAATAAATGGCTCCCAGTTTCTCACCCAAATCTATATACGGTTTAAGCTCATCCAGATCTCCTGAAACTGGCGGCATATTTACAGCAGCAACAAATTCTCCATTTAAGACAGCCTCAACATTTTTGGCAACTCCCAAAGAACAATTCACTGTAGCCTCTTTGGTTGATGCACCAAGGTGAGGAGTTATGATTACCTGATCCAGATCCAGGAGAGGATTGTGAAAGTCCTGTTCTTCAGGTGCTTTTGTGAAATTAGGTTCAACTTCCAGAACATCAAGTGCGGCTCCTGCCACATGACCTGAAACAATTGCATCATACAATGCTTTTTCGTCAATCATACCACCACGGGCGACATTGATAATACGTACACCTTTTTTACACAGTTCAAGTTCACGTTTGCCAATCAGATTTTTGCTTTCAGGAGTCTTGGGAATATGTATGGAAATAACATCTGACACCTCTAAAAGTTCGTCCAATGTCTCAACTCTGGTAACACCGATCTGCTTAGCTCTCTCGTCAGTTATATACGGATCGTAGCCTATCACTTTCATACCGGCACCCATTAATTTTTGGGCAACAACAGAACCTATTTTTCCAAGACCGATTATTCCGGCAGTCTTGCCGTCAAGTTCCTCACCGACAAACTTACTTCTTCTGAAGTCTTTATTTTTAGCTGCATGGTATGCCTGGGGAATATTTCTGAATAATGCGTAAATCAGTGCAACACTCATCTCAGCAGCAGCCATGGTATTTCCTTCAGGGGTATTTACAACCGTAATCCCTCTTCTTGTACACTCCTCAACATCTATATTATCAACACCATTTCCGGCCCTGCCTACAACCTTGAGATTTACACCGCGGTCCAGAATGTCCTTTCTGACTTTTGTTGCACTTCGTACTATAATGCCGTCATACTGGTCGATAACTTCGAGCAGCTCATCATGAGATATACCAAAGGGTGTATCAACTTGAAAACCCTTGCTTCTAAGATAGTCTATACCATTGGATGCCATCTTGTCAGTAACAATTATTTTTGCCATAATACTACCTCCTGACCTTCCCATAAAAATTATTCAGGCTTCAAACAAAATTTTTACATCCAATACTTAAAATTTTGTCCCCTGAAACAAAAAAGCCAAACTATATAGCGTTTGACCTCCTTTAAGCCTTATGAAAATAGGACAGCTGAGCATAATATGTATATGCTTGGGTTTACTCTGTCCTTTTGCCTGAGAGTGTCACCCTAAACGGGCTTGCCCCTTCGGCGCCTTTTATAAGGTCTCTCCAGAGGTTCGTCAGATCAAGGTCTTTTTACCTGAGAGATTTACTCCTTCGGTGTGCAAAAAATTGCATCTCTCCCCCGATCTTCATCCGATTATTAAATTATTAAAATAATCATAACTCTTGTGCCTTTATAAAGTCAAGACAATAATATATATTTTGTCATTTTTTTAACAAGGTGCCAAAATGGCAGTTTAAAATTTAGCACAATGACGAAAAATAGCTCAATTGTCAAAAAGAGCTTTTACAAATTCCTTTGGCTCAAAAGGCTGGAGGTCTTCCATCTGCTCACCGACACCTATGAATTTTACCGGAACATTGAACTCATTTTTTATAGAAACTACTATACCGCCCTTAGCCGTACCGTCAAGCTTAGTCAGCACAATGCCTGTAAGCTGGGATACCTCTGAGAATGTTTTGGCCTGGGATACAGCATTTTGCCCGGTGGTAGCATCCAGTACAAGAAGAGTTTCTACATCTGCATCGGGAAGCTCCCGCTGAATAATACGGAATATCTTTTTCAGCTCTTCCATCAGATTCTTTTTAGTATGGAGCCTTCCGGCAGTATCACAGATAAGAACATCGCAGTCCTTTGATTTGCAGTGTTGTATGGCATCATATATAACGGCTGAAGGATCAGCACCCTCGGTATGTTTTATAAGCTGAACCCCTGCCCGTTTTGTCCAGATTTCCAACTGATCAATGGCTGCAGCCCTGAAAGTGTCGGCCGCTGCCACAACTACTTTTTTACCCTGCTGTTTTAAGAGGTTGGCAATTTTCCCAATGGAAGTGGTTTTACCTACACCATTCACACCAATTACCACAATTACAGATGGATTGGTTGAAATTCTAAGCTCTGTATTCTCATCTTCAAGCTTGGAAGAAATTATCTCCATTATGGCCTTGCGGACACCGTCTGTATCAGTGATTTTGTCTCTCTTGACGGTCTCTCTGAGTTCAGAGATTATTTCAAGGGAAGTTTCTATTCCCATATCAGACATAATAAGAACTTCTTCCAGCTCCTCAAAAAGATCCTCATCTATTTTTCCGAAACTCACAAGCACCTGATCTATTTTATTGGTAATAGAATCCCTGGTTTTTTTAAGTCCGCTTTTAAGTCTGTCAAAAAAACCCTGCTTCTTATCAGATTGATTATTTTCAGATACTTCTATTATCAATGCTTCATCTTCACTTCTGTCCTGCTCTGTCGGTAATTCAACTTCAGCAGCCGCATCAGAATTGTTATCCATTAATTCTTTTTCTTTTAATTCCTTTTCTTTTGATTTTTCCCATTTGAACCATTTAGCCATAAACATTTATCCTTTCAGTAGTTATTTATTAATGTTGATTTATCATGTAAGATCAAACAGCATCTGCCCTTTGCATATTATCATCCATCTTCATAGAAATTACTTTAGAAACACCATGTTCCTCCATAGTTACCCCATACATTACATCAGCCGCTTCCATAGTACCCTTCCTGTGGGTAATGACAATGAACTGGGACTGTTCCTTATACCTCCTGAGATAATCTGCAAAACGGTAAACATTGGAATCGTCAAGGGAAGCTTCTATTTCATCGAGAAGATAGAAAGGCGCAGGTCTCATTCTTAAAATAGCAAAAATGAGTGCAATTGCAACCATAGCTCTTTCCCCGCCCGAAAGCAGCATCATATTCTGCAGCTTCTTGCCGGGTGGCTGTACAATTATATCAATATCACTTTCCAGGACATTTTCACTGTCCGCAAGCTGTACTTCTGCATATCCCCCTTCAAAAAGTTCTTTAAAGACTATACTGAAATTTTTGTTAATAAGTTCAAATTGCTCAACAAACTGTTTCTTCATTACCCTTACTATATCCTGAATTACCCGCTCAAGTTTTTCCTGGGACTTAATAAGGTCATCATATTGGGTTTTCATAAAGCCATATCGCTCTTTAGTCTTTGCAAAATCTTCAATAGCAGCAACATTTACTGGCCCCAGCTCACGTATTTGAGCTTTTAATTCGTTGATTCTGGCTTGAATAACCCTGGGATTCTGGATTTCAATTTTCATATCCTGGGCATTCCCATAGGTCAGGTTATACTCGTCCCATAGTCTGTTTTGTATAGTTTCAAGCTCGCTTTCCATTTTTGCTTTTCTGGAATCAAGTCTTCCCTGCTCTTCCTGAAGCTTTATTATAGTATTATTGTGATCAGTAACCTTATCAAGCATGCCTGAAAGTTCTTCTTCCACAACCTGTATTTCTTCCAGAACGCCTTCAATGATCAGTTCTTTTCCTACCTTTTCTTCTTTTAACTGGGTAATCTTTTTATTTAAACCAACTATCTCGGCATTAAGGTCATGAATTTTTTCAATATTACGCTCCCTTTCAGCCTCGCGCCTAGCCAGGCTTTCCAGAATATTAATCTTTTCAGAATTAAGCTGCTCAATCTGTTCAGTTACATGCTGAATACTTTCGAGGATTGAATTGACAGAAACACGGTAATCGTTTATATCTGTGTGCAGCTCATTTCTTTTAAGCTGCTCATCCCTGTTTTGAGTTTGATGGGACAATACCTTTTCCTTTAATTCAGCAATCTCATCCTCTACACTCTTTATCTGAATTCTGATTTGTTGGCTTTCTGCCTCCAGATCTGCAGTCTGTTTTTCTATTTCAGCATCCTGCTGTTTATCCATTTCTATTTTAGCCGATAGTTTTCGGACATTCTCGGCTATCTGGGCAATATGACTTTCATCCCTCAGTCTTGTTAGCTCAAGATCAGAAAGATTTTTTCTTTCTTCTTCAATATTTTTGTCTATTGAATTGAGACTACTTTCAAGTTCTTTAATCTCATGAACAACCTTTTGCTCCTGAAGAGTCATTTTATCAATATTTTCTTTCAACTCTCTGATAATCCGGCTTCGTCCTATCAGACTTGTGGAATGGTTTCCGGAGCTGCCGCCAGTCATTGATCCGCCACTGTTGAGTATCTCTCCGTCAAGGGTTACAATACGAAAAGAATAATTAAAATATCTGGCCATTTCTATGGCAGAATCCATATTGTCGACAATGACAGTCCTGCCCAAAAGGTATTGCAGTATCTCCCTGTACTGTTTGTCACAGCTTACCTTATCAGAGGCAACGCCTTCAAAACCTTTCATAGTTCTTACTTTAGACAGTACATTACTATCAAGAGTCCTTGGCTTTATACTTGTTTTGGGCAGAAAAGTAACCCTTCCAAGCCGGTTTTTCTTTAAATATTCTATAGCCTTTTTGGCACAATATTCATCTTCGGTAACGATATTTTGCAAAGCTCCGCCCAGGGAAACCTCTATGGCAGTCTCAAAACGTTTGTCCACGGTTATAAGCTGGATTAAAGCACCATGTATACCTTCTATTCCGCCATTTTCCGAAAGTCTGATTACAGCTTTGACACTATTGCTGTAGCCCTCCATTCTGTCTGCCATGTCACTGAGCACTTTATATTTGGACTGCATGGAGCTTATGCCCTGCCTGATCTGATCGAGTTTTCTTTTTTGTTCATCATAAACTTTCTGAGTTTTGGCTTTCTCCTGCTCCAGCTGTGCCAGACAATCCTTGGAAATACTAATTTGGTTTCTAATTTCCCTCAAGGATGCATCGAGATCTTCTTTCTTCATATTTTCCCGGTCTTTTTCCAATATGGACTGGCGGATTTCATCCCTTAATTTCTTTTGAATTTCCCTGTAATTGTCCAGATTGTTCAAAAGATTATTAAGGTTAATCTTCAGATCTGAAAGCACATCCTGCTTGTCCATTATGTCCTGCTTGGTTTTTTCTATCAGGCGTTCTCCCTCATCAAGACGGGCAAGAATCTCATTTAGTCTGCTGGTGGCCTCTTTCAAAAGTGCAGAAAAATATTCATTATCTTTCTCCAGCTGATTAATCCGTTTCTGTTTCTTGCTGATTTCATCCTCTATCTGATTAATACGCTCTTTGATGCTTACTATATCCTGACCGAAATTCTCATTATTGGATGTAAGGTGATTAATTTTTTCTTCACACAGTTTTATCTGTCCACTGCTTTTCTCTATTTCTGTTTCTAACCTGTGAACAGTCTGTTTAAGGCTTTCAAGCTCTTTCTTTCTTTTTTCAAGGTATTCGTTCTTGCTTCGATTATTGTTCCTGATAATCTCGATCTTTGAATTTTCTTCCTCTATCTGATCTTTTATGATCATTATTTTGTCATCAATTTCTTCTATTTTAACCTTCAACTTGTCAATTGTATCAAGAAACAGACTTACTTCGTTTACTTTCAGTTCATTGCTCAATTCTATGTACTTCCTGGCAGTTTCGGCCTGCTGCTCCAGCGGACCTAACTGGGTTTCAAGTTCAGTAAGAATATCAGTTATACGCAAAATATTCTGTTTGGTGTTTTCAAGCTTTTTTTCAGCTTCTTTTTTGCGGGCTTTGTATTTGGTAATACCAGCCGCCTCTTCAAACACCAGCCGCCTTTCTTCCGATCTTGTACTTAGTATTTCATCAATACGACCCTGACCTATTATAGAATACCCCTCTTTACCTACACCGGTATTCATAAAAAGTCTCTGTATATCCTTAAGCCGACATTGAGTTTTATTAAGACAATACTCACTTTCTCCTGAACGATATATACGTCTTGAGACCGTGACCTCCTCGTAGTCTATGGGAAGAATACGGTCGGAATTGTCAATAGTGATGGCGACATAAGCAAATCCCACCGGTTTTCGGTACTGAGTCCCAGCAAAAATAACGTCCTCCATTTTGGTGCCGCGCAGTGTTTTTGCACTTTGCTCACCTAAAACCCAGCGCACAGCGTCTGCAATATTGCTCTTGCCACTGCCGTTGGGACCGACAACTGCTGTAATGCCTTTATCGAATTGTAAAACTATTTTATCGGAAAAAGATTTAAAGCCTTGTATCTCTATGGATTTCAGATACAAACAGAACACCTCGTACGTTTACTTATGACTATTTTTTTATTTTATCACAGAACTTGAATTAAGCAAATATAAAGGAAAAACGCAGATAACGCAAAGCGGGCTGTCCGGAAAAAACGGGCGGCCCGCTGAAAAAATTGCAATTTCAATGCTTATCTGTTCATTCATGATTATCTGATTAAAGTCAGAGCTATCATCGTCATATCCTCAATATTGACCTGTCCGTCCTTGTTCACGTCTGCTTTTTTTGCTTTTTCCCAATAGATATCCGTCTCTGTGTAACCATAATATTTTCTTCATGAACATATCCTCCTTTATAATTCTTGTTCTTTATTTTGATTATATTTATTAGAACTACACTAATTCAATATCATTATTGCTTAGATTTTTAGATATGTTGCTGAAGTATTTCATGGTACCAAATTCTCTACATTGTTCCAGTAAAAAATTCATTTTTATAAGTTTGAATACAGGGATATGTCTTTTTCCCTGTCTGATTGTCAACTTTTCTCGAATAATCAGCAGCTAAACTTTGAATTTTTTGATGGCCTCATTAAGTTTTTGTGACCCATCTTTGAGCTTTTCTGCTTCGGTAAGCAGCATCTGTAATTTGGACAGCTGAAGATCAACCGAAGAATTCACAGCTTGTGTGGCAGCAGCCGTTTGTTCAGTTACACTCGAAATGTTCTGTATGGAATTAATTACTTCACTTTTGTAAGTATCAATCTGACCGATCATTTCCAAAACATTCATAAGTCTGGTAACAAAATCCTGAAGTGCTTCCGAGACTGAATTGAATGAGGTAATTGCCTTATGAAGCGCCACATTCTGGGAAGCAAGTATTTCTTCAGTCAACCGGGCTTTTCTGACAGTCTCTTGTGTCTGCTTTCTTACCACATTCATTATGCCGAATATTTCCTGTGCTGACATTTTGGTCTGTTCAGCAAGTTTACGGATTTCGTCCGCCAAAACTGAAAATCCGTATCCCGTCTTTCCCGCTTTTGAAGCTTCAATTGCTGCATTTAAAGCAAGAAGATTTGTCTGATCGGATATTTTGGTAATGACCTTTATAATCTGGCCGATTATTTTAGACTGGTTGTCAAGAGCGTTTATATCATTCAAAATATCCTGCACAATGGAATTTGTCTGCTTTGTTTTCGACTCAAGGTTTTTTATGGCTGATTGACCTAAATCCGTTAGTTCCATTGTTTTGACAGACATATCGTTCATATGCATTGCATTGTCTCTTACATCCCTGATTTTGTCGGCAAGGACCATAACTTTATTGTATCCGTTTTCTGCATCCAGTGCCTGCTGCCCTGCGCCTGTTGCAATCTCATCCATGGTTTTAGTAATATTTTCTGACAAAACGACAATATCCTTTGTTGACACTGACAATTCAACGGAAGTCTCTGCAACATTTCGGGCACTTATTGCAGTCCAGCCTATAAGTTCACGCATTTTCTCTATCATAATGCCTATACTTACGGTAAGTTTGCCCAATTCATCACGCCGCTTTGTTGTCGGAATTGTGGTAAGATCTCCCCGGGCAGCCTGCTCAGCCGAGTGGGAAATGATTTTTATGGTGGCAGCCATATTCCGTGAAATAGTCACAGCCGTACATACTGAGACGGCAACAGCAAGTATCATTATAGCCAGTGTTATGACAAGAATACTGTACGATCCCGACAAAAGGTCTTTTAACGGAAGCATTGTTGCCAATATAAAACTGTTATCCATTGGCTTGCTATACACTATCAGGTGATTATTGCCATTGTGTGCTATAATATCCGATCCGAAGAAATCCCCGGCAGACAGTATTCTTTGATAATAACTGTTTTCAACAAGATACCCGTCACCAAGATCAACTCCGTCAATAATCAGATGAGGACTGCTTCTTTCCCCAAGTCTCAGATTGTCCAGCAAACCCTGGATAATTTCAGGCTTTATATCAATCAGCATGAGTCCGGCTACATCATTTTGCAGGTTATTCTTTAGTACCCGGGCACATATCAGTGTACTTTCAGGCATAAACTCTGCCCGTCCAACCCATACCGGGCTGCCTTCTGCCTCAGCAGCCAGCTGATAAACTCTTGTGGTATCAATTTCAGAAAGAAGCTTTGCATCAATGTTTGAGTCTGTACTTATTGCTTTAGTCCTGCCTATTATTGTAATAGACCTGATATTATCATTTCCGATAATTATTGAATTAAGGCTTTTGTTTATAGTGTTTGACAGACTGAAAGCCTCCGAACCCATCAAACCTTTGTCAATATTGCTGAAATACCTGCTTATGTCGCTGTTTGTGATAATCTGGTCAGAAACGTTTCTGATGCTGGAAGCGAGTAAACTGAGGTATTCTCCTTGTCCCCTCACAAGTGTTTCAGCAGAGATTACGGCCTGTTTTTTTATTTCTGAAGCTGCCATCCTGTAGGAAAACAAGCCCAGAAAAACAATCAGCATAACCGGAACGATAAATGCGGTCATAATCTTTTTACGAATACTTATGGATGTAAAAACAGCCGAAAGCTGCCTGTCAGAATCTGCTCGACATTTTCCTGAGATTAATCAAGAAACACATAACATATGATCTGACAACCACTTCATATGTCAGAAGCAATTATGAATGCAAACGCGTAAAGGAATACATAGACAAAAATTTCAAGGATGATATTACTTTGGATACTCTGGCGGCCTTCTGCCATTTGAACAAATATTATTTGTCCCACAGCTTCAACGAGTGTTATGGTATCCCTCCCATCAAATATCTGAATCAGAAAAGAATAGAGGAAAGCAAGCGCCTTCTTGAAACAACCAATTTCTCGGTCCTTCAGATTGCAAGCATTGTAGGTTTTTCATCCCAGTCGTATTTCTCTCAAACATTCAAGAAAGCAGTCGGGCAAACACCGTTGGAGTACAGAAAAGAAATGCTTGAAAAAAGCAAACGATGAATACTGATTTATGATTCTATATCCAAAATTCCCGGAGATTTTCTGATCGGATTTTTACTGAAGTGGCATATTCGGTTGGGGTCATTCCTGTAACTGCTTTAAAACAGCGGGAAAAATAATGTATTGAACTGTACCCCAACATTTGGGCTATTTCTGTGAAATTGTACGTTTTTTCCCTTATGTATTCCTTTGCTTTTTCGATTTTAATTCTGCCAAAATACTCTACTACCCCCCCGCCCGTTTTTTTCTTGAAGAGCTTCTGAAGATAAGAATAACTTATATTGAATATCCTGCACAGTTCCTTTACGCTTATTTGCTCACTGATATGGTCTTCTAAATACAGTATGATTTTGTTGAAAATTTCCTGTTCGGCTTTTTCTTTTATTGAAGAAGTGATTTTTTTGTAATTTTCTTTTTTTTCACCTTTCCGTAGCATCTGTATAAGCATTTTTTCAAGACTGATTTTTATAATCTGTTCACTTCCGAGCAGTGGATTGCTTTCGTTTCTCTCAAGTTTCTTGAGATTTGGATCATCAAGAGGCGATATAAATGCATTCCTGGCTTCGCTGATAATATCCGCCATTATATTGCGTTCATCGTCACCTACACGAAGAATCTTATCTTCAAAGAACTTCATGGCAGGACTATTGCATACAAAAGCCATTACAACCAGGTTAGGGGCTATAACCCCATTAGCCTTAAGGCTATGAAACTCCATTGGCTTATGAAAAATCAGTTCGCCCTTTTTTAATGTAAATGATTTTGTATCGGCGACTACATCGATTTCTCCCTTGTCCACGAACAGAAATTCCCAGAAATCATGCAGTTCTCCGGGAAAAAAGAAATCACTGGTATATTCGAAATAGTGAATTGTAACAATTTTCTCAATGACAATCTCCTGTTTTAAAGTCAGAGGTTCATAATAACTGCCCATAATATACCCATTGTCCATTTTAAAGGATTATTTTACCATATTACTCATCATGTACTATTAATGAATTTTGTTTAAATAATTATAATATATTCAAAATAATCGTGCAAATTTAATACATAAATTTATAAAGCCTTGACCGGCAATTGCGGCTATTACAACTTTATAACCATTTAAAGCGGGTATTCTCATGGCCCTTATTTTTGCAAATGACAGCAAATTGAGGCCAGCTGCCGCAGTTTGTTTCAATGGTCCAGTCAAATCCCCTGTTTCCCAAAAAAGTATAAATTAAATGCAATTTCCGATAAATATTTATCTTTTAAATCAGTATATAATTGGTATGAAGTTAAACTGATGACAAATCGCAGGATACCAACCAATTTATCAAGGAGTTGAGCCGATGGAAAAACCAGTATTGGCTATTATGGCAGCAGGTATCGGAAGCCGATATGGCGGGCTTAAACAGATTGATCCGATTGATGACATGAATCATCTGATAATAGACTATTCTGTTTATGATGCCGTACAAGCCGGTTTTGAGAAGATTGTGTTCATTATCAACCGGGATATTGAGGCAGATTTCAGGGAGCGAATAGGAGACAGGCTTGAAAAACATGTTCAGGTTGAATACGTATATCAGGATCTTGACAATCTTCCCGAAGGATTTAAAAAACCGGAAGGAAGGGTCAAGCCCTGGGGCACCGGTCATGCGGTCTTAAGCTGTATGGGCAAGTTAAACAGCTCCTTCGCGGTTATAAATGCCGATGACTATTACGGAAATAATTCCTTCAAATTGATATATGACTGGCTTTCAAATTCTCATGATGATGACAAATACCGGTATTGCATGGTGGGATACGCCATCAAGAACACACTCACAGATCATGGACATGTGGCAAGAGGTGTATGTACAGTTAGTCCTGACGGTTATCTGATAAATATCAAGGAAAGAACCAGAATTGAAAAGATAGACAATCAGCCTGCATATACCGAAGATGGAGGAACCAACTGGACATTCATCCCGGAAGACACCCTTGTATCAATGAATTTGTGGGGGTTTACAAAAAGTATATTAAATGAGCTGAACAACAGGTTTCCTGTATTTCTTGAAGATACTCTGGCAACAAATCCGTTTAAAGGCGAGTATTTCCTGCCCGATGTGGTCGGAGAACTGCTCAAGGAGAAAAAGGCAACCGTCAGGGTACTGAAATCACCGGACAAATGGTACGGCGTTACATACAAAGAAGACAAGGAATTAGTTGTATCGGCTATAGCGGAGCTCAGAAAAAAAGGGATTTATCCGAAGAAACTTTGGGAGTAACAATTACCATATCCAGGGAGGGCAAACAATGACAAGAGAACAAGCCTGTGCAAAAATTGAGGAAGCTATCAGTCAAATGGACTACCAGGGAACGCCCGTTGAATATTACAGATATGGGAACGGGCATATCAATGACACTTTTGTTGTGGTCTGCAGGCTGAATAATAACGCGACAGTAAAATATCTTCTCCAGCGAATTAATCATGAAGTCTTCAAAAACCCTGAACAGCTTATGAGTAATATTGTCAGCATTACTTCCTTTTTAAGGGGCAAAATAATAAAAAATGGCGGAGATCCTGAGAGAGAGACTTTGAATATAGTACCTCTCAGGGACGGAAGAAGCTATTATAAAGACAGTATAGGCAGCTACTGGAGAAGTTATCTGTTTATTGATAATACCGTGAGCTACGATCTGGTCAATCGGGCTGAGGATTTTTATTTAAGCGCCTTTGCCTTTGGCAATTTTCAAAGACTACTATCAGATTATCCTGCCCATACACTGTACGAAACCATAAAAGACTTTCATAACACACCAGTCCGCTTCGAAAACCTTAAAAGGGCCATAGATACTGATATATGCGGCAGGGTAAAAAATGTTCAGAAAGAAATTGAATTTGCTCTCGCCCGGGAATCTGAAGTCGGTATACTTCTGGAAAAGCAGAAAAAGGGCGAATTACCTCTAAGAGTTACCCATAATGATACGAAACTTAACAATATACTCTTTGATAAAAATACCAATAAACCATTATGCATAATTGATCTCGATACTATAATGCCGGGACTTTCAGTATATGACTTCGGTGATTCGATAAGATTCGGCGCCACTACAGGGGCCGAAGACGAGAAAGACTTGTCAAAAGTCAATTTCAGTCTCGAGTTATACGAAGCCTATGTCAAAGGATTTATTGAGGGCACCGAGGGAAGTCTGACCGATAATGAAATTGATATGCTTCCTATGGGTGCAAAACTAATGACCTATGAATGCGGCATCCGTTTTCTCACCGATTACCTTGAAGGGGACATATATTTCAGAATTCACAGGGAAGATCATAATCTTGACAGGTGCCGCACACAGTTCAAACTTGTGTCCGATATGGAGGAAAAGTTTGATATAATGCATGAGATTGTGAACAAATATCGACCATGACGGCAATGATAGGAAATCAGGGAGGTATACAGATATGGCTGTTTTAGTTACAGGAGGCGCAGGATACATTGGAAGCCACACCTGTGTTGAACTGCTGAATGAAGGCTATGACGTGGTTGTCATTGATAATCTTATTAATTCTTCAAAAAATTCACTGGACAGAGTTGAAGAAATAACAGGCAGGAAACTTACTTTTTATCAAGCCGATTTATTGGACAGGGATGCTGTTGAAGACATATTCAGGAAAGAAAAAATAGATTCAGTCATACATTTTGCAGGACTTAAAGCCGTGGGAGAATCAGTATCCAAGCCCCTTGAGTATTACTACAACAACATAGTTGGAACTTTGATATTATGCGACACCATGCGAAAATATGGGGTAAAAAAACTGGTATTCAGTTCTTCAGCCACTGTGTATGGCAAGCCGGAGACTGTACCGATAAAGGAAGACTTTCCCCTCTCAGCCACAAACCCCTATGGCAGGACGAAACTGATGATAGAGGAAATTCTCAGGGATCTTTATGTGTCCGATAATTTATGGCACATTGTGATTTTAAGATACTTTAATCCTGTCGGTGCACATAAAAGCGGCAGAATAGGCGAAGATCCAATAGGAATACCCAACAATCTGGTTCCGTATATTACACAAGTGGCTGTAGGAAAGCTTGATTTTCTGCCCATTTATGGCAATGACTATGACACCCCTGACGGAACGGGAGTCAGGGATTACATTCATGTCGTTGATCTGGCAAAAGGGCATCTTAAGGCTCTGGAAAAGCTTAAGAATGGTAAGGGAGTGCTGACATACAATCTTGGTACTGGCAAAGGTTACAGTGTGCTGGAAATGGTAAGAAGTTTTGAAAGGGTATGCCGAAAGCCCATAAAATACAAAATAATGCCCAGAAGGCCGGGAGATATCGCCATATGTTATGCAGATCCGTCAAAAGCCCGTGAGGAACTCGGCTGGGTTGCTGAAAAAGGTCTTGATGAAATGTGCGAGGATGCATGGAGATGGCAGACAAATAACCCCAACGGGTATGAGGATTAAATAACTTTCTCAATGAATTAGGAAAAACCGTTCCACCGTCATTCCGGGAACGGTTTTTCTTTTATCAGAACACCATATCCACAATGCCAAATGCCTCGTTAAAAGTTACGGAACATTTTCTGTACAGCCTGTTGCAAACCGCCCTGACGGCAGAAACATAATCGAAACCTTCAGCATTTTGTATCCTGAAAGTCAGTTTTGTGTTTCCGGCATTGACTTCCTCCACAGCTCTTCTGATAAACTCATGAGTATCTGATACTATAAGGGAATTATATACATAATAGTTGTACCTGGTTGAATTACATGAAGGATATAGTGTTTCGTCCCATTCGTGGTCTGTTTCAATTTCTTCGTCACTCAGATTGAAATAGTGATACCTGATTATATCCCTTCCATCAAGCATTACCGGATCGTTATAAGTGGCATCCAGATGATATGTCTCACCATCTATTTTCACGATATTCCAGGCATGCCGCTCCCCCTTTGAGACCCCGGTAACAATATGACATTCAACGCCTGCTCTGTTCAGCAGAAGTTTCATAGCTTCTGCATAACCTTCACATACAGCAGTACCCAGACACAAAGCTCCATAAGCATTGAATGATTCCTGAGGTATCTCCTTGTTTTCATAGCTCCTTCTGTCATATTTACAGTTCTCTATCAAATAATCGTGTAAAGCCAATTCTTTTTCGTATTCGGTCATCCCGGGTGCAACTACTTTTGTAACTATCTCTTTGATTCTCTGCTTTAGCGCATTTTGGTGCCTGATACCGGTAATGGAATCTTTGCTGTATTGAAGCTTGACAGTGCCATCAGAAAAATAAATGCAACCTGAATAGTAAAGGAGCTCAGGATTTTCCCGCAAACATCTTTCAATAAGCTTGAATACCTTTTGCGGAGTGTCGGTATATGAACTTTCAGGCAAGCTCAGATAAGTTTCAAAGTTTGCAAGAGCTTCATAAATTCCATAATAGATTTGATCGTACAAAGAAGGTCTTTTTGCTGCACTCGGGTCTTTAATTTCAACACACCCATCTCCGGTATAGCTGGCAAGATTATATGCTACGGCTTTATCAACAGAAATATATCCGGATTCTATGAGTTTCTCGGCTACTTTCTGCCCATCGGCAGTACTTGCAAAAAGAACAGTATAAATCATTCCGACTCCATGGTCTTTTAAAAGCCGGCTTTTATTAAAAAGTCCAACCTCATTTGCAGCTATCCCACCCACTTTACTGAGCAGTTCAAGGGAACGGGTGAAGTTGGTCCTGTCGACCACATAACCTAATTGCCGCAAAATCAAGGCAGCCAGGGAATAGCCATCCAGTACATTATTGGGACTGATTGTATCGCCTGAGGTTCCTACCACCATTCCAGTTTTCACCGCATAAGCCAGATACGGTCTTGCCCATTCAGAAATTTCCGACTGGTCCTTGTATTTTGAAAGTAAACCTGATATCTCAGATGGCGTCATTGCCTCAACATCGGATCTTTTCCCGAAAAAATTAAGCAGAAGTGTAACTCCGACCTGCCGTGTCAAAGGAGCACCCAGATCAGGATTAAAGGTATGAACTGATGCTCCCGCAAACAAACCGAGTCTGTGCAGCTGCCAGGCTTCAGGCTCAAACTGATAGGTAAATTCGGCTTTGGAATGGGGGGCCATAATATTGAACATTACAACTGCTACTATTATGGCAAAAAAAACTTTGGACTTTTTCATATTCCCTCAGATTTTTTTATTAATTGCCAAGATTATAGCATATTACCTGGAGCTTAATATTAGATTTAAATTAAATTATCTTTATAAATTATTTATTATTTTTATCTTTGATTAAATATCCAAAGTCTTTTTACCTATCACTCAGGCGCACATATTCCACATTCTTTTTAATGTTTTTATATGCCGGTCTTATAATTCTGCCCCCGTTCAAATGTTCTTCTATAATATGAGCACACCAGCCTGCAATCCGGGCCACTGCAAAAATTGGAGTATTCATCTCCACAGGAATACCAAGCATATCGTAGACAAAGCCAGAGTAAAAATCCACATTGGCGCACATAGGCTTGTCAATGTTTCTTATTTCCCGGAAAATCACAGGTGCAAGTTTTTCTACCTTCTGATATAGTTCAAATTCATCTGTCCGTCCCATCTGCTTTGCAAGTTTTTTGGCCTGTTCTTTCAACAGGACACAGCGCGGATCAGACAATGTATAAACAGCATGGCCCATGCCATATATCAGGCCTGAGTGGTCAAAGGCCTGTTTTCTCACTATTTTTTCTATATAATTACAGATTTCCTGGTCACTGCCCCAATCTTTAACCTCTTTCTTAAGTTCATTCATCATTCCTACTACTTTATTGTTTGCTCCGCCATGTTTAGGACCTTTTAAACTTCCGATGGCGGCTGCCACCGACGAATATATATCTGTACCGGATGAAGATACCACACGGGCAGCAAAGGTTGAATTGTTTCCTCCTCCATGTTCTGCATGGAGCACCAGAGCCAGATCGAGCACCTTGGCCTCAAGTTCAGTGTATTCCCCTGTAGGACGTAAAAGTCTAAGGATATTTTCAGCAGTACTCAGTTCAGGGCTTGGATTATGTATATAAAGGCTCTTTCCTTCCAAATAATGTGCCTTTGCCTGATATCCGTAAGCAGCCATTATAGGAAATTTGGCAATTAAATTTATACTCTGTCTTAGGAGATTGGAGATGCTTGTATTATCAGCATCTTTATCATAGGAATATACAACAAGAACAAGACGGGCAAGCTGATTCATTATATCACAACTAGGTGCATTCAAAATATTTGCCCTTACAAAATCGTCAGGTATATTCCTGTGATAACCCAAAATTTCAGTAAATCTCTCAAGCTCCCGTCTGTCAGGAAGTTCTCCATTCAGGAGCAGATAGACACATTCTTCAAAACCAAATCTATTATCCTGAAGAAAACCATCACAGAAATCATAAATATCTATTCCCCTGTATAAGAGCCGCCCTTCAACGGGTATCTTTTCATAATCATCATAGATATATGCATGAACATCCCCTATTTCGGTAAGGCCGACCAGAACTCCTGTTCCATCACCATTTCTAAGACCTCGCTTGACATTATACTTGCTGTATACATCAGGCATAAATCTGTTTTTAATTTCCACCTTTTCACCCATAATATTAAAGTAGTTAGTAATGTCTGCCTGTGTCAGTTTCATGTCCATCTATATCTCCCCTATTTTTATTTAAAATATGAATATGAATTATCTTAAAAGAATGTTAAAAATCAGACAATATTATGTATATTAACCTGTTATACAGGTACAGCGCGTATACAGCGTAATTTCGTTCTATTTTATACAATATGACAGATCAAGTCAATAGGGATTTGCAATTTTTATTTTTAAAAATTGCAAATTATCAACTTGCACAAGAAGCACACAAGAAGGATTTTTTGCACTTTTCGACAAATCAAGAGCAATAAAACAGACAGCTGTCCGACTATTGGCAGAGCAGCTGTCCGTATATAAAAGTCTGTTATGGATTTGCAGTATCCTTATGGATCATGCTTCACAAAGTTTATCCAGACGCTTCTTTATTTCGATGAGGAAATCCTTGGTGTTTACTGCTTTTTTGTCTTCAAGAACTGAAAGCGCAACCAGATCCTTGGTCATTATACCTTCCTCAATAGTCAACTTGCAGGCTTTTTCCAGATTGTCAGCAAATTTCGACAGCTCAGGGATATTATCGAGTTCCCCTCTTTTTCTCAAAGCTCCTGTCCAGGCAAATATGGTAGCCACAGAGTTAGTTGAAGTCTCATGCCCTTCAAGGTGTCTGTAATAATGTCTCATTACTGTTCCGTGCGCAGCTTCGTACTCATAATAGCCTTCAGGGGAAACCAGTACCGATGTCATCATTGCAAGGCTGCCAAAAGCTGACGCTACCATGTCGGACATTACGTCTCCATCATAATTCTTGCACGCCCATATGAAACCGCCTTCAGAACGGACAACCCTTGCAACAGCATCATCTATAAGTGTGTAGAAATATGTGATACCTGCTTTTTCGAACTTGTCCCTGTATTCGGCCTCATAAATGTCCTGGAAAATATCCTTGAACCTGTGGTCATATGTCTTTGAAATTGTATCCTTGGTCGCGAACCACAAATCCATTTTTCTGTCGAGAGCATAGTTGAAACAGGCTCTGGCAAAGCTCTCAATGGATTTTTGGGTGTTGTGCATTCCCATAATAATGCCGTCATCATCAAAATCGTGAATTGTCATACGAGTCTCTTTACCGGATTTATCGGTACACACAAGTTCTGCTTTACCCGGGCCGGTAACACTCATTTCAACATTTTTATATACATCACCATAGGCGTGACGGGCAATTACAATAGGTCTCTTCCATGTCCTTACAAAAGGATCGATACCTTTAACAATTATGGGCTCCCTGAATACTGTACCATCCAGAATAGCACGTATAGTGCCATTGGGGCTTTTCCACATCTGTTTCAAATTATATTCTTTTACCCTTTCTGCATTGGGTGTAATAGTAGCACACTTAACAGCAACGCCATATTTTTTGGTTGCCTCTGCTGCATCTATTGTCACCTGGTCATCTGTAGCATCCCTGTTTTTAAGACCTAAGTCGTAATACTCTGTTTTAAGATCTATATAAGGTTCCAGTAACATTTCTTTAATCCACTGCCAGATAACACGTGTCATCTCATCTCCGTCCATCTCGACAAGTGGTGTGGTCATCCTGATTTTAGACATCTGAATAAATCCTCCTTATATTTTCATTAGTTTTATTTATTTTGAGCCCTTAATCCAGGGAAGTTTACCGCCACACTTCAAAATTTCTGCATCCATATCGGAAAGAGTGTGTTCAAGTTCAATTTCCAGGTTTTTGGTCAGGTTTTTAAGAATGCAGTCCCCTTTCAAGTCGCCAATACTTATTTCCAGATTGTCGCCTTCATCAATCTTATCATAGTCATCAGGATTCTTGAAAGTAAGCGGTACAATACCGAAATTAATAAGGTTAGCCAGATGTATTCTTGCAAAGCTCTTTACAATTACAGCCTTGATTCCGAGATATTTAGGAGCAAGTGCAGCATGTTCACGGCTGGAACCCTGCCCGTAGTTTTCTCCGCCTATAATAAATCCTCCGTTTGCCTCCCTGGCTTTGTTATAGAACTCAGGATCCACAGCCTCAAATACAAACTTGGATATTTCCGGGATATTGCTCCTGAAAGGTAATATTCTTGCTCCAGCCGGCATGATATGGTCAGTGGTAATATTATCCCCAACCTTAATCAGCACTTTACCTTCAAGAGTATCAGAAATCGGATCAAATGAAGGCAGCGGCTTGATATTGGGTCCTCTTTTAATCTCAACTTTTTTGGCTTCCTCTTCAGGTAAAGGCTGAATAATCATATTGTCATTGATAATAAATGACTTTGGAAGCTCAATCTCCGGATATTCACCCAAATCCCTCGGATCGGTCAATCTTCCTGTAAGTGCTGTAGCTGCTGCTGTTTCAGGACTTACAAGATAAACCCTGGCATCCTTTGTACCGCTCCTGCCTTCGAAATTCCTGTTAAATGTTCTTACTGAAACAGAGCCGGACGCAGGTGCACAACCCATACCGATACATGGTCCGCATGCATTTTCCATAATTCTTGCACCTGCACGCACAAGGTCAACATAATCCCCGTCATTTATAAGGTGTTCAACCACCTGGCGTGATCCGGGGCTTATAAACATATGCAAATTCTCAGAGATAGTTTTGCCTTTCAGTATTTTAGCCACAATTTTCAAGTCTCTCAATGAAGAGTTGGTGCAGGATCCTATGGCAACCTGGTCCACCTTTATCGGACCTGCTTCCCTTACACTCACAACCAGACCGGGGCTGTGAGGCAGGGCTACCATAGGCTCTACTTCAGACAGATTAATCTCTATAACCTCATCGTAGGTGGCATCCTCATCGGGCATCAAAGGCACAAAATCTTTCTCCCTGCCCTGTGCTTTCAAGAATTCTCTTGTGACTTCGTCGCTCGGGAAGATACTTGTTGTACAGCCTGTTTCCGTTCCCATATTGGTGATTGTCGCCCTGTCAGGCACGCTGAGAGTTGCCACTCCCTCTCCAAAATACTCAAATACTTTTCCTACATTACCTTTCACATCAACTTTCTGCAATACGGTAAGTATAACGTCTTTGGCTGAAACCCAGGGCTTGAGCCTGCCAGTGAGCTTTATGCCAACAATTTTGGGATATTTAATTCTAAAGGGCGCTCCTGCCATTGCACAGGCCACATCAAGTCCGCCGGCACCCATAGCAAAACAGCCAATGCCTCCTGCAGTAGGAGTATGACTGTCTGAACCTATAAGAGTATTGCCCGGTACAGCAAAGCGCTCCAGGAACACCTGATGGCATATACCATTTCCGGGCTTGGAGAAATATAACCCGTATCTCTTTGCTACTGATTCTAAAAATCTATGATCATCAGCATTCTTGAAATCTGTCTGCAAGGTGTTATGATCAACAAAGCTAACCGAGAATTGCGTCTTTACCCTGTCTATACCTATAGCTTCAAACTGAAGATAAGCCATGGTGCCGGTTGCATCCTGAGTTAGCGTATTATCAATTTTTAAAGCCACTTCACTTCCAACTCTTGCTTCGCCTTCTACTATATGGCGGGCAAGTATTTTTTCAGTAATTGTTCCTGCCATTAACATCATCCTTTTTCCATTTATTATTTACTGATTTATAAATCCAGACCCACATGATGCCATAATATATTATATAATAAAAAATTGTCAGATAAAAATTTCGTCTGAAGTTAAGTGTAATCAAAATTATAACCTATTGGCTTTGCAATAAGCAATATATATATTAAACGAACTTTGGCACAAAACTGCATAATTTCAATATTTTTTATATAACTATAAAAAGCAATGAAAAAGTACTTTTCTGATAAATATGTTTACAGAAAAATACTGAAACACTTACACTTTTATAGTACAATATAAAACAGTATATATCTTTACTAAGGAGTTGTGACAATGGATTTGGAAAGCCGCGAAAAAGCTGAAAATAAAATATTACTGCTGTATTTTATGGATCAGGTAAAAATACCTGTAAGCAATATGCAGCTGACCCGAATTATGCTTGAAAACCGTTATATGAATTATTTTCTGTTGCAGCAAAATATCCATGAAATGCTTACAGATGGCCTTATTGTCAGCGAGACAAAGGACAATATCGATTACTACAGTCTTACGTCTAAAGGACTTAAAATGCTTAATCTGTTCAGCAATCTTGTTCCTTTTGGCATAAGAAAAAGGATTGAAGAAAATATTAATGTTATCCGCTCAGTTATCAAGCTGGAAACATCCATTGTCGCCGAATACACTTTAGAGAATGAAAACGAGTACGAAGTCAAATGCCGTATAGTGGAAGAATTCAAACCCCTTATAGATATTCGCCTTTCTGTAGGTTCCAGGGAAGATGCCCGTTCGATATGTTTTAACTGGAAAAACCATGCAAAAGAAATCTATCCTCAGGTAATTGGCGTTTTGCTTGGTAAAGAACTCGAAAACGAAGAATCTTAATAATCCACAAGCATGGACTTAACAAAGGCAAAAAACTCGCGCAGATAACTGTTTAGTTTTACTATCCCAGGTGTAGGTGCCGCTATGGCATAGGCATCAAATCCGAAGCGTCTGGCCAGGATTCGTGATCTGAAAATATGGAAGTCACTTGTTATAAATACTATTTTTGTTTTTTCCCCTTCTGGCGCATCAATCAGCTTACGGGAAAACTGGAAATTTTCCTTTGTACTTGTGGATTTCTCCTCTTTTATGATTTTATTTTTTGGTACTCCTGCTTTCATAAGGTATTCCTCCATTGCCAGCGCTTCAGGAAATGGTTCGTTGGGGCCCTGTCCCCCTGATACTATAATATATACATGCGGATTATCCCTGTAATACGAAACAGCTTTGTCAAGTCTTAAAGCCAATGATGCAGTCGGCCTTCCATCCGGCCATATTCCGCAGCCCAGAACAATAACATGGTCCACTCTTCCCGCAGAATCAGAACTATGAATAACAGGATCAATAATAATTAAAAATTCCACCACAGCAAATAACACAAAAAAGGCAATGATCATAGATGTAATTACAATTCTCAACCTTTTATTTTTAATAATCGGTTCTTCTATAAAGGCGAGCTTGCAGGAATACAGCCAGCAAAAAACTCCAAAGGCTGCAGGCAGAATAACACCAAGATTCCAATCAGTAAAATATCTGTATACTTGGATGGTATTCTGAATCAGAAAGATTCCAACTATAAATAAAATACCTGCCAAAACCTTTTTAAACAACTTCTGTCTGTTCATCAGCTTCATTCTAATTCTCATACTCCATTATCTCAACTGTATATATAACAACATCCTCAAGTGGCTTATGATTCTCGTCTGTCTTTACCTGGGCAATTTTATCAACTACATCCATTCCCTCATAAACCTGTCCAAACACTGTATGCTTGAAATCCAGCCAGGGAGTTCCGCCATTCTTGTAATATTCAACAAGTTCTTCAGGATAATACATTTTCAGAGAATCTAACAGATCGTCCATATTCTTTTTCTGGACGATGAAAAACTGGCTGGTATTAGTGCCGGGCTGTCCTGTATTGGCCATACTGAGAGCGCCCCTGTAATTAAGAAGATCTATATCAAATTCATCTTCGAAGCTTCCGCCCCAGATACTTTCGCCTCCTCTGCCTGTACCTGTAGGATCTCCGCCTTGAATCATGAAGTCATCAATTACCCGGTGAAAAATTACATTGTCATAATATCCGTTTTTTGCGTGTGTGGTAAAATTTTCAACAGTTTTAGGTGCTTTCTCAGGAAACAACTTAATATGGATATCGCCCATGCTGGTTTTCATTACCGCTACAAGATCACCTTTTTCAGGAGGAATGAATTGGTATCCGGGTGTCAGGGTAATCTTGTTTTCACCCTCTCCGATTGTTATCGGGGCAGGCTCATTCGTATTTTTCTTTGAACAGCTCATAAATAACCCTCCAAAAATTAAAATAACAGTTATAGAAGCTATAATTTTAAATATGCGCACATTCATTTTCCTAATACTCCTTAATGTGATATTATAGAAGTGATTGACAAATATTATTTCATATATTTCGAAAATAATAAATACCTTTTATTAAAATCACTCTGCTAAGCTTTTGGGCATTGTAACTTTATCACTGAATAAAGAGCTATGTATGCGTTATATTAAAATTACAAAGAATGATTGAATTTCTGAAAGGAGCTGAAAGTTAATGAACATTAAGAATGTAACTCAAAAAACTTTCGAATCGGAAATAAAAAATTCAGATATACCCGTCTTAGTAGATTTCTGGGCACCCTGGTGCGGACCATGCAGAATGCTTGCTCCTGTATTGGATGAGCTGGCAGAAGAAATGAAGGATAAAGTTAAAATACTGAAAGTTAATGTGGATGAAGAACCTGAGCTTGCAAGCAAATTCGGTGTTATGAGTATACCAACGGTTATTGCTTTCAAAGATGGAAAGGCTACCAATAAAGTCATAGGCTTCAGAAGCAAGGAAGATTTCAAAAAGATAATATAGGCATACAACGTTATTTTTATAAATTTTCAGAATCTGTCTGATTTGTAACAGGGGGCAAACCATATAAGGTTCGTCCCTTATTTTATAGAATTGATATTCAATTTTTTTCGGACAAATACATAATAACCTGTTATCTGCTATAATGTTAAGAGATGTATAGAAGGCAGAGGTAGGTTTATTTATGCTTGATCCGAAGACTAAGAAAAAATTTGAAAAAGTTTTCCCCTTTACAAAGGAGCTCGGTAAACACTACGATTATTTTATGGATTCTTTAATCTACAATCAAATTGAAGCAGATACCATACTTCTGGACGAATACAAAAAATGTTCCAATGTTGTTTTTGTACTTTCAGGACTTATACGCGTATATAAACTTTCGGAAGAAGGAAAAGAGATTACCCTTTACAGAATGGGCAGGGGAGAAACCTGTGTCCTTACAGTATCCTGTATTCTGGGCGTGGGTGATGTTGTTTTTCCGGTTGCTGCTTCAGCAGAACAATATAGTGAGGTAGTTTTAATGCCTGTAGAAGCTTTCAAATCATTTTTCTTTGAAATACCTGCCCTTCAAAAGTTTTATTTTACTGCCATGGCAGCCAAGTTTTACTCTGTTCTGAATCTTGTAGGAAATATCACTTTCAAAAAAACCAGTGACAGACTTCTGGATCTTCTCATAACCAAAACTGCAAATGGCACATATCCGCTCTATTCTACCCACGAGGCAATTGCTTCTGAACTTGGAACCGCCCGGGAAGTAGTCAGCCGCCTTTTAAAAGAGATGGAAGGAAAAGGACTTGTAACTCTCAGCCGCGGGAAAATAGTGTATCATTCTAAGTTAAAAAAATTAAGTTTTGGCAGTGTAAATAAAAAGGACACAGCTCTATAGGCTCCGCTATGTCCCTATGCGATTCTCATATTTTCAAATCAGGGATTTTCCGGAACAGGTGTAGTGACTGGCTCCTCTTCTATAACGATATTTACCGTATACTCTCCGACAAGCGTAATATTTGAAGGAAGTTTTATATTAAGAGGAACTTCATGCTCACCCTTCTCAAATCCGCCTACCTGAACAGATACGCTTATGTCGGACGGCCTGACCGCATTAACAAGTTCGGGTCTGCCTTTAATTGCTATGGTAATAGGCTCATCTGAAACTTTGTATATCTTGCTCCCTGTCATGTCGCCATCATAAATAGTGATCTGACTTGCTGAAATATTGATATTTTTTGTCACATATTGATCTATGACCACTTCAGCTGATAATTTTTCTGCATCAGCATTGAATACAGTGACACCTTCAGGTAGAATCAGCGAAAGCGGCGTTGTAAAGCTTGCTGATTTTCCAGAGATATCTATTGCTTCTGCCTCTATTTTTGTCAGACTGTCCAAGACCTTTCTTGTTCCCAATGCCCTTATTTCAGGAATGGAGTAGCGTATTTCCTTCAAATAAAAATCCTCGGCCGGCTCTCCCCGTGTAGTTGCAACAACAGGAAGACGCTTGGCCAGATTAAACCTGACTATGACAGGAATTTTTCCTTCAAATTGTCTTACAACTTCACCATTGGTATCTATGGCCGTGCCTCTCATAATTATTTCACTGTTGTCACCTATTTCATCCAAATTTACATAGGCTACAACTTTCTCAACTTTTTCTATACTTGATTCCAGTTCTTCAAGTATTACATTTCCCGGATCCACACTGAAATTGACAAGTTCGTAACCTGCCGGAAGTTTACCCACAAATTCAACATTAACAGGATACTGTTTTCCCACAATGCGCTCAAAAGTAAGTACAACGGATGACGGGTTTATTGAGGTAATCATTATATCCTTATCACCCAAATATTTCGGGGGATTCACTTTAATAGTTTTGGTACCTGAGGAGGTTACTTCGGATAAATCTATATTGACATAAAAATCATTTGCGGTAACAGCAGTTATATTATCTCTGCGTCCCCTTATCTTTATATCAACACTCGCGGGGATTTGGCTTCCGATCAATTGGAGATTATGTGTTCTCAAAACTTCAATGTTGCTTATCAGCGGTACAGAAAGGCTCCTTTCCTCGAAAGGATTTTCCAGATCCAGAACCAGAAACCAGATAAAAACAGCTATAAACACAGAGATGATTTTGATTACCGAATCTTTTTTAAACATCATGTTAATCTTGTTCATTGCGTTTCACCTTTCTGAATGTGAAGAGCTTTCTGTCACTCTCATCTTCCAGCAGGAATTTTGTCAGTGCTTTTCTGAGCAGATCTGGTGTAAGGTTCCTGGTTAAGCCTCCATTATGGGCATATGAAATCTTGCCTGATTCTTCAGAAACAACAACCGCGATTGCATCTGAAATCTCAGTAATTCCCAATGCCGCACGATGACGTGTGCCAAGCTCACGGCTAAGAGCAGCATTTTGGGTTAACGGCAAATAGCATGCCGCAGCTTTGATCACATTTGACCGGATAATTACAGCACCATCATGTAGAGGCGATTTGGGAAGAAATATATTAATTAAAAGCTCACTTGATAAAACTGCATCCATTTGTGTGCCCGTATTAATAATCTCTCCTATTTTTGTGCCTCTTTCGATTATGATCAGAGCGCCAATATAGTCTTCTGAGAGCTTTGTACATGCTTTTACAATGGCTTCAATGGTAGAAATGATTTTAAACCTTTCCTCATCTGTTCTCCGAAGCATAAAGTCCTGGAAACCGCTGCTTCCCAACTTTTCAAGAGCTCTTCTCAATTCCGGCTGGAAAAGAACAATCAGACTGAATCCAAATATTTGCAGTGCACTCTGAAGCAGATAAGCTATTGTTTTCAGCCCCAGCAACTTCGACATCCAGGAGAAAATAAGAATAAACAAAAGCCCTTTAACAAGCTGAAGTGCCCGGGTTTCACGTACCAGCTGAATAACTTTATAAACTGCATAGGAAACCAAGGATATTTCTACAATCATCCTTAATATATCCCAGGGACCGCTAAGCCCCAAAAAACTCATTATAAAACCAAAAAAATCACCCACTGCTCTTTCTTCAGGCACTTTGTAGCTCCTTAATTTTGTTATGGCTTTATCTTACTGTATAAATTATATCCTCTCAATATATTATTTCGTACAAAAAAATTGGAATGTAAATGAATTTTCAATATATTTTTATATTAACAGAATATATTGCCTTAGTCCATAAAAATAAACTGTTTTGCCCTGTTCAAAACTAATAGCCAGAACCGTCAGCCTGCAATTTTGCTCAATAATACTTCAAGGGCAAGTCTGACATCAATAAGCCCCTTTTTATAATTTGTCTCTGCTTCAACACATGCCTTCAGCAAATTGCGAAGGTAATCCTCCTCCATCATTCTGACCTGCTGCGTCATAATTTTAAGGGCATAAGGATGCTTGCCCTTAAAATAGAAGTTTATATCTTTACTGTCAGCTCCTTTTTTTAACAAAGTTTTCAGTTTCAAAAGTTCACCGGTTTGTTTGGACAACATTGACAGTATTTTTTGTTCAGGTTCCTTTATTGCAATCATATCATCCAGCAATTTAAGGGCCTTTGGAATATTTTTCTGAGCTACAGCATCCAATAAGTCAAATATAACGCTTTTAACAGTCGGAGTGACCAACAATTTGATATCATCCGGACTTATTTGGTCTTTGCTGTCAGCATAGGTACTGATTTTAAGTATTTCATTCCTGAGAGTGTACATATCGGGTTCGCTTATTGCAACCAGATATTGGGCTGCCTCCAATGAAACTGATTTCTTAAAAGTTTGAAAACCTTTAATCACCCACGGCACCAGCTCTTCAGGGCCTAACCGGTTGAATTCTGCCGCCAGTCCATATTTTTCAACTTGCTTGTATATGCTTAATCTTTTATCCACATTGTTTTCTACAAAGACCAGACAAGAGGTTCCGGGTATTTCTGCAAAATAATCCTTAAGTATCTGCTGGCTTTTGTTGTCAGATGAATCACTGTCTGATTTCCCGCCCCTGGCAAAGAGCTGGGAGTTTTTGACCAGCACAAGTTTTTTGTCTGAAAACACAGGAAAAGTGTTGCACGCATCAATAATATCATTTATATCCACTTTATTCTCAAAAATAACAACATTCAGACCGTTGGTATCCAATCCAGCCGCTATTTTTTTAATTTCATTGACATAATAATCTATTAAAAACTTTTCCTCTCCAAAGAACAAGTACAGTGAAAGCAGTTCTTTATTTTTTATATGTTTATTCAAGCTGGCTATCACTTTTGAATTTTTCCCTTTTGTACTGCGATTAGACCTGTAATTGCTTCCGGACATAAAAATAACCCCCGATTCTTCATCAGAGGTTATTATATCATTTATAATGCCTTTTTTTACAGTTGAAGCAAAATCTTTTTGGAGTTTTCCTGAATAATACTTCAGAGTATTATTTAATTTGCCCGCGTTCTGATTTCTTCCATCAATTTTGAAATGAAGGCATCAACATTCATAGCCCCCAAATCCCCGTCTTTTCTTGATCTGACTGAAACTGACTGGTTTTCAACCTCTTTGTCGCCAATAATCAGCATATAGGGTATTTTCTCCAGTCGGGCCTCACGTATCTTATAA
>ERZ773359.1620-NODE-1620-length-30549-cov-5.159146_pt1 | contig 30549 bp, 26 predicted proteins | sample MGYA00374955_ERZ773359 | MGnify/ENA primary metagenome ERZ773359 (study PRJEB29098, sample SAMN04486028) | biogas fermenter metagenome | study: EMG produced TPA metagenomics assembly of the Biogas fermentation microbial communities from Germany - Plant 4 DNA1...
ATAAAAAATTCGTATTAGTAGATTTACCAGGCACTTATTCTTTATTATCCAATTTAGTAGAAGAAGAGATTGCAAGAAATTTTATATGCTTTGGTAATCCCCATGCTACAGTGGTTGTTGCAGATGCTACTTGCCTAGAAAGAAATCTGAATCTTGTGCTGCAAATATTGGAAATCACCGATAAAGTTGTCTTATGTGTCAATCTGATGGATGAAGCCCGTAGAAAAAAAATCCATGTGGATTTAAATAAACTATCTAAGATTCTGGGAATACCTGTGGTGGGAACCAGCGCAAGAAGTGGAGAAGGGCTGGATAATCTGATGGAGGCTGTTTATAAGGTATCCCAAAATCAGATTAAAACAAACCCAATAAAGATACAATACAGCGATAGCATTGAAAATGCGATTGCATCTATAGAAAAAGCTATAAAAGGCTTGATTGACAATAGGATCAATAGCAGATGGATCAGTTTGAAGCTAATAGATGAAGATAAAGCAATATTGAATTCCATCGATAAATATTTAGGATTTAATCTAACAAAAGAAATAGATGATATATATAGTTCAGTTATCAATGACGGCAAAATCGAGAAAGACAGTTTTGCTAATCTACAAGACCAAATAGTTACAACCATAGTGAAACTTGCTGAAAACATCAGCCAACAGGTGATTTATACTGAAAACAAAAACCATAATCAATTGGATAGGAAAATCGATGATATACTGACGTCAAAATTATTTGGAATCCCTGCTATGATCGCTTTACTAGGAATAATTTTCTGGATAACCATTGTAGGGGCTAATATTCCTTCAGATGCTATTGCAAAAATACTTTTCGGCATCGAAGACAAGTTAACCAGTATTTTTCTAACTCATGGTCTTCCTCATTGGCTTCATGGTGCATTGGTCCTTGGTGTATATAGGACCCTTGCTTGGGTAGTGTCTGTAATGCTGCCGCCAATGGCCATATTTTTCCCCTTATTTACTCTTTTAGAGGATTTAGGATACTTGCCAAGGGTGGCATTTAATCTTGATAATTTTTTCAAAAAAGCATGTGCCCACGGTAAGCAAGCATTAACCATGTGTATGGGCTTTGGATGTAATGCAGCAGGGGTTATCGGTTGTAGAATCATTGATTCACCAAGGGAGAGGCTTATTGCAACTATTACAAACTTCTTTGTGCCCTGCAACGGCCGCTTTCCCACATTAATAACCATTACAACTATCTTTATCGCAGGTACTGCAAAGAAACCATTCCAAACAATAATCGCTACAACCACCATAACAGGCATAATAGTATTGGGAGTGTTGATGACACTTTTTGTATCAAGAATTTTATCAAAAACCATATTAAAAGGTATTCCTTCTTCCTTTGCGCTGGAGTTACCGCCTTATCGTAAGCCTCAGGTTGGGAGGATAATAGTAAGATCTATATTTGATAGGACTATATTTGTTTTAGGTCGCGCTGTAATGGTAGCTGCCCCCGCCGGTCTTTTCATTTGGATAATGGCAAATATTCATATAAGCGGGAGCAGTTTGCTGGATTACGGTGCCACTTTTCTGAATCCTTTCGCACAGTTGTTAGGTATGGATGGATATATATTGATGGCTTTCATACTTGGTTTGCCTGCCAATGAAATTGTAATGCCTATTATTATAATGAGTTATATGGCTGCAGGCTCTATGATAGAACTGGAAAGTATCGAAGCTCTAAGAAATCTTCTGATTTCCAACGGCTGGACTTGGCTCACTGCAATAAACGTAATGCTATTTTGTTTAATGCATTTCCCTTGTGGTACTACCTTATTGACTATTAGAAAAGAAACAAAAAGCTGGAAATGGACTTTTATATCATTTATAGTGCCTACTATAGCAGGGATAATAATAACATTTACAGTAACTCAAAGTGTTCGATTCTTTAGTCTGATCTAACAAGTTGAATATGAAGCCCTGCTCGATTCTTGACATTTTATAGTGCCATGCTATACTAAAATCAATGTTAACTGAAGTTAACTTATAAATTTTATCTTATTTATAAATAATTTTAATATACCACGAAGGTATATGCTTTCTCAAGGAAGGCATTCATCTTGTGGTATTTTTGTTTTTGGAGGGAATAACATGAATAAATCATCGACACTAAAACTGATTCTTACAGGACTTTTTACGGCCATAGGTATTGGATTGCCCATAGCCTTCCATGCTTTCTCTTTATCCGGTTCCATATTTCTCCCTATGCATTTACCGGTTCTTTTATGCGGCCTTATTTGCGGCTGGACATACGGTCTTGCAGCAGGAATCATTGTTCCATTGATTTCCAGCTTTCTGACTGGTATGCCTCCCCTTTATCCCATTGCCATTTCAATGGCTTTAGAGCTTGCTACCTATGGTGCTGTAATCGGACTTTTGTCAACAAGACTCAACGTATTGGCTGCACTGATTGGCGCCATGCTATCAGGCAGAGTAATTTTGGGTATAGCTAATGTTATTTTGCTCGGTCTAACCGGAAAAGCCTATTCCTGGTCTATGTTTATATCGGGAGCTTTCATAACAGCCCTGCCTGGTATAATAATACAGATTATACTGATACCAGTGGTATATAAAGCTCTTGAGAAAAGCAAACTTCTGGAAAGGATGTTTTAGGTATTGAAACTAAAAGAAAGATATATAGAGTTATTTGAAAAAATCGATGACTTGCTGAGAAAAAACAATACCGTTATAGTAGCGATAGATGGCAATAGTGGCAGTGGAAAAAGCACTCTGGCAGAGTCATTGTCCGATATTTATGATTCCAATATTTTTCATATGGATCACTTCTTTCTTCGTCCTGAACAGAGGACAACTGAAAGGATAAGGGAAGTAGGTGGCAATGTGGATTATGAGCGTTTCAAAGAAGAGGTGTTGGACAATATAAGAAAAAATATAGAATTTAAGTATCAGATATATGATTGTAAAGTAGGGAGACTTACGGATTATATTAAAGTCTCCCCTAAAAAACTAAATATAATCGAGGGTGTATATTCAATGCACCCCACATTAAGGCAGGAATATGATCTGAAAATTTTCATGAGTATAGATAGTGAACTGCAAAAACAGAGAATTCTACAAAGAAGCGGTGAGTATATGCTGAAACGTTTTCTCCAAGAGTGGATACCTATGGAAAACCTCTATTTTAGCGAGATGAAGATTGCTGAAATATGCGACATTGTGCTCACATGTCCTTTATGATGGTTCTGACTAAATCTACTGCAAGTCTTATGTATTCTGACATGGGCAAATCCTGTGAGCCTACAATATGACTATTGCATTTGTTTACAGGAATCAATATCTTTTTGGCTTTGCTCTGGCCTATGGCCTTTGCCATAGCAGGCGTAACCTCACCTAACATAGAATCTGCAATTATAATACCTATGGGGCCAATAATTATATCAGCATCTTTGCTTGCAACTACCACCGGATTTTCACCTGTGGCTCCATGATCGGCTCCTGCCTTCATCATAGCTGCAGTAGCTATGCTGTTTGTACCAATGGCTATCAATTCAAGGGAAGGATAGCTTTTTTTCAACTGTTCCACTATCATCTTCCCCATTTTTCCCCCTTGACCATCTATGATCACTATTTTCATTTGGTATTCTCCTTCTGCTTATTTTTTTATCAACCTAAATTTTATCACAGGTTTTGAACATTTCACAGCAAAACTATAAGACAAAATCAGCTTAAATTATCTGCAAGCCAGTGAAATATTTGGTTAGTGGTACAACAAAGCTTACTAGTGCTACAAGCATATAATATATGATTATTGTTTTTTAACTTCCTTCATTATTGCATATTATCATAAAAAACGTCAAAAACTAGCTTCACATCTAAATCTTCATATTGAGGAGGTATTTTATGCGTGAAGGATTGATCCCTGCAATATTAGGTACTGCTGTTACAGCCGCAGGTACCGCAATGAGGGTCCGAGACATGCGTAAGCATGGCATGACCAAAAGGGATACTAGAGTAGCGATAGGTGCAGGTCTCATTGGTTTAGGCCTTGCCCATATTGCTCTTGGCAGCATAGACCTTCTTCAAAACGGAAGATCTTAGATTGTAAATGCGGGGCTTTTGGGCCCCGCATGATTGTTGCATAAGCTTTGTTTCATCTCATCTATTCAATGACTTTAATAACATCGCCCGGTTTTACAGTTCCTTCTTTCAAAACTTTTGTAAAAATTCCTTCCCTAGGCATTATGCAGTCGCCAATCTGCTGAAAAATAGCGCAGCCTACATGGCATTCCTTGCCTATCTGTGTAACTTCTTGAATGGTATCACCGATTTGGAGCTTAGTACCTACAGGAAGTTCATATAATTTTATACCTTCAGTAGTAAGATTCTCAGCAAATTTTCCGGTACATAAACCTTCTATTCCTATAGCCTTCATTTTGTTTATACTTTCAATTCCAAGAAGGCTCACCTGTCTATGCCAATTACCTGCATGAGCATCTCCCACTAGTCCATGATCTACTTTGAAATATCCTTCTTCTACAGGAGTCTTATGCACTCCTTTTTTTTCACTGATATTTACAGCTAAAATTTTTCCTTCCATATCACATACTCCTTGTATAATATTTTTTAGCCTCCTATACGCGCCATACTTCGTTGTATCGCTTCTCCATCATTTAGATGATGTTTCAACGGTTTTTTCAATATGGAGCTTTTCATTACTTCTTTTACATTTCCACCTTCTCTGATTGTTTTCAAAACATCTATCTCTTGATCAGAATGAAGACAGGGCTTAATCTTTCCATCTGCAGTGAGTCTCAGTCGATTACAGTTTCTGCAAAATTGATGGCTTATTGGATTGATAAGACCTACTTTTCCTTTTCCTCCAGGCAGCATATAATACCTTGCAGGGCTTGACTTGTCCCCTATTTCTACAGGCTCCAGCTCTTTAATTCTTTCCAACACAATAGTGTTGGGAACAAAGTAATCCCTTGCCCAATCAGCGGTTTGACCTATTGGCATCAGTTCGATGAATCTGACTTGAATATCTTCATTTCTTGTGAGCTCAACAAAGTCTTCTATTTCATCATCATTAAATCTATCAATCAAAACTATATTTATCTTTATCGGTAAAAGCCCTACTTTCTTTGCTTCTTCCAACCCATCGAATACATCTTTAATGGAGCCTAAACGGGTAATTTCCTTGTACTTTTTCTCATTCAAAGTATCTAAACTTATGTTTACTCTTTTAAGACCTGCCTCCTTCAACTCTTTCGCATATTTTTTCAAGAGCACTGCATTAGTTGTCATGCTGATATCTGTCACTTTATCTAACTTTGAAATTTTTTCTACCAAGCTGGTTACACCGAGACGGGTCAAAGGTTCTCCTCCCGTTAAACGGATTTTCTTTACTCCCAACTCAGTGCAAATCTCTACTACTTCATATATTTCTTCAAGAGTCATTATTTCACCATGCGTTTTTTTATCATGTATTCCTTCCTCTGGCATACAATACTTACAGCGCAAATTACATCGATCGGTAAGTGAAATTCTCAAGTATTCAATATTTCTGCCGTATTTATCTTTCATCTTTTATAACCATCCCTTTTAATTGCATTTGATAATATGTCCCGTATTCTCTATACCATAACCTCCCATTTGATTGAGATAATCTTTAAAGTCTTTGGACATTATAACTTCTATAAATAATTTTATCATTATTTCATCCAAAAAAGCTGTGGGAATTGCAAAATCATATTCTTCTTCCCCTATAGGAATAAAATTAAGATCCATAGCCTTTGCCGCTGAATATACTCCTACCCCTACATCCGCTGAGCCTGACGCAACAGCTGCAGCCACTGCCATATGAGTTGTCATTTCCCTTTGATAGCCATTGATTTTTTCCGTATCTATTCCAGCATTTTTCAGTAAATAATCTGTCAATATTCTCGTTCCTGCACCTTTTTGCCGATTGACAAATCGTATGTCATCCCTGGCTAAATCTTCTATACCCTTAATAGATTTAGGATTATTTTTCTTAGTCATTATGCCCTGAATTCTTTTGACACCTTTAATGAGAGCAATGTCCATATTGGCTAAATATTTTTTTATATATTCTATATTATATGTTCCAGTTTCTTCATCCAATAGATGTATAGGAGCCATATGAGCTTCCCCTCTTCTGAGAGCCATTAAGCCTGCCATGCTTCCTACATGAGAGGAAGAAAGATTATAAGCAGAATTCTTCCTATGAATCATGTTACCGATAATATCCATTATAAGATCATGGCTTCCTATAGAAACTATAGTATTTTGAATATCCTCCAAATCCTTCAAAAGATTAATATTCACTTTTTCTCCAGCTTCATAGCCCTCACAAGTTTGAGGAACTTCCAGTATTCCATCTGCCCTCACTAAAGACATGGTAACTCCTGCCCCTCTGCTTAACGGTGTGGCAATCAAATTATTATTCACCTTGCCCAATTTTACCCTCACAAATTCCTTATTTCTAAGGGATGAAACAAGTCTTTTAGAAAGTACTGCTTCCACCTTCTTTTCTTGTTTTATCTGCCTGCCTGCCCACCTGTTTATCAATGGCTTTGCAAATATTTCAAACACAACCCAAGCTGAAACAGGATATCCAGGCACTCCTATCACCGGCTTGTTTTCTATAAATCCCAGTACAACAGGCTTACCAGGCTTTGTTGCAACTCCATGAACTATCAGTTCTCCCATATCTTCCACTAGTTTGGAAGTATAATCCTCTGAACCTGCTGAGGAACCAGCGTTGATTACAACTATATCGTTTTCCATCAATGCATTTTTGATTGCAGCCTTCAGTAATTCATAATCATCTGCAACTATCGAATATCTTAATGGTTCTCCTCCATATTCCTTAACCAGTCCTTCAAGCATTCTGGAATTGGATTCTATAATGTCTCCAATCTTAAGTTTTTCTCCTGGTTCCACAATTTCTGTTCCTGTGGGAATTATTCCTACTCTTGGTTTTTTATACACTTTTATAGTGGTGATTCCTCCCGATAGCAAAGCACCTATATCTACAGGACCTATTATATGATTAGAGGGAATTACCATCTCATTTGCCACTATATCCTCGCCAATAGGTCTTACATTCTGCCATGGAAACACAGGCGAGATTATCTTCAGGTTGCCTTCTCCAACTTCAACAACATCCTCGATCATTATAACTGCATCATAAGGCTCACTTATGGGATCTCCTGTATCTACATACTTGTATTGTCCTTTTTTGAATATCACAGGATTAACCTCTGATGCTTCATAAGTATCTTTAGCTCTTACAGCTATGCCGTCCATAGCAGAAGCATTAAAATTAGGGGATGAATATATAGCAAATACAGCATCTGCCGTAACCCTTCCCAAAGATTGGATAACATGTATTTCTTCTATTTCTTGCTTGTATCCAGTCCTATCTAAAAATAGTTTCAAAGCTTCATCTACATCCATGTTATCCAGATATATTTTCCTTTCCATTCCATCACATCCTTTATCATATGAATTAAAACAATGCCACTCTCACTTTTTCCCCTTTTTTGATACCTTCTTTATTTTCTGTTATTTTAATATAGCCTATTGATTTGGCTACTTTGGATATGGTTGCTGATTTACCATATATGGGTATTGCTTCATATGCCCCATTTTTTTCAATCAATTCTACAGGCTGATAAGTTTCTTTGCCAGGGTCAGAATGTATGTTTTCACTGCATGAAGCTTCAACATATATTGTATCTTCATTCATAGAATAATATTTCCGTATCAAATAGTCTACAAACAATTTATATATGATCATAGCAGAAGAAGGATGTCCCGGTAGGCCGAATATAGCTTTATCCCCTATCTTGCCAACGATAGTAGGTTTTCCCGGTTTAACAGCAACACCGTGTACAAAAATTTCTCCGCCATCCATAAATTCTATAGCTTTGGCTGTCATATCCTTAGCTCCCACTGAACTTCCTCCTGATAACACAACTATTTCTGAAACCTGAAGTGCTTTTTTGATGGCTTCTATAAGCTCATCAAAGTCATCTTCCACCAAAAGTTTTAAACTTATCTCAGCTCCTGATTCTTCAGCCATGGCAGATATGAGATAAGTATTTATATCCCTTATTTGGCCAAAAGATACCTCCCCGAAAGGGTTGACAATTTCATCACCTGTGGATATTACTGAAACCTTTATTTTTTCATAAACCTTTATGAATTCTATTCCTAAAGCAGATAGAACTCCGATATCTCTTGCCCTAATTCTTTTACCTTTTGATAACACTTTATGACCCTTTTTTATATCATCACCTTTTTTTATAATGCCCTGACCTGGTGCTACAGGAGTATAAACTGCTATGATATTTTCATCTAAATTTTCTACGTATTCTATCATTACAACCGCATCTGCTCCTGGAGGTATCATAGCCCCTGTAGGTACATATATGGCGGTAGAGCTTTTTATTGTATCGGTTGCTACCTGGCCCATTTCTACACGACCTATAACATTTAAAAAAACTGGCATGCTTTCGCCTGCTCCATGAGTATCCTTAGATAATACAGCATACCCGTCAACTACAGATCTTGAAAACTCGGGAAGTTCTATGGGTGAATGCAAATCCTCATATGCCACTCTTCCTAAGCTTTTTTCAATAGGTACTAACTCATATTTGCTCCATATATCAGAAAATGCCTCATCAATTATTTTTTTTACTTCATCGACTTTTTTTACATTAAATAGTTTCATATTGTGCCCTCCAAAGCTTTTTCTTAAATTATATCCCTTTACACCATAAAAGTTAATATTTTATTATGCTGTAAAAGCGATGCATAACATTATGCATCGCTTTGTAATTAAATGAAACAATTCATATATATTACATTTTCTAATTAGCATCAGGAACAAACAGCTGATATCCATTCTTCTTGTAATCCCCGATTATTTTCTGACCTTCTTCAGAAGTTATGAATTCGATAAATGCCATAGCTGAATTATGTGCTACATTAGGATGCTTTTCAGGATTGACAGCAATAACTCCATAGGGGTTAAAGAGTGCCCTGTCTCCTTCCAATACTATCTTCATGTTTACTTTGTCCTGATAAGCATACCAAGTTCCGCTATCAACCAATGTGTATCCGCCTTCTTCATTGGCTATTGTCAATGTTGCACCCATCCCTTGGCCTACTTCCATATACCATTCATTACCTTGGGGGTCTATATCAGCAGATTTCCATAATTCTTTTTCTTTTTTATGAGTTCCGGAATCATCGCCTCTGGATACGAAGGTGGATTTGCTTTCTGCTATTGCATTCATAGCCTCTACCGCATTATTTGTCTCTGCTACCTTTGCAGGATCATCTTCAGATCCTACTAAGAAATAGAAATTATACATTACATCTTTCCTATTAACACCATAACCTTCTTCTACAAAGGCATCTTCTGCTTTTCTAGAATGAACCAGTATTACATCAGCATCTCCTCTTTTGCCCATCTCAATTGCCTCGCCTGTACCTACAGCAATAACCTTTACTTCAACGCCATATTTTTCTGTAAAAGCTGGAACTAAAGTATCCAAAAGCCCTGTGTCCTGAGTACTGGTAGTAGTTGCTAATGTTATGCTTTTTTCCAGATCAGATGTTTCTGTTTTTTCCTCAGATACAGAGGGACTTTCAGGCTCTTCCTGTACTTCAGTAGCCGGTTTAGAACAAGCTGCCAAAGTCAATATCATTGATAAAATCAGTACGAATGCTAAAAATCTCTTCATATTTATCTCTCCTCATTTAACAAATTTTCATCAGTAAATCATCTTACCATTTATAAAAGCCCATGTAGTTTCGTTTTTCGGACTAGAAAACAGGTTTTCCGTAGTATCATAATCTATTATCTTTCCTCCCAGCATAAATATGCAATTATCCGAAAGCCTTTTGGCCTGAAACATATTATGGGTGACTATGATAACAGAAATGCCATATTTGGTTTTCCCGTATTTAATCAATTCTTCAATGGTAAAAATATTAGTAGGATCTAAATTTGTTGTAGGCTCATCCAGCAGAAGGACTTTAGGTCTTATAATCATAGCTCTGGCAACTGCGACCCTTTGGGCTTCTCCGCCTGACAAGGTGTTGGCTTTTTGCTGGCTTTTATCCTTCAAACCAGTTACTTCCAGCATCTCTTCAACTCTTTTGTTAATCTCTTTTTTGTTCATCCCCCGCAGTTTCAAACCATAAGCCAAATTTTCATATACTGTAGCGGAGAACACCACTGGCTTTTGAAACACCATGACCATACTTCGCCTTATGTCTAGATCCATATCCTTCTGTTCAATCTTTTTATCTTCAAGCCAAATGTTCCCTGAAGAAGGAGCTTCAATGCCATTAAGCAGATGCAATAGAGTGCTTTTACCTGCTCCGCTTGGACCTATTAGGGCAGTTATTTTATTTTTATGTATGTCCAGAGCTTCAATGTTCAGTACGTTTTTATCTCCGTAGTTTTTCGTCAAGTTTTCTACTCTAAAAATGTAGTCTGCCAATTTAAACCCTTCTTCCCTTCAGAAACTGCAGAAAATAATTGATGATAAAGGAAAGGAACAGAAGTATAGTACCTAATGCTAAAGCTGTCTGAAATTCTCCCATGCCTTTATGTAGCGCTATGGCAGTAGTCATAACCCTTGTCTGATATCTGACATTTCCACCTACCATCATCACTGCTCCCACCTCAGCCATAAGCCTTCCAAATGCTGTTATAACTGCAGTGCCAATTCCATATCTGGCTTCTTTAAGAATTGTAACAAAAAGCTGATATTCAGAAGCACCCATACTTATTGAAGTCTTTACCAAAAGATCATCCAAGGACATCAATGCCGTATACGTGAGCCCTATTACAATCGGTAAAGCCAATATGGTCTGAGCAATTATCATTGCTACAGGCGTAAACAGCAGCTTCAAATGACCCAATAGCCCCATTTGGTTAGAAAGCATAATATAAACAAATAGCCCTACCACCACAGGCGGTAATCCCATAAAGGTGCTTATTATGTTTAGTAATATGCCCTTTCCAGGAAATTTTTTCATATACAAGATGCTGGCTATAGGTATTCCAATAAAGCTGCCTATGACAAGGGATACTGCAGATATCCTCAAGGTCAGCAGAATGATGCCATATAGTTCCTTATCAAATGACAATAATAAACCAAGTGCTTCTTTAAATGCATCAACGAAATAGGTCATTAAACTCCCCCAAACAAAAAAAGCAATCCGAAAGGATTACTCATATAATTCTAAATTTATAGAATCAGAGTTTTCCTTTCCAAACACGGGAGGCTACGGCATTTCTACCGGAACCCAACGGCTTAATTTTCATAGAACTTGTCTTTAGAAAATTAAACTCGGAAAACCATGCTCTATTAGCTTAGCATAATATTATAGTTTTATCAATAACATTTCCTGCATATATCTATGAGTCTGAATCTATGGTCCTTGGAGAAATGGGATTTGTAGCGCATTCCGATGCTTCACCCCTAAGAATCTCTATACCATGCTTTAATGCAGGAAGGATTACATTCAGAGACTCTTTCACCCCTTTAGGGCTTCCAGGCAAGTTTATAATCAAGGATTTATTTCTGATCCCAGCCACAGCCCTAGACAGCATAGCATTAGGAGTTATCTTAAGGCTTTCAGCTCTCATAGCTTCAGGTATTCCTGGCACATTCTTTTCTATGACATCCAGAGTGGCTTCTGGAGTTATATCACGAGGAGAAAAGCCTGTTCCCCCACTCGTCAATATTAAGTCAATCTTCATGATATCTGACATTTCTAGCATTGCCTTTTTAATTTCTTCTTTCTCATCCGGCACTATTATGTACTTTTTTATAATACCTCCTACAGGTTTTAATAATTCTTCTATCACAGGCCCTGATTCATCTATCCTCTCTCCACTAAAACCCTTGTCGCTGACAGTGATAATTCCTACAGTAAATGTAAACCCATCATTCATCAATACTGCTACCTCCTTATTATCTTAGCTGCATGAATTTTTTCTATCAGTTCCGCTAAAATAAAAATCCCCTGATTTTCCTCCTGTTTTTTTCACAATATATATATCTGATATAATCATTTCTTTATCGATGGCCTTGCACATATCGTAAATAGTAAGTGCTGCAATAGATACAGCTGTCAAAGCTTCCATTTCAACCCCGGTTACTCCATAGGTCTTAACTGTGGCAAATATATCAATCTTACAGTTTTCCTCATCTATTGAAAACTCCAGATCTGCACCGTAGATATTTATATTATGGCACATAGGTATTATATCAGAAGTGCTCTTTGCTCCCATTATCCCGCCTACCTGAGCTACAGATAACACATCCCCTTTTTTTATTTTTCCCTCCAGGATAGCTCTTATGGTAGCCTTTTTCATATAAATAGAACCATGAGCCACAGCTTCTCTGATAGTCTCCGTTTTTTCTGTAACGTCTACCATCCTTGCATAACCTTTTTCATTTATATGTGTTAACCTATCCAAAACAATTACCTCCATAACAAATCTTTACCTATTATTATACTGCTCAGATCCAATAATATCATTATAAACAATCATAATGAGCCAACTTAAATATACAAGTAAATGGATATAATAAATCCTCCAATAAGAATATTTTTAATCCACATTTATCACAATAACTGTGATTACAATTACTAGTAAATATTCTTATTGGAGGATAACTAAAACTTTCCCTATTATTTATATTTTTTCTAACTTTATTCCTGTTTCATGATTGTTTAGATCTTGCTTCTCAAAGCTTGGATCCTTCACTCTCTCAATTGTATCTGCTAAAGTTTCACTCATGATATAATCTTTGTGTATTTCAACAGCCTTGGCGATTTCATCATCACCATCATAGTATATTCTGATTCTGTCCATCATCTCATAGCCATTGCTCTTTCTCATTTGCTGTACCTTGGAGATGAATTCCCTTGCATATCCTTCGTCTATCAGCTCTTGAGTTAAAGTTGTCTCCAATATGACAAACAGATTATTCTCCATAGCCACAGTGAAACCTTCCTTGGCTGTTATTGTGACCTGCACATAATCCTTCACTACATCCAGGGTTTCTCCATCTACTGTAAGAGTCAAAGTTTCGCCTGCCTCAAGTTTCTTCACCGCATCAGCCCCATCTAGGCTTGCCAAAGCCTTACCCAATAGTTTTATCTTGGAACCTAGTATTGGCCCTGCAACTTTGAAATTAGGTTTTAGATTGTATTCCATATAATAATCAAGATGCTTTGCAAATACAACCTTCTTCACATTGAGTTCCTCTTCAATCAATGGGACCAAATCTTTTATAAGTTTTTCATATTTGCCATCTATCAGCACTTCTGCGATAGGTTGCCTTACCTTTAACCTTACCTTCTCCCTGGCTGCTCTTCCAAGGCTCACCAAGTCTCTTACAAGATCCATCCTTTCTTCTATATGAGGCTCAATCAATTCTTTATCAGCAACAGGAAAATCGGCTAAATGGACAGATAATTCTCCTGTAAGTTCTTTATACAACTCTTCTGCTATGAAAGGTGCATAGGGCGCTATAAGCTTTGCCACACCTACCAATACTTCGTAAGTTGTATTATAAACAGCCTTTTTATCTTCTGTCATTTCTGTTGCCCAGAATCTTCTCCTGGAACGTCTAATATACCAATTTGATAAATCTTCTATTACAAATTCCTGAATCTTTCTAACAGATTTTGTCAAGTCATAGATGGACATTTCATATTCTACCTGAGCAGCCAAATTGTTAAATTTGGAGAGCATCCATCTATCCAATTCAGGCCTATCCTTATATTCCACAAAGAATTCTCTTGGATCTATATCATCGGTATTAGCATATAAAGTGAAGAAAGAATATACATTCCTCAAGGTGCCAAAAAACTTGCTAAATACTTCTTTTAATCCTTCTTCATCAAACCTGGTTGGTGTCCAGGCAGGGGATACATGAAGCAGATACCATCTCAAAGCATCGGCACCATATTTGTCAAACATTTCAAATGGATCTACAGTATTCCCTCTAGACTTTGACATTTTACGTCCTTCTTTATCCAATATCAAGTCATTTACTAATACCCTCTTGTATGGAGAGGTTCCCATGACAAAAGTAGAAATAGCCATAAGTGAATAAAACCATCCTCTGGTTTGATCAATGCCTTCGCATATAAAATCTGCAGGGAAAAGCTCGTGGAAATTTTCCTTATTTTCAAATGGATAATGGTGTTGAGCAAAAGGCATTGCACCGCTGTCAAACCAACAGTCAATTACTTCCGGCACTCTTGTCATAATGCCGCCGCATTCATCGCATTTTATATGAACCTCATCTACATAAGGTCTGTGAAGTTCTATGGTTTCGTCTATGTCTTCAATGGCTTTCTCCACCAATTCCTTTCTAGAGCCAATGGAAGTGGTGTGGCCGCATTCACATCTCCAGATATTCAAAGGTGTTCCCCAATACCTATTTCGGGACAATGCCCAGTCATTTACATTTTCAAGCCAGTTGCCAAAACGTTTTTCTCCTACAAAATCCGGATACCACTCTACTTTGCTGTTATTCTCCACAAGTTGATCTCTAAGTTTTGTCATCTCTATATACCAGCCAGGCTTAGCATAGTATAGTAAAGGAGTACGGCATCTCCAGCAATGGGGATAATTGTGTGCCAGCTTCTCTTTCTTATAAAGCTTTCCTTCTTGAGCTAGCCATTTTATGATTTCAGGATCCGCATCCATTACAAATTTGCCTTCCCAAGGGGTCGCAGTGAACTTACCTGATTCATCCACAGGCTGAAATACAGGCAGGTCATATTTTCTTCCAGTGTTATAGTCATCTTCACCAAATGCAGGAGCAGTATGCACTATACCTGTACCATCCACTATTGTTACATAATCTGCAACGGTTACAAAAAATGCTTTTTTGTCCGCCTCAATAAAAGGCATCAATTGTTCATATTCTATATATTCCAAATCTTTCCCAGGGATCTCCTCTAATACTTGGAAGTCTTCTCCCAATACTTGCTTAGAAAGATTTTTTTCTACATAATAAACTGTGCCGTCTTGTTCAACTTTAAGATAAGTTTCATCAGGATTTACCGTCAAGGCTACGTTGGAAGGCAGAGTCCAAGGTGTGGTTGTCCATACCAGGAAATATTCATCCGCATCTTTTCTCTTGAACTTTACCACCACAGTGTCGGTTTTAACTTCCTCATAACCTAGAGCCACCTCATGGGAAGCCAATCCTGTACCGCAGCGGCTACAATAAGGAAGTATCTTATGTCCCTCATACATTAGACCTTCTTTAAAAAATTTGTCTAGTATCCACCATTCAGATTCAATATAATCATTATCCAATGTTATATATGGGTTATCCATATCTATGGAAAATCCCATTCTTTCTGTCATTTCTCTCCACTGTTTTTCATAAGTAAATACTGATTCACGACATTTTTCATTGAATCTGGCTATGCCATATTCTTCTATCTCTTGCTTATTGGATAATTTTAATTGCTTCTCAACCTCTATTTCCACAGGCAGCCCATGGGTATCCCAGCCAGCTTTTCTCTTCACTTCATAACCTTTCATGCTGTGATATCTGCATACTGAATCCTTAAGGGTTCTGGCCATTACATGATGAATTCCAGGACTGCCATTGGCAGTTGGTGGGCCTTCATAAAATATAAAAGGTTTAGCACCTTTTCTATTTTCAACCGCTTTGTCGAGAATATCTATTTGTTCCCAAAACTCAGCTATCTGCTTTTCTCTTTCTGCTACCGATTTCTCTGAAAGAGGTTTAAATCTCATTAATCTCAACTCCTTGTATTTTTTTATATTAAAAAAACCCTATGGCAAAACCATAGGGACGCATAGGCACGCGGTACCACCCTCATTACAGCCAAATATGACTGTCACTCGACACATTTAACGCATTGCTGCGGAATGTCTTACTTAAGTTCAGACATCCAGCTCCAAGGTGATCTTCGCCAAGAGTTTTGCAGATGATCTCCCACCATTTGATCATCTCTCTGAATGCATCTCCTCTTGCTACTGTCCTCTTCATTGCTATTATATAATAATTATTGGACTTGTGAATTCCACATAAAATCCTAAAAAAACTTTACAATTAAGCAATATTGTACATTATATAAATACTTGTTGTCAATAGTTCAAATTTGTCAATCATATCACATTGTGTGCGCAATATGTTACTTTCTGAATTATAGAATTATTAATCGGGTTCCTACTGAATTTGGAACCTTTCTTAGTATATTATATTAATATTATCCAATTTGTTGTTTTTTATGTCATAATAGACACATAAGCTGAAATTTAACTATTTATGATTTATGAAGGAAATAAATAATAAATGTAGAATTAGAGAAATAACGTTTCTGAGTTATAAATCCTAAGTTAAAAAATATGGATTATAACCGACAGGGTATAAATAGAAATGTTTATGCCTCCCAATTTTGGAAAGGAAACGAGGATAGTGTTATGAATAAAAAAATTTTATTTTTTTCTATTATAGCTTTAGCATCTTTTTTTGCCGGAATACTGATTTTCACATCAACAGATTCCGAATCTGTAATCATAATCAAAAATAGGAAACATCAAATGCCGGGTTATGCTATCTATACAGAAAATGGAGATATACTTTATGTTGATGATATTATAAGCATTAAAAAAAGCATACTTGGCAATACCATCGTAAATACAGATAGTTTTAAAGTATATAATCCCATCGGGATAATTGAAACCCCCCCGCAAGAAAGTATAATGAGTATATATAACAAAGTTTTAGACTTTTTGAATAATGATAAAAAAGTACTTATTATATATATAGATGGACTAGGTTATGATTTGTATAATAAGTCAATAGAAATGGGCTATGTCCCATATATATCATCTATGGGAACTGCAGTAAAAGCCCTTACAGTATATCCAACAATTACAGATGTGACCTTTGCTTCTATGGTTACAGGTACTACACCTTTACATACAGGTATAAAAAGCAGAGAAAAAAAACTGCTTAAAGTCCATACCATATTCGATAAAGCTGCCGAAATAGGCAAAACTTCAAAGGTTATTGAAGGCAATATGCAGATAATAATCGATGAAGTAGAAACTATTTTAAATATTGATGAAAACAATAATGGCACCATAGATGATGAAATATACAAAAGAGCTCTAGAGGAAATCCAGGACCCTCCTGATATTCTTTTAGTTCACTTCCATTCCTATGATGATTTCGCTCATAAATATGGGCCAAGCTCTGGAAAAGCCCTGTCTCAGCTTAATGTATTGGATTCTTATGTAAAAGAGCTTGTAGAGAGATTTGATGGAGATGTGATAATCGCTTCAGACCATGGTATGCATGATGATAATGAAGTGGGAGGGCTTCACGGTGCTTTCTGTGAGGAAGATTTATTCATACCAATTATAACGATGGAAAATAGAATTTAATATAAAAAGCAGGTGTAATATGAGCAAATTTTTGAATAAATTCTCTATGTTTGAATTGGTAGTCATATCCTTGACCGCCGCTTTAGGTATAGCCATAAAACCGATTATTGTACCTTTAGTTCATATAATAACAGGTCCTCTTTACATCCCAGGGGGTGCTGCTGCAGGTGGCTTTTATATGCTATGGTTAGTCTTAGGATTAGGCCTCACTAAAAAAATTGGTACTGGAAGCTTAATTGGCATAACTCAAGCTTTATTGGTAATAATCACAGGGGCCTATGGAAACCATGGTGCTATAAGCATCATAACATATACAGTGCCAGGTATTTTGATAGATATAGGAGCCAAATTGTTGGGAAACAAGTTCATAACCCCGGCAGGCTTCTTTATATTAGGCCTGCTGGCCAATATATCCGGTACTATGTTGTCAAATATGGTATTCTTTCGCTTGCCGCTAATTCCCTTGCTCCTTTCTCTAAGTGCAGCATCATTATCAGGGGGACTGGGAGGCCTCATAGCTTACAATATTGTTAAAACTATAAGAAAACAAGGTGATATATATGATAAATAATAAATTGGTATTGATAATAGCCATATTAGCCATAGCAACGCTTACACTGGCATATGCGAATATGAAAACCATGAACAACCCGGGTATGGAAGATGGCACCATAACCTTTGTTTGGAGTGATGAAACTGCAAGCCTCAACTTTGAAGAAATCACTGCCTTAGAAAATCATCAATTTAAAGCCACCGAAGATACCTCTACCTCCGGCCCTAAATCGAGAAAATATAGAGGCGTCTTATTAAAAGATCTATTGAATAAAGCAGACATAGATGATTCAGCATTGAAATCTGCTTCAAAGGTACTGGTAAAAGGTTTAGACGGATATGTCATAGCTATGTCTGTAGATGAAGCCTTATCGGATCATGTTTATTTGGCATTTGAAAAAGACGGTAAACCTTTAGGCACTTTGAAAAAAGGAGGTAGTGGTCCCTTTCAGCTTATAATAGTTAAAGATTCTTTCAGCCAGCGATGGTGCAAATATGTATTTGAGGTAACAATAGAATGAAACCTATAATTGAAGTAAAAGATTTATCTTTCAAATATACAGCAAATAGCCCTCTTATTCTCAACTCCATCAGTTTTAAAATTGAAAAAGGAACCATAACCTCCATTGCAGGCTTAAGCGGCTGCGGCAAAACCACATTAGCCTTCTGCTTATGCGGAGCTATACCAAAAAGCATGCCGGGCATAATAGATGGAAGTATCATTATAGAAGGAGAGGATATAAAAAATTTAAATCTTCCCAATTTAGCCCAGAAAGTAGGCATGGTGTTTCAAGATGTGGACAATCAGCTGTTTCTCCCTACCGTTGAAGCTGAAATAGCCTTTGCTCCGGAAAATCTATGCCTTCCTTATGAAGAGATTGAAAAAAGGGTTGAAAAAGTTATTGACATGTTAGGCATTGAATCTTTAAGATACAAAAACCCTTCTCAACTTTCTGGAGGCCAAAAACATCTAGTAGCATTGGCATCGATTCTAAGCCTGGATCCTGAAATAATAATACTGGATGAAGTGCTATCTGAATTGGATAGGAAAAATAAAAAATTAATAATAAGTGTAATAAAATCCCTCAATAAAGCTGGAAAAACAATTATTATCATAGACCATAGCATCAAAAATTTGATGGTAGCAAACAGTATTTTGCTTATGAAAAATGGGAACATTGAAGATAGAATTGAGGTTGATGACAACAATGAGCTTTTATATAATAGACTCTCTGGCTTTTTCCTACAACAAGAATACTAGCTTATTAAAAAATATTAGTTTTGTAATAGAGAAAAATCAACATATAGGATTAATAGGAGAAAATGGTTGCGGTAAAACTACTTTGATTAAGCTGATGTTAGGAATATTAAAACCTCAGAAAGGAACAATCCTTCTTGAAGGCCAAAATGTTAGAGACATACCTTTATCCCAAATAGGGTGTAAGATTGGATATGTGTTCCAAAACCCTGAAAAACAATTATTCTGTCCTACAGTTTGGGAGCAGATGAGCTTTAGCTTTATATATGGAAACGAAATCGATAATCAAGATATGGAGGATAGAATAAATTATTATCTTGATCTATTTGAATTGGAAAAGTATAAAAATGATTCTCCTATGAAGCTGAGCCGGGGAGAAAAACAAAGGCTGGCATTGGCTTCAGTATTATCAAGAAATGTGGATTATTTGATAATGGATGAACCTACCATCGGTCTTGATATACTACGGAAAAAGCAATTGGAAAAATGTCTTCTGACATTGAAAAGTGAAAAAAAAGGTTTTATGATAATAAGCCATGAGCCAAATTTTCTTGAAAAATATGTTGACAAACTCCTTATTTTAAGTTCAAAAGGAGTTGAAGTCATATGATCGACTTAGATCCCAGGACTCGAATCGTAATTGTGTTTTTTATCTCATCTGCAGCAATAATATTGAAAGAGATAAAGTCGCTATTACTGCTATTGACCCTTACGTTGGCAATATGCATGTTATTATCTATATCTTTAAAAAAAGCTACGATGAGACTTAAAAGATTATGGTATGTATTTATCGTGCTGGCTTTAGTTCAAAGCATCTTTACTCATGGCGGGGAACCTTTGTTGGCTCTCGGTGGCATAGAAATTTTAACTACTAAAGGCTTGGAAACAGGCATATCAATAATCTTGAGAATGTCTATAATAATTTATTCAGCTTTGATAATTCTAATCACATCTCCTATGGATATGGTATATGGACTTGCAGCCATGAAGATGCCTCAAGAAATTGGATTTATGGTTCTTCTTGCAATTAAATTTCTGCCTCTCATTAAAGAAGAGTTTATTGACTCCATAATAGCAGTCCAACTGGCAGGGGCTGACTTAAAAAGAATACCCCTAGGTAAAAAGATTTCCCTATATACATATATATTGACCCCTTCTGTGATAAAAGCATTGAGAAGAGCCAGATTTATATCTTTATCCATGGAATGCAGAGGTTTTAGAGCCTATTCTACTAGAACCTATTACCGCAAATTAAATATGAAAAAAGGAGATTATGCTATTATAGTGGTTACATTGATATTTTTAATTGCCATTGTTTCAACATCTTGGTAAAAGTTGATTTAAGCTCTAAATACAATTCCCTGAATTCAAAGGAGGCGAGTATATGAAAGTCATATCAATTTATGGATATTCAGGTTCTGGCAAAACCACAACAGTAGAATGCCTCATAAAAGAATTAAATCGTAGAAGTTATTCTGTAGGCACAGTTAAAGAAATCCATTATGAAAAATTTGCCATTGATACGGAAGGCACTAATACATACAGACATTGGAAAGCAGGAGCAGAACTGGTATCCGCCAGAGGGATTTATGAAACGGACATATTGTTTAAAAGAAGACTTCCCATGCCGGAGGTTTTAAATTTCTATACACAGGATTATGTGATATTGGAAGGAGTTACAGATTTTGATGTTCCCAAAATACTTTGTGTTGAATCAGTAGAAGATATAAAAAAATATATGAAAACTGGTGTAGTTGCATTAAGCGGCGTTATCAGCAACAAAATATGTCGCTATGATCATCTTCCTGTAATAAATGCCATTACCGATATTGAAAGGCTTACAGATTTGGTGGAAAAAGTAGCATTGGATTGGGTGTTGGACAAGTGAATATAAAAATACTTGCTAAACTTTATAGCAAACGAAATCAGGTATATAAGATAAGAATTGATAAAGAAGAAAAAAATCAGTTAGCAATTATGAAGGTATTCTCCTCAGACAAAGAAAAGCTTCTTGATATAGAATATCGTAATATAGAAATGCTTTATGATTATGGAATCAATTTGCCTAAAATAATCTGTAAAGATAAAAACCGTTTGATTATGGAGTATATAGAAGGAGATTTGATCAATGACTTAGTAGAAAGATTAGATACGGGAGTATGGATTGATAAATTGGCACTATGGTTTTCCCAATTGCACAAAATATCTAAGAATTCTAATACATTGCTTAAAGGAGATGTAAATTTAAGAAACTTCATCTACAGCAAAGGTGAAATATATGGATTGGACTTTGAAGAAATTAATTGGGGAGATGCTAGGACTGATCTGGCTAATGTTTGCTTTTTTATACTGACAAACAACCCTTCTTTTACAAAAGAAAAACATGAGATGATAAGACGCTTTTTACAAAGTTATGAAAAATACTCTGGTATGAAATTACAGAGAATGGGGCTTTTCCTTCGTAACAGTAAGAATGAAGCTAAAAAGCGCAGAGGAAAACATCTGCATAACTTGCATTGTTAGATGATTAACATTATAATTAGTAATAGATAGTTTTTACAATAAAATATGGCATGCTACTCCGATTTTATTCATCTAAACAAGTAATTATTTGCATGATGATTAAAACGATAGGGTATTGTGGGAAACTGCAATGCCTTCCGGTGTGAAAAGGAGTAACAAAGTATAAAAACTTCTTTTCCACAAAAGAAGTTTTTTTATTCTCTTGAAAATTCGTTGAGAGGTGATGTTGATATATAAGTAATTAATAATAGTAGAAAATATTAATTAAATAATAGGAGGATGGTTTATGAATCGGTATTATAACATGAAAGCTTTATTCAGAAAGAGTTTGTCTTTTATAATTATCTTATCCTTAATAATCTCATCATTGGGAACCATTGCTTTCGCTGAAGAATGGAAGCCAAATACAGAAGAACCTATTTTAGTAGTGACAGGTCAAGGCATTGGTTTGACAAATGAAAAGTCCTATACACTGGAAGAACTGAAGTCAATGCCGCAAACCACAGCATTATTTTCTGCCATAAATACTACTCCCACAAAAAGCATTTATTTGGGTAAAGGTGTTAAGGTAGAGGATTTGCTCAATAAATCTGGCTTAAAAAAGGACAAGTATGACCAGTATAAAATCGGCTTTGTAGCATCCGACGGGTATACAGTTACTTTTGATCCTTCTCATAAAGGAGATTCTACTACTTCAAAGAAGTTAATCACTCCATCCTTAGGCTTAGAGAGATATTACTTCCCAAGACTTAGCAGTGGCGATTCCACTGGCAAGATTCCAGTTGATACAATTATTGCCTTTGAAAGAGCAGGTGACAGAGGCAATCCGGATGTAATACCAAAAGAATCTTCACTGGAAGCTCTTTCAGCTAGTGATTATCCACTGTTGATGGTTGGGCAGCAACATGTAGACGAAATCAATAATCCTCTTTATAACAAGACAATACAGAAAATAGTCGTAGGTGACCAGCTTCCCGATGTATTAAAAATAGGAAGCAAAAGCTATACAAGAGAAGATATTCTCCTGATGCCAAGGGTAAAAGGCAACTGGACCTACATGAGAAAATCAGGACCAACAGCAGATTACTGTGTAGGTGTACCTCTAAAGGATCTGCTTGCAGGTTATAGCGATAATGATAAGGTAGAATTCATATCTGCCGACGGTTATAAAAATGACCCTGTAACTATAGGAGAAATCAAAGATTCATCGAAACAATACATACTTGTATATGAAACAGGAACTAATGCTAATGATACAGAGGCGGTATATGATACTGCCAAAGATGATCCTTCAATAGTAGGATACTTTAGAATTTACAGCCAAAATGGTTCTTTAATAAAAATGGTAAATGAAATAAAAGTGACTCCTGTTTCCGGCACTGATTTTTCAAAAAGCCCTTATAAACACATAACAAACGGCGGCTTGCCAGGAGACGAACCATACAATGTAGATGTTATAACGGGAGCAACATTGACCTTTGAAGGCCCAGGTCTTGAGGCTAGTATACCCCTTTCAATAAGAGAGATGGAAAATCAAGATGCAGGAGTTTTCCGTGGAGATTATACGGACATAAGAGATGGTAAAGAAACCACTCTTAAATATGAAGGAATAAGACTTCAGCACCTGCTAAAAAATATGACTTCAGGTGAGACAGGCATTAAGCTAACAAATACAGCTTATAAAGTTCTTATAAAAAACAGGGTAAGGCAGACTATAGCTGAATTTACTCTGGAAGAAATTGAACAAGCAGAAGCTGCAGGCAAACCCATAATAGTGGCTTATGGAACATCAAACCTTGATGGCTCTAATGCTAAACCATTCGTCTATGATGGAGAAGCAGGCGGAGATAAAACCTTAGGCAACGAAGATGGATGCATAAAATTAGTTTACGATAAATCTGTATTCAAGCAAGATCCAAATCCTAGCTATACAAAATTCGGCAATATGGCATATGTTTATGTAGCCGAAAAGGAAACTCCAGGCTATAAGCATGATAAAGCACCTTATAATACTCCTGAAAACTCTGAGTACATCATTACCATAACAGGAGATAAGCTGGGAAGAGAAGTCAACTATACTGTAAAGCAACTAGAAGACATGGTAAAATATAAAGAAGGCAAACCAGATCCTAATGGTATGGGCTATAGGGCTGAATATAGCTTATCAAACTCCACATATTGGTATGTAAATGAATATGAGGGAGTAAAGCTTTGGGAACTGTTGAAAAAGGCAGGAATTCCTGAAACAATGGCAATTGGAGCGGATTCTGATACATTAGTTCATTTTACTGCAACAGATGGATATACAGATTTTGATAAATTCACAATAGCTCAAATATCCGATCCAGATTTATTCGGATATTATGAAAAGAATCCTGCTGACCAAAATGACGGCAAATATATTTCCAGGATTGAAGATGATCTGAGGTCCATTGGTTATCCAGTGTTAGTTGCCTATGGAGTTAATGGATATCCTTATGTGATAAGGAATACCCTCGATGGCTACAAGAGCGGTTTAGGTAATGACGGTGGACCATTAAGAATTATATCTGGAAAAATTGAATACCATCATGCCAACGGTTCAAAACAGGCAAAATTCCTTGATAAAATAATAGTAGGCAATGATGTAAACTATAGTACCCACTCTGGAAATCCGGATAAGATCTACAAAGATCTAGCTTCAGAAAAGATAAACGTAACAGTAATAGGCATGGATGGAAGTACTTTAAAGAATGAAACCTTCACTGTAGAAAACATAGAAAATATGATTTACGGTTCGAATGTAAGGAACACAGAAAAAGTAAAAGCTAAGGTAAAATCATTCTTCGATGTGAAAAAAGGTGACAACATATACAGCGATCTATATGAAGGTGTAGACTTAAGTTATTTCTTAAAAGAAAAAGTTCAAATACCGGGCAACAAAGGAACAGTTACATTTAATAGCGCTGACTCAAACTTGACAGTTTCACTGGATGAAATTTTTGATGCAAATAAGAAATCTGCGCTAGCATTTGCTAAAAACGGTACACCTATGGTAGCTGATAAAAATGCTGCAGGTTATATAAGCTCATATACAGATGGTACCGGTGAAAAAGTAAATGTGAAAAATGATGGCGGCCCATTGATGGTAGTAATGTCTGAAGCTAAAAGTTTAAGTAGTGTAACCTCTATTAAGATAAATCTCCAACCAGATAAATATGCCCATATAGAAGCTCCTTACAAAGAGTTGGCTGACAGCACTTTGATAGTTGAAGGTCCAGGAGCAAAACTAACTACACCTAAAACCTTTAAAGTTTCTGAGATAGAAGGCAAACAAAACCTTGTAGTAACAGGTGACTATAACATTAAAAAAGCTGCATCAGAAGACCAAATCAGATATAGAGGTATAGATTTATACAGCTTCTTAAAATCTGAAGATGTAGGCCTTCAATCCAATGCAAGCGAAATAGTGGTAACCGCAGCAGACGGCAAAACTCTAACTTTCTCATTATCCGATGTGATGAAATCAGATTATATTAACGGAGCAACAAAAGCAGCTGACTTGAAGATGATATTGGCCTATGGTTCCAGCAGCGTAGACAATGCCAATATAGATGACGGTAAACCATTGGTATTGGATAAGGATTCCAAAGGATATGACCCTGCATACAACAACTCAGGTGGTCCATTATACCTAGTTGTTGGACAAAAATCTGCAGATGATATGAACTCCCAAAGCATATTAAAAAATGTAGTAAAAATAACCGTAAATGCAGGTGCTACAACCAGTTGGAAACACGATATGAGTCCAACCTATAGCCAATACTTGGACACTTATTTCCTTGAATTAGAAGGAACTGCACTGGAAAAACCAGTGAAATTCAGTCTGCGTGAATTAGAAGCTATGGACGATATAATAATCAGAGATAGCTATACCTATATAGGTGAACATCAACATGAAGGTCTTGACCTATGGAAGCTTATCTCCCAGAAAGCAGGATTGAAGAAAGGCGCAGAACTTACATCTGTAAAAGTTATAGCTTCGGATGGCTTCTCAAGAGATGTTCTATCCGTATTCGGTAAAGAAGCTCTAGAAAAAGGAATAGCTGATGGACTGGAAAGAAAGATAATAATTCTAGCCTATGCAGGAGACGGAAACCCATTGGTTCCTGATACATCCAGTGATGGTTATACCAGTGGAAACGAAGGCGGTCCTATAAGAATGATCACTCACATGAATCAAGGAGCTTGCTTGAAAAATGTGGTTAAGGTCGTTGTTGATGGCAATGTAACAGCTGCGTCTGATGCTTCTTTCATCGACATAGTTGGTCACTGGGCACAAGAACATATAGAATACTTATATTCCAAAGGTATAACAGAAGGTACAGGAGACAATAAATTCAGCCCCAATAATACACTTACAAGGGCAGAATTTATCAAGTTCCTGGTAAGCACTCTCAAGGATATAGATTTGGGTTCAGCTTCCACTGGAATATTCAAAGACATAGAAGACGGCCAATGGTATACAGATTATGTAAATTGGGCTGGTGCAAAAAATATTCCTGCAGGTGTTGAAAATGACAATTTCCGTCCAAATGATGTAATAACTAGAGAAGAAATGGCTGTGACTATATACAATTTTGCAAAAGCTATGGGAATAGAACTAGGAACAGTTGCTGAAGAAATAGTATTCACAGATGCTTCCAGCATCAGTGAATGGGCTAAAGATGCAGTAAAAGCTGTTCAACTGTCAGGAATTATAAATGGCAAGCCTGATGGTAGTTTTGATCCTCAAGGTCAATCTACCAGGGCTGAAGCTTCTAAGATCATAAGAATGATAATGGAAAAAATGTAATACAAAAACAAGGAGCAGGCAGTCCATCTGCTTGCTCCGCTCTTTCACACGGAGGTGAATTATGAAAAATAAAACTTTATTTATATTATTTGTCTTAATATTATCCTTAATCCTTTTAACAGCATGTTCATCGAATACCCCTTCTGCTCCAAACGCTGAAGAAGCCGGCGAAACTCAGCAAGTAGAGGAATCAGATAAAAATATTCAAGATGAAAATAAAACAGATGTAGAAACTTCAAAGCAGGATGAAACTACTGTAGAGAAACCCGAAGAAACTACATCTGATACAGATACTATATCTGAGGCTGAGAAACCAAAATCCCAACAGCCAGAAAAACTTCCAGAAGAAACGCCTCAAACAAAGCCAGATGAAAAAACACTCCTACATATCGAAGGTTCTGGTATAGAAAATCCAATAACACTTTCTCTTGATGAACTAAAATCCATGAAAGATGCTTATTATGAAGATGACTTCTTTTCACTTAACAGCTACGGCACTGAAGAATACTTCCACTTTAAAGGAATAAAGATAAAAGCAATTTTGGATAAAGGAATTTTAAAAGATAGTGCTTCTACCATCACTTTCATAGCATCAGATGGATATAAACACGAAATGTCTGTAGAACAAACCCTGAAGGAAGACTATATAGACGAACATAATCCGGAAAAGAGATATCCTGTGATAATCGCATGGCATGAAAACGGTAAAGATTACGATCCCAATAAAGGGGCCCCTTTTAGACTGGTAATTGGTCAAAAAGAGCCTGGTGATGTTAACAAGCCTCAATGGGTACAAAATATTGTAAAAATAATCATAGAATGAGGAGCTAATCATGAAAAAAAATATGATCTATATATTAACTCTCATCATAATCGTAACAATAATATCTGCAGCTTTATGGTTAAACAATGACACAAGAAAGGAAAAAGCCTTGATAAAGGAAATACTGCCAACAGCAACAACTATAAAACTTATTGATGGAGCCTTAGACAATCTCATAATAAAGGAAAATTTTCCTGGCGTTGAAAAAATATATAGTATAGATAATATACCTGCTGCTTTTGTAGCTTCAGGAACCGGCTATGAAGGAATCATAAAAACTTTGGTGGTCATGGATAATGAAAAGAAACAAATTGCAGGAATACATATTCTCGAACAGGGAGACACTCCTGACTATGCTGACCCTATTATGGAAAGCTGGTTTACCGATAGATTTAAAGGTTTAGAACTATTTGAATATCTAAACAGAGTAGTGTTAGACCCTGAAAAACCTACCGATATAGTTCAGGTTACAGGAGCCAGCGTATCCAGCCAAGCTGTAATCAACAATGTGAATTCAGCTATAGGTGCTTGGAATTATCTTGTCAACAATAAAACCATGGATCCGGTTGAAAACTTTATCCCACAGGAAATGTGGGATAAGGATGAAAACAGCTTTTTGATAGCTTGGCCTGAAAATAACTCCGTAAGGGTAAATATCGAAGATTTGAAGACCTTTCCCCAGGTTACAACTCAAACTATACTGCAAAGAACAACCGGGGTTAAAATAGATATTAAAGCTGAGGGTCCTCTTCTCAAAGATGTATTGGAAAAACACGGCATAGATATCAATGATTATGAAGCCATAGGCGTCACAGGTAGAGACAACTATTACACTATGATAAGCAAAGACATTATACAAAATAGAGACATTATCCTGGGCATCAGGTTTGATGATGAAGAAATAATCAGGGAAGAAAAGCCGGTAAGAGTAGTGATACCCGATGAGATGGGAGTATACTGGGTTAAAATGGTCAATAGAATTGAGCTTTATACCCATATTTCACCTAAAGACATACAAAATGTCCATATATTCAGTTCCATTGTTAAAGACATAGAACCTTATTACTATGAATATTACGGCAGCAAAGATGAGTCCTACTTAGTAGGTAAAATATTATCCAAATTTGACTATGTAGATGTGAATGGCTTTTTCACCATGGTAGGTTCAGATGGCCTGGTAAAGAATGAAACCATCAGCATGGTAAGAGATAGGTATTATATAAAAACCGGCGGTGAAAATGCACCTATGAACATAGGTCCGGCTTTCAAGTTGGGCATGAACGTCAAGGAAATGAGCCATTTCTCAACCACTAAAGATGCTGTTATTTTCCCTGAGATAATGATGAAGGTTATCGGTGAAGAAGACCTGCCCCAAGGCAAGGGTATGAATTTAGGAGAAGTTTTAGAGGAAGCAGGTATGATTATAGAAGACAACGATACTTTAACTCTATTTGATTCTGATGGGAAACAATATGATATAAATCCAAATCAATTGGATAGTTCCTATCTACTGCCTGTGGAAAAGGGAGCAGATGCAATCATTGGAGAAACCTATATCAAAGATATAGCGAAGATAAGCAAAAACTAATATTAGGAAGTAATGGATTATGAAGGAAAATAGAAGTAAAAACATTAGGACAAGCATACAAATTGCTATTTTAGTCTTACTGTTACTAGTATTAATACAATATAATCTTTATACAAGCCAACTGGTCAATTTTAAAATCATAAGCATAGGAGACCTGAATCCTTATGGAGCTTGGAGTGCCCTAAAAGAATCTTTAACCGACAGCAGTTATGAATTTGATGGCATAAACAGAAGCATGGCACTGACAATATCCATATTGGTAATATCTATTGCAGGAGGAAGGTTCTTTTGCGGTTGGATATGTCCTATAGGAACGATACAGGATATATCAAATTGGATTGGCAAAAAACTTGTTTTCTCTAAACATAATGGTTTAGGAAAAAAAGATTTTAATCCTCTTTATACCAAATACCCAATATTATTGGCTGTTCTGCTGGCATCCATATTAGGCTATGGTGCAACAATAGCAGAATTCTCACCTTGGAGAGCCATGTTGAACATACCGAAACTGTTTTCTGCATGGAAAGTAATGAAAACAGGATTTGCGGTACTGGCTGGTATATTTATTGTCTCAGCAGTTATACCGAGATTTTTCTGTAGGTACCTTTGTCCCTTAGGTGCAGCCCAAACCCTTTTTAGTTCCTTCAGCCTGATTTCAATTAAACAGAGTAAAAGCTGCATTCACTGCAATGGGTGCCTTAATAGCTGCACTATGGCATTGAAACTTTCACCAAAGGAAGATTCCATATCTCCTGAATGTATCAGATGTCTGGAGTGTATAGGTAATTGTAAAATAAATGAAGATACCAATTTAGGATTAAAATCAGGAAGAAAAAATATATCATCAAAGAATTATATTGCTTTAATGTTTATATTGTTCTTCGTAATTTGGTTAGGGATGCCTAAGGTTTTTGGTGGAACTTCTATGATAAGCAGCATTCCTCTTAGCAATCTGAAAGACGGAGTATACCAAGGTGAAGCAAAAGGCTTTGCTGCGAGAATCATCACAGAAGTGAGAATTGAAAATGGGAAAATAGTGGATATAACAGTCCTGGATCATCATGAAAGCAGGGGCTGGTATGAAGAAGTTTTTATGGTGCTTCCTAAAGAGATAATAAGAAAACAAAGAATTGAAGCAGATGTTATAAGTGGCGCAACAAAAACCAGCAAAGGTTTTATAAAAAGTATCGAAAATGCTATAAAAAAAGCTATGTAACCCTCCTTTATTGTATAAAATAGTGAAATTTATACAAAATAGTATTGGAGGTGTAGCATATGCAATTACAATTATCGCAGAAAGAAAGAATGTTATTGGAAGACCAAAAAAAACATGAACAGATTTGTATAGAAAAGTATACAAACTATGCAAATCAAACTCAATGCCCGCAGCTAAAGCAAATATTCAATAATAATGCCCAGATAGAAAGAAATCATCTTAACAGCATCAATCAATTACTAAGCGGAACGCTTACACA
>ERZ773359.1623-NODE-1623-length-30530-cov-8.837637_pt1 | contig 30530 bp, 29 predicted proteins | sample MGYA00374955_ERZ773359 | MGnify/ENA primary metagenome ERZ773359 (study PRJEB29098, sample SAMN04486028) | biogas fermenter metagenome | study: EMG produced TPA metagenomics assembly of the Biogas fermentation microbial communities from Germany - Plant 4 DNA1...
CTGCAAAAAAAGCTGCTGTGGACCAAAATGGCCTGCAGCAGCTTTTCGTTTACATGACGAGCGCCGCAGGAAGCTGTTTGGTTTTTTCAGGCTGCTGGGGCTTCCGGAAAAAGAAGATTCGCTGGAAAACTTGCCCGTGGAAGCGGCAGCTGCAGATGTCAAAAACACTGCAGGGAAGGCAGGGGCACATAACCGAAGGGCTGATCTTAAGAAAGCTCTTAAGCTTGTAAGGGTTCATTTGTTTGCAATCTCTTGTTTAAATGAAGAAGACAGCAAGGCTCTGAGAGATAATGTCATAAACCTATGCAGGCAGATTATGGATCATGTACCGGGCAACTCATTAAGCAGCAGGCTTGCTGTACGGGCTGTTCTTATGTCAGGGCTTACAGATGCTGAGACTCCGTTAAGAATGCGGCATCTGTTGCCCCATGTATCAAAATGGGATGTTCGGGATGTAAGATACGCACGCAAACTGTTATTTGAGCTGAATAAACAAAAGAAGATACCGGATTTAAGGCATTTGCCTCTTATATGGTATATTGGTCAGGCAGAAAAGAATACACGGCTAATTGACGATATAAAGAAAATGATTCTTACCAGGACGGTTACCTTCTTTCGGCTGCTGAGGCGCGACTTAATGTTGATTAAGGATGAAAAACCAGACTTGTATGACCTGCTTTGGAACAAGTACCGTCTGATTTTGGAGAGCTGCAGGTTTGACAAAGAAGAAACTGAAGTCATTGTTCAGAAGCTGTTCAATAATTCCGGCATTGATGAATTGCCTTTCCTGTTTTGGCGTTTGCTGCCTGATGCTTCTGCAGCAAAAATATTTATTAACTATATAGGTGAGAAGAATTTTCGTCCCGAATATTTAAAGGATTATCAGTCTCTGCTTATCAAATCTGAGCCTCATTACTGGGAAAGAAGCCCACTTATAAAACTGCTCATAGAGTTGCTGCCGTCCGTCAGCGAGCCGGATAAAACTCTTTTTAATTTATTGCAAAGCTCGAAAACGGCAGATGTTCCTTATATCAACCTGCTTAAACCGGCTTTGGATGATGAATCGTTTTTTAACATAATCAATCAATGCAGGATGATCAATGGCAGTTTGGCTGATGAATGTGAAAAAAGACTGTTAAATGCGGAAAAACCGTGGTCTTTTAATGCCTGGACAGCTGCTTTCAGGCTGACCCGGCTTTACTATATATCAGCAGATAAGTTGGCAGGTCAGAAAAATATAAAAGGACGCATATGCCTGCGATTCTGTTATTTGCATAAGGAGGCTGAAAATCCGCCGATAGTTATGTGGCCCGGTTCAAGAAGCCTGTGTTTTTTGGATGAGCCGGACCCGTATGCAGTCTGGGTGGAGCCGCTTAATCGGTTTTATCCGGCTGACAGTTTAGATATAGTAAAAAGGGAGATAAATGATCAAGCCCTGAAACTCCTTGTTAATGATGCAATGGCTGGTAAAAACCTTAATCCGGCAGTGTATATTAAAGAACTGTCTGATTATTCTGACGCAGAAATATCCGGAACCTGGTCTGCCCTTCATCCTGCAATAGGAAAAATATTGAGTCTTGCTGTTCGCTGCTTCAGTATTTCTGATAAAGCGGATGGAATTAGTTATGGTACTGCTGCGATTGGGTGGACTGAGATCAGCCGACTTACTTTAAAACTATTTCGCTTCTACAGGCCGTCCGGCTTTACAGGATTAATGCATACGGTATATAAGGGACTGGTGCAGGAGGAGTCGGAAGAAATAAGAATGAAATTGCTTGATCTTTTGATCCGCCTGGGTTCCCGAACATTAGCAAGCAAAGATTTTAACATTGGGGAGGATAATACTTGGGCTCAGGCTGTATATTTTCAAAATAAATACAGCAGGAACAATCTGTCTGAATTAGAATTTAGGAAGTATATTGCCAATCAGGGTTTGCATCATGAAAAACCCCATGTTATTCTTAGCAGTCTGTGCGCTTTATACTTTAAGCAAACAGCAATGTATTATCCATATGGGCAGTATTTGATTAAGCATTGGGACTGGCTTCCAATGGAAATTGTTAATGATGCCGTTATTGTCCGTTATCTTATGCAGACAACTGACGACTACGAATTTAAACTAAAACAGTATCTGAACAAGGGAGAATACAGTGCAATCGGCATCCGCACTCTTGCTCAGGCATGGAGAAAACATGCCGGGCTGACACCTGTCATGGAGGAATATATCAGCAGATTAATATACAGAAAGAGCAGAAATGAACTGGCTGTGATACATGATCTGCTTACTCATTATTATAGAGAACACCCTGGAAAAAAACTGCTTTTATCTTTGCAGGAGGGTGAAAACGAATAAAATGCTCCCCTTATTACAGCATTCCAGGCGGTATAATCTAAGGGGAGCATATACAAAATGCGGCAGCTAAAAAGTTTCGTTTTTGCTTCAATAATTTCTACTTCTGGTTTTCATCCACATAATCTTTTGCATTGACTACTTCTTCTTCACCGGGCAGGTGGACACGGGATTCAGGTTTATAATCCTGAATGTTAGCCCAAGCGGCTGTATCGTGTTTTTCAATAGGGGTTTTGTAGTTGGTGGATTTAATCGTTTGAGCCTTGTCGGCTTTGTTTTTGTCAGCCATGTTCCAACCTCCTTTTATTTATAGTGGACGAATTAGTGACAAAATATTCGATTTTTAATAATTACTACCCGTTTAAAGGCTGTTTCAAACATAAACCAGGTGTTTACTTGTAATTTGATAGTTAATATCTAAGTTATTGTGCTGCATGCTGCCATGCTTTGCATAATGCATTCAAATGTATTCATATCCTGCCGGAAAAGTGGGAATTATTATCTTAAGCTGTTGCTCATATTTTAAAGGAGGAAAGTTATGGATATCAAATTAACTGACAGTGTAACCTGGGTAGGGAAGAAGGATTGGGAGCTGCGTTATTTTCACGGCATGGAATATTCCACTCACAGGGGTTCCTCTTATAATTCTTATCTGGTGCGGGACGAGAAGACGGCACTTATTGATACGGTATGGGAGCCCTTTGCCAGGGAATTCGTAACCAATCTAAAGAAGGAAATTGACCTGAGTGAAATTGATTATATCATTGCCAACCATGGGGAGATAGATCACAGCGGAGCGCTTCCGGAGCTGATGAAGGAAATTCCGGATACCCCCATTTACTGTACAAAAAACGGCATACGTTCTATAAAAGGCCATTATCATCAGGATTGGAATTTTGTGGAGGTGAAAACCGGTGACCGTTTAAACCTGGGCAGCAAAGAACTGATTTTTATTGAAGCCAGAATGCTTCACTGGCCGGATTCCATGTTCTGTTACTTAACCGGGGAAAATATCCTGTTCAGCAATGACGCTTTTGGTCAGCATTATGCATCTGAGTTTATGTATAATGACGAAGTGGATCAGGCAGAGCTGTATCAGGAAGCCCTAAAATATTATGCCAATATACTTACTCCGTTCAGTCCTTTTGTTGTGAAAAAAATTGAAGAGTTTGTCGGTTTTAATCTGCCACTATCAATGATCTTTACCAGCCACGGTATTTTATGGCGCGACAACCCTCTCCAGATTGTTGAAAAGTATATGGAATGGGCTAAAGACTATCAGGAGAATCAAATTACCCTGATTTATGATACCATGTGGAATGGAACCCGGAGAATGGCAGAAGCCATAGCAAAAGGAATTAAAGAAGCCCGCCCTGAAATAAGGGTAAAACTTTTGAATGCCGGAAAAACAGACAAGAATGATGTGATCAGTGAGGTATTTAAATCAAAGGCAATTCTTGTAGGCTCATCAACCATTAATAAGGGGATTCTGACATCAATCGCCGGCATAATGGAAGAAATACGCGGTTTAGGGTTTAAGAACAAAAAAGGAGCCGCTTTTGGATCTTATGGCTGGAGCGGGGAATCTGTAAAGATAATCACCGAGTTAATAGAAAAGTCCGGATTTGAACTTGTCAATGATGGGATCCGGGTACTATGGAATCCTGACGAAGACAGTGTGGCAAAATGCATAGAATACGGAAAGAACTTTGCAGCTGCTGTGGATTGAATAATATGATGAAGAGGGATTGCAATTCTTAATAACGTTAATAGTATAAACAGTTGGAGCAAATGAAAAAGATGGTGAGTTTAAGACGCAGAAAAATGAAAGTTGTATTAATTACTTTAGCGGCAGCGGTTTCCTTATTCATTTTAATACTTGCAATTATCCACACATATGTAATAAATTCATACAAAAGCAGGATTATTTCTCCAAACCAGGCTTCGGAATCAGAGGCCGACTGCATTTTAGTGTTAGGTGCAGGCGTATGGGACAGCGGTCCCAGTCCCATGCTTGAAGATCGTCTGCTGCAAGGGATTGATCTGTATTTTGCCGGTGTTTCAGACAGGCTGCTTATGAGCGGAGATCATGGATCAAAGGATTATAACGAAGTGAACACAATGAAGAAATTCGCCATAGACAGGGGCGTACCGTCTGAACATATTTTTATGGACCATGCCGGATTCTCTACTTATGAAAGCATGTACAGGGCAAGGGATGTTTTTCAGGTTAAGAAAGCAATTATTGTCACACAGGAATTTCACCTTTACCGCGCCTTATACATAGCGAACAAATTAGGCCTTGATGCATATGGCGTTGCTTCGGACCTGAGAAGATATGCAGGCGAAGAATACGTGGAAGCCCGGGAGAAGCTGGCCCGCATCAAAGACTTTTTTCAGGTCCTGATTAAGGTAAAGCCTGCTTACTTAGGCGATCCCATTCCAATAGACGGAAATGGGGATGTGACTAATGATTGAGCGTATTTACAGCTTGACAGTTATATAAGGAATTAATTATTAGGGGAGGTAATATAATGGGTAAACTGCCGTTTAAAATCATACCGCCTGATGTACCGAACGAGGGAATCTTGTTTGTAGACCACCAGAGCAGCGGCCGCAGCGGACATCTGGGACACGCACTGGTTGAGTATGCACCCGGCTGCATTCTGGCATTTTACAGCAACTGTTCGGGCAGGCGCAACAATGGACACAGCGGATTTGGATGGATGGAATACAGACGAAGCACTGACTACGGCCAAAGTTGGGGAGAACCGCAAATTTTAGAGTATAGTTACAAAAGCTTTCTTGACGGGCTGTTTACTATCAGCTGTGAAAAGGCTGTGGTGCCTGAAGAAAATCATATTGTACTGTTTTGTATACGCAATGACGCATATGCAATAGGCTGGGAACCTTGGTTTGAACCTGCTGTATTGCATAGTAAAGACGGGGGACACAGCTGGTCAGAGCCTATTGATTTTTCCGATAAAGCAGGACGGATTTATGATGCTGTTTACAAGGATGGATGTATATACGCTCTTGAATTCTGCAATGACGGGAAAGTGAGTTTTGTAGGCAATGATCCCTCCCATGTTTACCGGCTTTATGTCAGCCTGGACGGAGGATACAGTTTTCAGGTTCGCAGCGAACTGCCCCTGGATACCCGGGGAAGAGGATACGGTGCATTGGAGTGGCTGCCGGATGGCAGGCTGATTGCCTATATCTACAATTATAATGACGAGTACAATTTGGAATGCTGTATCAGCGATGACGGAGGATTCACCTGGAGTGAGCCTGTAAAGAGCTACTGTGCCAAACGGATCCGCAATCCGCAGGTAGTAAGATATAAAGACCTCTATTTCCTCCATGGCCGTTCAGGCTGTGTGGACAAATCCCTGCCTTCCGATTTTGTGCTTTATCATTCAAAAGACGGCCTTAACTGGGACGAGGGAATTTTACTTCGGAAAACACAGGATACAGCGCCTGAAGGCTTTAGTGCCCGCCCCAACGGTGCTGCTTCATATTATTCAAATAATCTGGTAACAGGCCGTTTTGGCGGGCCCCAGCGGCTGTTGATTCAAGCCTCTGATGCATATAGCAGTTCCCGCACCAATATTCGTCATTGGTGGATAGAAATCCCGTAAAACTGATAAGTATATTATACAGGCGGAAGAAAATCAAAAACCAGTCATGCAAACATATTTTGTTTAATGACTGGTTTTATATAGTGTCATTATATCCGACTTATCTTCGCGAGTAAAACTCAGTAACCAGGGAATCTTTCACCTGAATGGGTATTTCCTCCCTGAGCGGCATCCTGGTAAGTCTCCCCGAAAAGCTGTCAATGTCCTTTTCCAAATAGGGAAGGGTTAATGTATGATTTACAAAAGTGTCCCTGAATAAATCTACAGAGCGGGATTTTTCCTTCAGAGTCACTACATCGCCTGGTTTTATCTGTATGGACGGCTTATCTGCCTTATGCCCGTTCAGAAGTATATGACCATGTACCACCATTTGACGAGCTTGTCTTAATGTTGAAGCAAAACCAAGCCTATACACAATATTGTCCAGCCTGCATTCCAGCATCTGAACCAGATTGCCGCCTGTATTCCCGCTGGATTTAAGGGCGGTTTTGAAGTAACGGGCCATCTGTTTTTCCAAAATGCCGTAGTATTCCTTAAGTTTTTGTTTTTCCAAAAGCTGCTGTCCGTATTCTGACAGTTTCCTGTGTGCTTTAACCTCCCTTGTCAGTGCTTTAGGGTGACCGTATACATTTTCACCCAGATGTCTTGCCACTTTAAAACGCGGACCTATGCGTCTTGCCAATTATTTAATCCCTCCATTTAATTAATAAATAATAATCATTATCAATTAGTAAACACTTTTTATATGGTTAAATCATCATTAATACTATAGTTTTCATTACTTTAACAAAAAATTCATTTACACGTACATTTTGTTAAGTGCAAAATTTTACGACCGGAAACAGACTTGACGAAAACAGTTGTTTCTGAAAAAATAAGAGATGCAACATGAGGTACAATAAAAAGAGATTATTGCTGGAAACTTGCTTTTTGCAATGCTTAATAGCCGGCATTTATATAGAAAGGCTGAAGATATATGTATGGAATAAACAAAGCTCCGTCGGAAACCACGGTGGTTGTGGGAATGTCAGGGGGCGTTGACTCATCGGTGGCTGCTTTGCTTCTAAAAGAGCAAGGTTATCAGGTCATAGGTGTTTTTATGAAAAATTGGGATGAGCCGGATGAAAACGGCATTTGTACTGCAACTGAAGACTATGAGGAAGCGGTTCGGGTTTGCAACCAGCTTGGGATTCCTTATTACTCTGTAAGTTTTGTCAAGGAATATTGGGACAGGGTTTTCACCTATTTCCTTGATGAGTATAAAAAGGGCAGAACCCCGAATCCGGATGTTTTATGCAACAAGGAAATAAAATTCAAGATGTTTCTTGATTATGCAATGAAGATTGGGGCTGACTATCTTGCAACGGGCCACTATGCCAGGATTCAGAGGGTTGAAGGAAGGGTACGTCTATTAAAAGGAAAGGACCGGGGGAAGGATCAGTCATATTTTCTGTGCGCCTTAAATCAGAGCCAGCTTTCAAAGGCCATATTTCCGGTAGGTGATTTGGAGAAAAAGGAAGTAAGAAGAATTGCCGCTGAGGCAGGACTGACCTCAGCAGACAGGAAGGACAGTACGGGAATTTGCTTTATCGGAGAAAGAAATTTCAAGAAATTTTTAAGCAGCTATCTGCCTGCTCAGCCTGGAGAAATACGCAGTCTGGACGACCCGAGTCTTGTTCTGGGACGCCATGACGGTTTAATGTACTATACACTGGGTCAGAGGAAGGGTCTTGGAATAGGCGGAGGCTTCGGGAGCGGAGAACCCTGGTTTGTAGCAGATAAGGACTTAAAGAACAATATTCTTTATGCAGTTCAGGGCGAAAATAACCCTGCCCTGTATTCCAGGGGACTAATTTCAAAGGAAGTAAACTGGATAACCGGTCTGCCCGGCAAAAAGCGGTTTTCATGTCAGGCTAAGTTCCGCTATCGCCAGCCGGATCAGGGCGTTCAGGTGGAAATTGCTGAAGATTTCACCTGCCGGGTATGGTTTGACAAGCCTCAAAGAGCGGTTACACCCGGTCAGTTTGTTGTGTTTTACGATAATGAAGAATGCCTGGGCGGAGGGCCTATAGATGAAGTGATCAAATAAACAAAGTATATAAAAATTTCGCTATAGGGGGTAGTAATATCATGCATGAAAATCTCTTATTTGCCTTCTTGCTGACCTTGCTTGCCGGTTTATCCACCGGTATAGGCAGCGCGATTGCATTTTTCACAAAAAAAACAAATACAAGATTCTTATCGGTGGCTTTGGGTTTTTCTGCCGGGGTCATGGTCTATATATCCTTTGTTGAAATATTTGCAGAGGCATCTCAAACCCTTAAGGCGGAATTAGGAAACACAAAAGGTTCCTGGATTGCAATTATCGCATTCTTTTTTGGCATATTTTTAATTGCCATGATTGATAAATTGGTACCGGATTATGAAAATCCTCACGAAACCAAAAGAGTTGAAGCTATTAAGGGAGAGGCTCCCTCGGATTTGCCGGATCATATGATACAGGAAGAAGCGGCAAAACTTGACAGTGCAAAACTGCTTCGGGCCGGAATCTTTACTGCATTGGCGGTCGCCATTCACAACTTCCCTGAAGGTTTTGCAACCATTGTAGCTGCTCTGCGTGATCCCAGTTTAGGTATCAGTATTGCTATAGCCATAGCCATTCATAATATACCTGAGGGAATTGCTGTTTCTGTTCCGGTGTATTATGCCACGGACAGCAGGAAAAAGGCATTTCGTTATTCCTTCCTTTCGGGCATGTCAGAGCCCGTTGGCGCACTTGTGGGATACCTTATCCTGTCTCCTTTTATGTCTGAAACCTTGTTTGGAATTGTATTTGCCATTATTGCCGGCATTATGGTTTTCATTTCCTTTGACCAGCTGCTGCCCACGGCAAGAGAATATGGCGAACACCATTTATCCATTTATGGGCTCATTGCCGGAATGGCTCTGATGGCAGTCAGTCTTATGCTCTTTTAGTTACCAGCGTTTGTCCCTGAAAGCATCTTTAAAACGCTTTCGGTTCTTGTAAGTCTGTCGGCGCAGTTTTAAATTGGTAAACAGGTCAGACCAGAAGAATATAAAGAAATTAACTACTGACGCGATGGCTGCCAATTTCATGGGCAGCGGATTAAAAATCAGGGAAAATACGATAAAAGCCCAGTTTAAGTAAGCTATGTATTTTATCTTAACAGGAATGAAGAAGAAAAGCAGAACCTCAAAGTTGGGAAAGAGATAAGCAAAGGCCAGAAACAAGGAAAGATTCAGATGCTCGGTTGTGACCGTCCCTTTGCCTATGAAGGAAGCAATAATGGTGCATATAACCCCTATAAGATAATAGAGGTTGAAGCGGAAGCTGCCCCATTGATTTTCCAGATTGCTGCCAACAAGATAATAAAAATACAGGGCAAATATGGTCCATATAGGGTGCATGGTGGGGGGAAGAAATAAGAAAGTTATCAATCTCCAGATTTCTCCCCTCATAACCAATGAAGGATTAAGATAGAATTTCATAAACAGATTGCTCTGGGGAACCAGCATTTCCAGAACATAGACAACTGCATTTATTACTACGATATAAGTCATCAAGTCGCGGATGGCATACCTTGAGAACTTTCTTTCCAGCTTTCTGACCCAGTTCATTTTTGAGAATCACTCCTTGTCGGCGTCTTAGGCTTAAAATATCTTGACAAACATTATATTATCAAGTATTATAAAATGCAAACTGAATTATGAAAAGGCTGTGAAGAGGACAGTAGTTCAGGTACGGATTTTCAGAGACGCGGCTGTTTGGTGGAAGGCTGTGATGATGTCCTGAATGAATATCACCTCGGAGCCAAAGGCTGAAAGAGCATGCAGCTTTATTAAGTCTCTTCGCTTAAACAGCGTTATCATTTTTTAACGAGAGATAAGGGCTTATTATGTCCTTATAACTTGGGTGGTACCGCGGAAAGTTTCGTCCCTTGGCATTTGCCATGGGATTTTTTAATTATATCTAACATTATTCTTATTCGTTTTTTTAAGAAAGATAACACTAGTTTAGTCAGAAAGATAACAGTAGTTTAGAAGGAAGGACTGAGAGCATAGATGGAAATTTTTAAACCATTATCCAGCAAGCCGGTCAGTGAAAATGAAAAAGACATTTCTGAATTTTGGGAAGAGATTCGGTTACTGGATAAAAGCATAGAAACAAGAGAAGGCAGCAAACCTTTTATCTTTTACGAAGGGCCGCCTACTGCCAACGGGCATCCCGGCATTCACCACGTTATTTCCAGAACACTTAAAGACAGCACTTGCCGTTACAAGACTATGAGAGGGTACCAGGTGAAAAGGAAGGCCGGATGGGACACTCATGGTCTGCCGGTGGAGATTGAAGTTGAAAGGGAATTAGGCCTGGGAAGCAAGCAGGAAATTGATGATTACGGCATAGCTGCTTTTAATCAGAAGTGCCGGGAGTCGGTATTCAAGTATGAAAAAGAATGGCGCGAAATGTCCAAGCGAATGGGTTATGAAATTGATATGGATAACCCCTATATAACCCTGGACAACGACTATATCGAAACTGTCTGGTGGATTCTAAAAGAGTTTTTCAAGGCAGACATGCTGTATGAAGGGCATAAAATCCTGCCCTATTGTCCCCGCTGCGGAACAGGGCTGGCATCCCATGAAGTGGCTCAGGGATATGAGGAAGTCAAGAGCACTACAGTTTACGTAAAATTCAAGCGCAAGGACAAGGACGAGTACTTCCTGGTCTGGACCACCACCCCCTGGACTCTGGCTTCCAATGTGGCCTTAACCGTGCATCCTGAAGAGACCTATTTAAAAATTAACTTTGAAGATTCAGTTTACTATATAGAAGAAAGTCTGGCTCCCAAGGTGCTTGGGGAGGAGTTTGAGGTTCTGGCCAGATTTAAGGGCAAGGATCTGGAATATATTGAATATGAACAGTTAATGCCTTTTGTCGAAACCGATAAAAAAGCTTTCTTTGTCACCCTGGCAGACTATGTCACAAAAGAAGACGGTACAGGAATTGTTCATACAGCCCCTGCCTTTGGTGAGGATGACTATCAGACAGGACAGCGATATAGCCTGCCGGTTCTGCAGCCCGTGGATGAAACCGGCCGCTATACTGCCACCCCCTGGAAGGGCATGTTTGTCATGGATGCCGATAAGGAGATTATAAAATGGCTGGCAGCAGAAGGTAAGCTGTTTAAGAAAGAAACAGTTGTACACAACTATCCTCACTGCTGGAGGTGCCACACACCCCTGCTTTACTATGCCAAGCCCAGCTGGTACATTGCCATGACCCGGCTTAAGGACAAACTGATTGAAAACAACAATCAGGTTGACTGGTATCCCAGCTTTGTAGGTGAGAAAAGATTCGGCAACTGGCTGGAAAATCTGAATGACTGGGCAATTTCCCGCTCCCGGTATTGGGGCACCCCGCTTAATATATGGTGCTGTGAATGCGGACATCTGGACAGCATCGGTTCCAGAAAAGAACTGGTTGAGCGGGCATTGGAAGACATTGACGAGAGTATTGACCTGCACCGCCCCTATGTGGATGAAGTGCATATTAAATGTGAAAAATGCGGCGGCATCATGACCAGGGAAAAGGACGTTATCGACTGTTGGTTTGACAGCGGCGCCATGCCCTTTGCACAGCACCACTATCCATTTGAGAACAGGGATAGCTTTAATGACCTTTTCCCGGCAGATTTTATCTGCGAAGGAATTGACCAGACTCGCGGATGGTTCTATTCCCTTATAGCTATTTCCACCTTTTTGACTGGGAAATCCCCTTATAAATCCGTGCTGGTCAACGATCTGATACTTGATAAGGAAGGCACCAAGATGTCCAAGTCAAGAGGAAATACGGTTGATCCCTTTGAACTCTTTGACAAGTACGGTGCCGATACTCTGCGCTGGTACCTCTTATATGTTTCTCCCCCCTGGCAGCCTACCCGCTTTGATATTGAAGGGTTAAGAGAGGTACAGAGTAAGTTCTTTGGTACTGTAAAGAATGTTTACCACTTCTTTACCCTGTATGCAAATACAGATAAAATGGATCCCAGGGAATTCTTTGTACCCTATGAGCAGAGGCCGGAGCTGGATCGCTGGATTTTATCCAAGTTCAACAGCCTGAAACTGGCTGTTGAGGAGGATATGGAGATATTTGAGTTTACTAGGGCCGTCCGCCGTATGCAGGACTTTGTAAATGAGGATCTGTCCAACTGGTACATCAGGCGTTCCCGGAGAAGATTCTGGGCTTCAGAGCTTGATGATGACAAAAAGGCAGTTTACAATACCACCTATGAGATTCTGGTAGAGTTTGTACAGCTTTTTGCACCTTTCGCTCCCTTCCTGTCCGAGGAGATCTATAAAAAGCTTACAGGCGAGCTTTCGGTACACTTGAGCAATTATCCTGTTGCAAATCGGGAACTCATAGATCCGAAGCTTGAGGAAACCATGGATCTGGTTCGGGATCTGGTAACCCTTGGACGTTCTTCAAGGGAGTCAGCCCGCATTAAAGTGCGTCAGCCCATTGCAGAGGTTCTCATAGACGGAAAATATGAGGACATGATCTCTCATTTGGCGCCCCTGATACAAGAGGAACTGAATGTAAAGAAAGTTGTTTTCACCCGGGATATTAACCAATACATGGACTTTAAACTGAAGCCCAACTTTAAAACAGCCGGGCCTGTTCTTGGTTCCAGGATTAAGCTTTTTGCAAAGGCTCTGTCACAGCTGGATGCCTCAGAAGTGGCTCCAAGGCTGGAAAATGGTGAAACATTGACCCTGGACCTGGACGGAGAACCCTATGAAATCAGCAAGGAAAATGTGATTATTACCATTACCGCCAAAGAAGGTTTTCAGGTGGTCACAGAAAACAACTTATTCGTGGTTTTGGACACTACTCTGACCCGGGAACTCATCGACGAAGGCCTGGCCAGAGAACTGATTTCCAAGGTTCAGCAGATGCGAAAGGCTAATGATTATAATGTGACAGATAATATCCGGATCTTCCTGAATGCCGATGAGGAAGTGGCACACGCTGTAAGTGCACATGAAGAGTATATTAAAACAGAAACCCTGGCCCTTGAAATAAGGCATGTACAAAAAGATGAGGCCGACCTTGAAATGGTTGACTTAAACGGCCACAAAACCGGCATATGCCTGGAGAGGATTACAAAATAAAAGAATAGAATATCCAGAATATTAAAGTGCAGCTGTCAGTTGCACTTTTTCTTTACCTTTCAATAAATCGGTTCAAATCAGTTAATAAGATGTCCGGCAAAGTGGATTAATATAGCGGGCAGGATGAATATAATGTGTTAGATATGAGATAGAATAAAAGAAAAAAATTTTAAAAAAAAGAATAAAGTTCTTGCATTTGGTATTAGCACCTGGTAATATAATCATATAATATAATCAGAAGCACAGCTCAGTCAGCCTGAACAAAATTTGAAATGTAAATATTAGAGGCTGAGTAATAAATTGTAAAGCCGGAGGGGATACTAATGTCCAGAATACAAATTGTTACCGACAGCACTGCTTATTTTTCCAGAGAAGAAGCCCAAAGGCTCCGGATTCGGGTTGTTCCTTTGTCGGTTACATTTTCAGGCGTAACAAAAGATGAAGGTTTCCCGGGGGAATTTCAGGGTTTTTACCGTCAGCTCGAGACATCCAAAGACTTTCCCACTACATCCCAACCTTCTATTTCAGCCTTTTCCGAGGTTTTTGAGGAAGCAATTGCAGAAGGCAAGGAGATTATTACCATTGTTATATCCAAAGAACTCAGCGGCACATATAACAGTGCATCTGCAGCAGCAGCTGAGATTGCACCGGATAAAATAAACGTGATAGACTCGGAGACTACAGTTGCCAATTTAAAGTCACTGGTAAAACAAGCCCATGAAATGGCGGAGAAGGGGAAATCCAGGAAAGAAATCGTGGAAGCGATAGAGAAGCAGAAAAAAAGAATGCATGTTAATTTAACTGTTTCCACATTGGAGTACTTAAGAAGAGGAGGCCGCTTGACAATGGCTCAGGCTGCCATAGGAAATATTCTTAATGTCAAGCCCATAATAGGCTTAATAAACGGCAGGCTGCAACCAATAACCAAGGTCCGGGGCAGCAGCAAAGCTTATCAGTATCTGGTAGATAAAGTTCCTGATGATTCAGTGGAAATTTCTATTCTTCATGTCTTAAACTCCGAGGTTGCCGAGCAGCTTCAAATGAAGCTGAAGGAAAAGTTCCCGCATATTCCGGTAACCATCGAGGAAATAGGGCCTGTAATCGGATCTCATTTGGGGCCGGGCGCCGTAGGCGTATGCAGCAAGCAGTAGCTTTTTCATAAACTCCTTACTCAAGAACCTGTTTTCAGGTTCTCTTTTTTATCCGGCGGATATAAATTGTATAACATCTTTGAGGTTTAGATGATATTATGTAGGTGTATGATATTATAATATTAGGCATTGCCCTATACAGAGGGGAGACAGAAAATGGGTGTGAAATTTGCTCGTAAATATTCAGATATTATTCGGGATTTGTCAAATGCACTGGAAACAATACAGGGGCTGAACGATTTTTTTCATATGGATATCAAAGATTGGGAAGGTCTTACACAGGAAGAAAGATACGATTGCATTCGAACCCTTTCAGATGATGTTATATATGCACTTGGACAACATCCTTTCATTGAAGTAGGCCTCGGCAGCGTAGAATACGATGAAACCCGTCATTTACTCATGATAAGGGACGGTTCGAAAACCACACTGGTTAATTTGTTATGATGAAAGAAGAATTGAAAAAAGCCGTTTTGGTAGATGCAGATGCCTGTCCGGTAAAGGATATTATTGTCCGGATTGCAAAAGAGTTTCAATATCCTGTGGTGTTCTTCATTGATACAAGCCATGTTCTGGAGGATTCCTATGCCGAGGTAGTGAACATCGGCAAGGGCGGCGACGCTGTGGATTTTGCCATAGTGAACCGCGTCCGGGAGGGAGATATTGTTGTAACCCAGGATTACGGGCTGGCAGCCATGGTATTATCAAAAGGAGCCAGGGCCATCCATCCCAGCGGTCTTATTTATACTGATGTAAACCTGGACAGGCTGCTTATGGTTCGGCATGTGAATGCTAAAATCCGCAGGGCAGGCGGCAGACATGCAGGTGCAAAAAAGCGAAAGTCATCTGATGACATCCGTTTTGAACAGGCTTTTAGAAGCTTGTGCGCATCCGACCGGTAATCGAGGGAGGGAAAGAAAAATGTGCGGAAGATATCTATTACACACAGATGTGGAGGCAATTCTGGAGCACTACGGGATTATAAAGGGCTGGCAATACAGCAGCTGGGCTCCGGAGGTTTTTCCTTCACATGAAGTGCCCGTTTTGGTAATGCAGAAGGAAAAGGAGTTAAGGCCGATGAAATGGGGCTTTCCTGCCCCGCAAGGGAGGGGACTAATAATTAATTCCCGCGGGGAAACTGTGGATAAAAGGCCCATGTTTAGGAATGCCTTTCATTCCAGGCGCTGCATAGTACCTGCAAGTGCCTTTTATGAATGGTCCGGCCCGAAAGGGAATAAAACAAAATATCAGTTCCGGATTAAGGAGAGGCCGATTTTCTCCCTGGCCGGAATTTATGATGAATATTTTGATAAGGAAGGCAGGCCTTATAAGGCTTTTACAATACTTACCATTAATCCCAATCCCATGGTATCTCAGGTCCATGACAGAATGCCGGTGATTCTTCCAAGGGAGCAGGAGGAGATCTGGCTTGACACTGCCCTTAAGGACATTTCCCTTGTTAAGTCCCTCATAAAGCCGTATGATGATGCTGAAATGGAGATGGAAAGGGCCTGACCGGAAGCCGGAGTAACCCTTGACACAGAGCAGCATAGAATATAAGATTATTATGGTGGCAATGCCAAGCATTATACAAAATACAAAAGCGACAGGCAATATGAAAACATATGAAAACTATTTTACATAAGGAGGCCAAGCTATATGAAAGTACAAGGTAAGGTGCTGATAGCGCAGGGCGGCGGCCCGACTGCCGTAATCAATCAGTCTTTGGTTGGCGCTGTTTTGGAAGCGCGGAAGTATCCCCAGGTTACCCACGTATATGGGGCACTTAACGGTGTATCCGGTATTATCAATGAAAACTTTCTGGATTTAACACAGGAAACCGAGCATAATCTGAATGTGGTTGCAAATACACCATCTTCTGCTTTGATGTCCACTAGGGACAAGCCCGACGAGGCATACTGCAAGCAGATGTTTGAAGTTATGCAGAAGCATAATATAAGGTATTTCTTCTATATCGGCGGAAACGATTCTTCCGATACAGTTCGTATAGTCAGTGAAGAAGCAAAGAGAATCGGCTATGATTTTCGCGCAGTACATATTCCCAAAACTATCGATAACGACTTAATGGTAAATGACCATACACCAGGTTACGGTTCAGCCGCAAGGTTCGTTGCACAGGCCTTTATGGGAGTTAATCTGGACAACCGTGCTCTTCCCGGAGTATATATTGGTGTTGTAATGGGCAGACACGCAGGCTTTTTGACAGCTGCATCCGCGATGGCACAGCTGTATCCGGATGACGGTCCCCATCTGATTTATCTGCCAGAACGTCCTTTTGATACGGATAAATTCCTGAAAGACGTTAAGAATGTTTACGACAAATACGGCCGCTGTGTCATAGCCGTATCTGAAGGAATTCAGGATGCTGAAGGAAATCCGATTATCACCAAGCTTACAGGCGAGGTTGAAAAGGATGCTCATGGAAACGTACAGCTGTCCGGTACCGGCGCACTGGGCGATACCTTAAGCCAGTATGTAAAAGATAACCTGAACATTAAGAGGGTTCGCTCCGATACATTCGGCTACCTGCAAAGATCTTTCGCAGGCTGTGTATCTGACGTAGATCAGATTGAAGCCAGAGAGGTCGGAGAAAGGGCAGCACAATTTGCTATTCGCGACAACCTTGATGGTTCAGTGACAATTCACAGGGTTGGCAACTATGCAGTAGATTATCGTCTGACAAATATTAAAGAAATTGCAGCCCTGACCAAGCTTATGCCTGATGAGTTTATTAATGAGGAAGGAAACCATGTTACAGAAGCCTTCCGCTCTTATGTAAGACCCCTTCTGGGTTCCAATATGCCTCAGGTTGGCAGATTGAGGGCTCCCAAGGTTGAAAAACTGGTTAAATAAGATTTAAGATTTGTATTATATAGAATTATAACCGGCAGGCAAAGCCGCAAAGGCTGGTCTGGCGGTTTTTTTTCAGCAGCTCATGCCTGCCAGGAAGCCTGTGGAAAAGGCGATCTGCAGGTTGAATCCTCCGGTATAGGCATCCACATCAATAATTTCGCCGGCAAAATACAAGCCCTGAACTAATTTGGACTCCATGGTGCTGGGATTGATTTCCTTTACTGAAACACCGCCGGATGTGATAATGGCTTCGCTGATGGGACGAAAGCTCTTAACGGTAAACTCAAGGCCTTTAATAAGGGAAACCAATCTTAAGCGTTCTTCTCTGGTGATCTGATGAACCGGCTTTTCAGGAGCTATATCAGACAGCCTTATAATAACAGGAATCAGTTTTTTGGGAAGCAGATCATTTAAGCTGTTTTGGAAAAACTTGCGGCTGTATTTCTGAAAATCCCGTTGTATGCGGGCATCAAGCTGTTCTTCTGATAAAGCAGGCTTCAAATCAATGATTATTCGGTATTTTCCGGGTTCCATATCCCTCATATAGGAACTGGCGGAAAGAATGACCGGCCCCGAAGCACCGTAGTGGGTAAAAACCATTTCTCCGAAATCTTCAAATATTTTTCTGCCTTCCTTGTTTAAAACCTTTATGGATATGTTTTTAAGAGACAGACCCTGAGCCTGTGCCGGCCAGTCTTCTGCAGACTCCAGGGGAACCAGGGAGGGCTTGGGCGGAACAATAGTATGTCCCAAATCCCTGGCAAACCGGTAGCCGTCTCCCGTAGAGCCGGTGGAAGGATATGACAAGCCGCCTGTTGCCAGAATGATTTTGTCACAGGGCAGAATATCTCCGTTTTTTAACTCCACTCCGGTTACCCTGTTTTCTTCCGTTATCAATCTTACCGCTTCTCCGGTTAATCGCTTCACATTATTATTATTCAAATGCTTTTCCAAAGCCTTAATTACATCGGAGGATTTATCGGATACAGGAAAAACACGGTTGCCCCGTTCTACTTTGGTCTTCAGCCCAAGTTGATCAAGAAGCAGCAGCAGATCCTGGTTGGTGAAGGTATAAAAGGCTGTATATAAAAACTTGGGGTTTGTTGGAACGTTTTTGATAAATTCTTCTATATCCGCATTATTTGTGATATTGCAGCGGCCCTTTCCGGTTAAATAAAGTTTTTTTCCCAGTTTCTCATTTTTCTCCAGCAAAGTTACCCGGTGTCCCCGGCTGCCTGCAGCAGCTGCCGCCATCATGCCGGCCGGACCGCCGCCGATAACTATGACCCTGTTAATGCTCATAACCTTACGCCTCTTTTCTTCCTGCACTCTGAATGCTTTCTTTCCATATCATATCATTTCCCTTCTTCATGTCCAGCATTATTATCAGCAGTTTTCACATTATATTTTTTATTCCTGTAAGTCCATGCAACCTGCTGCTCAAGTGGTAATAAATAATGAGTTTATATTGCCTTAGGTAAAAAATTGTAGTATGTTTAATAACAGCGGCATAATTTTCGATGAATAGTTTATTGCGCCTTAAATTATACTAGAAAGCTGTTGATAATACTTGAAACTAAAAGAACTGATTTCCAAAAATATGTTTGTTATTATCCTGATCCTTGTTCTGATTTTTTCAATTCTGCTGCCCCAGGCAGGACAGTTTTTAAAGGAAATTGGCATAAGTTCCGTTCTGACTTTTCTGGCAATGTTCGTTTCAGGTCTTTCTTTGACCCTGGACAATGTAAAGAGCAGCTTCAGGGAGTATAAAGCAATTATTTTTTCATCAGTAATAACTTTTGTGGTTTTTCCTCTTCTGGCATACTTCTTAAATGGCTTAATGTTTCCGGGGAATGAGGATCTTTTCGTAGGAACTGTAATATTATCAACACAAGCCAGTACTATTTCATCTGCCATAGTTCTTACCATGGCTGCCGGAGGGAATGTGTCCCTGGCTATAATTATAACTGTTCTGAATAATTTTCTTTCCGTGTTTATCAGCCCTCTTATAATAAACGGTGTTCTGTCTGTTGAAAACCATATATCTCTGAATACCATGGAAATGATATTAAATCTTGTTATGGTTGTGGTTGTGCCCATTATTATTGCTCAAATAATAAAATACATTTTGAAAGACAAGATGAAATACATTAATAAGATACGCAAGCCCATAGCAAATCTGGTGGTTTTGATGTTTGTGGTTATAGGTGCTTCCACAGCAGCTCCTCAATTGTCAGGCAATTATCGCATAGTTGCTGAAGTGGTATTATATGCTTTCCTGCTTCATATGTTAGTTGCCTCAATAGGGTACATTTATTCCAAAATCGTAAAGCTGAAGACAGATGATATACCGGCGCTGGTATTTTGCAGTTCGGAGAAAACCATGACATCCTCGATTTTAATATGGAATAATTATTTTCCATCTTATACACTGGCGCCCATACTTTTTGTATTCAACCATATTATACAGATCATCATAGACTCAATACTTGCAAATGTATGGGTGAATCTGAAGTATAGCGAGAAAACGGAATCAGCAATGACGCAAAGTTTCCAATAAATATCATGGATATTCCCTTTTATACGTGTTATAATGTTTATTGTCACAAGTTAATAAAGTTTGCTGTGCTAGACGGGGAAGTAGCGGAGCCCTGTAACCCGCAATCCGCTATAGCGGGGTTGAATTCCTGTCTGCGGTATGTTGCTTGCAGGGTCTGGCCTGAGTAAGTGATGTTGATCACCGGGTCCTGCGCAACGGAGGTCTATGAACCCTGTCAGGTCCGGAAGGAAGCAGCAGTAAGTAGAATTCTTCGTGTGCCGCAGGGGTGCCTGGTGGGAGTTAACTGCTCGGTTACCGCCTGTGAGTGCATAACAAGGGCAGGTGCACAGCTAAATTTTTATAAAAGCCATGATAACATTTCTGTATATCATGGCTGAATTTATTTTAAAGCCAATGGCTGTTAATGTTAATAAGAATAAAAATATTGCATTAGCATATTGAGTGTTATAAGATATATCCGACAACTCTGTGAAATAAACATGTTAATTCAAATGTTCAGTCAGGCAGATATATGTTTTTTAATAAATATTGAAAATAAAAATGACGGCTTCAGAAGAATGTAAAGTTCCAATGAGGTATGAGGTAAAAGATAGAAAGGTGTTATTTTATGAGGGGTCTCAGTAAAGATTTTCAGTATGTAAAAGAACATGCTCATGAATTAGCTAATTTTGTTTCTGGCTTTGCATTATTAGGGGGGATAGGGCATTGAATAAACTGGAATCCATTTTTATAGGAGCAGTAATTGGACCGGTTCTACCGATTCTTCTCTTTTTAGCAGGGTGGTGGATCAGCCTGATTTTCGTAACGGATCAGATTATATTTGTGTTTGCTCTGATTGGATTAGTAATCGGCTGTATTATTGACATTATTATTTCTAAGCATATAATGAAAGCTTACTGGTGGAACCAAATCATATTAGCTATGATCTATCTGTTTTACTCAGTGGGGTCTTTTGGATTCTTTATGGGTGTACCAATATTTAACTTGGCTGTGGGAGCCATTGCCGGAATTTTCATGGGGAGAAGGCTTTATTACCGTGGCATAACTAAAGAACAACTACAGAGAGTTTCTGCTTCTTTTGCTCATTTCTCTGCAATTATAATGGTATTTGTTTCGATTGCATCAGCTTACTTTGCAGCAAAGGATATTAAAGATATAGCATTAAATTTAAAAGGTATGTTGAGGCTGCAATTTCTGCCAACCAATCAAGAAATTATTGTTTTAATAGTGGTTGGCGGCATAGGACTGGTTTTAGTGCAATACTGGATTGCCAAAAAGTTAACCTGTTGGGCGTACAGAATAGAGAATAAAGGAATAACAGTACAGACATGATTGGATTGCTTTATATATCATGGTGTGGATATTTCGCCATCAGCAGTAGAAAAGGCAAGAACTGCATTGAAAGAATACCCCTATACTAAAATATCCTTACTTGATATTTGCTGCACGTAATGCACTAATGCTGGATAAATAGGCAAGCGGATAATTGACAGCTGAGCAAGTTCAACTATGTGGTAGTAAAGAGATACAAATAATTTCAATTTTTAGTTATAGTGTTTTGGGTAATGAAGGGGGATCAACCTTGGGGAGGATTTCAGAAAACTTAAATAAAAGCCGATCTATTATCAATGAGTTTTTGCATATAGGTTATGCAAAATGGGATGACCTTATTGCCCGGTTGGAGAATTTTGAAACTAAGAATCTAAATGAATTAGAAGATGAGCAGTTATGGACATTCCTCTTAAGATGCGGATATGCGGCTTCAGGAGCAGATGGGGTGCAGTTATTATCTGAGCTTTTGACAGGAGAAAAGGTTAGTAGAAAATCTGATCGAAAAATATGGTTTGAAGTGCTGCCTATTCCTCCCCGAGAAAATGAAGGTAATACACATCTGGATTTAGCTATAGGAGATATATCTTTGCGGGATAGAACCTGCAGCGGTATTGTGCTTTCTTGCACAGAAAATCCATGGGTATGTTTCTGTGAGATGAAATGGAATGCAGATATTTCAACAACCGTTTCTTATGATGTAACAAGAAATCAATTGATTCGTGTCATAGAAAATGCCATATGCTTTCAAAGTAGACAGAACCAATATGCAGATGCTATATATGTTACTATGGTAACTCCAGCGATATTCAATCCCAGCAGTAGAAAATCCCGGCTCTACCAGTATAAATTCGAAGAATACAGCTGTAATGCAAGCATGATTTTAAGTGATATACAGGATTGTGCATTGTGTGAGAATAAAAGTTTTCCTGGCTGGAAATATCCTACTGATCTGGTGCAACGCATAAGTTGCTTAAAATTAAACTGGATCAGCTTCGAGCAATTGTTTGAGAATTTATTACCATCGGTATTGAAAGATGATTTAAGTTGTTTCTGGAATAAGTATCGTAAGAAGGGTTAAGCAAAATTCTGCCTCTATCTTTTGAAAAATTAATTTTAACCTTTGTCAGAAGATTATTACGAGCACCTGATTTCGTGATACAAGGAAGAGGTAAATGGGATGCCTGAGGAGAATATAACTATGATTTTGAGGATATTGAAGTCAAACGGAATGCCGTTCAAATTTTAGAATCCCAGTTGATTCGTAAACGAAAGCCCTGTATGATCGGAACCGGTGCAATGTGCGATCCTTATCTCCACCTTGAAGAAGAGCTTCAAATCACCCGGCAATGCCTGAAACTAATTGAGAAGCACGGTTTCGGGCTGGCTATCCAAACCAAGTCAGCTCGTATCTTGCGCGACCTGGATATTCTGCAAGCGATCAATGCAAAAACGAAATGCGTAGTTCAAATGACACTTACAACTTTTGATGAGGAATTATGCCGTATCCTTGAGCCGAATGTATCAACCACTGCTGAGCGGTTTGCCGTACTGGAAACCATGCGGGATGCCGGAATTCCAACTGTAGTATGGTTAAGCCCTATTTTGCCCTTTATTAACGACACCGAGGAAAACCTGTATGGATTGCTTGACTATTGTATCCGTGCAAAGGTGCACGGGATCCTTTGCTTTGGTTTCGGTGTAACCTTGCGTGAGGGCAACAGGGAATATTTTTATCATAAGCTGGATGAATATTTTCCGGGGATGAAACAACGATATATCCGGACATTTGGCAACAGCTATGAATGCCGAAGTCCAAACCACGGCCGGTTAATGGAAATTTTTCGAGACAATTGCCGTAGACACGGGATACTATACCTTCCGGATGATGTGTTTAGGTATATACACGAATTCGAGACAAAAGAACGGCAAATATCGATATTTGAATTATAATTCATGTTAAAAATAAAAATTGCCATTTACTTATTTTTTATGAAAGGAGAAAATGTATGAAAAAAATGATTTTAGGAGTCACACTGTTTGTTTCCGGATTTTTTGGAGCTCTTGCACTGATAATTTCAACTGTTTTGTCTCCACTGAATCCCTGGAGTTACAACGGAATTGAAGGCTGGCGAGGCATTGTTTTGGGCATGCAGCTGGAAGCGCCATTAATTATATCCATGGTTGTATCAATTGTCGGGCTTGCTATTTGTATCTTTGAATTACTACAAAACAAATGAGAAGCATATATTTGCAGGAATTATATAAAAAAAATAAATTGTAACCCGGGGGACAGGCAATGCAAATCCTAAGAATTAACAGAGACAATGCAGGTATGCTGTTTGATTACTGGAATAAGATAGGGGAAAATATACCGTACTTTTATAAAAACACATATCAGGCATTCATAAAATCTTTATTTGATGACACTTATGAAGGAATGACTATTTTCAGAACAACTTATGTTTTTGCAGCACTGGAAGATGGTCATGTCAAAGGTTTCATACAGTATGGACTGCCTGCATTTCATTTTACTGAAGCAGGCAAGATTACCGAAAATATTAACATAGGGGTTATACGCAGCTTATATTATGACGCAGGAAGAATTGATATTGGTAAATCACTGTTAGACCTGTCTCTTGACTTTTTTAAAGACAAAAACATTAAAAATATACATGCATTTTATCATGCTATGGGCATGAGTTGTAACGGGCATCATGGTAAATTGCATGAAAAGTATGATTACATAGGCAATTTTTTGTGTAATAAAGGTTTTGAGGTTGAACACGAAAATATCTTTTATATTTATGATATGAAAGGAAAAAGTCTGAAGTATCCCGATAACACCGGCATCAGTTTATCTGATTTGGAAGATAACAGGCAGAAGTTTCTATTAATTGACCAAGATAATAAAGCAATTGGAAGCGCAGTGATAGTTTATATTGATAATCTTACAGGGTTATGCGAAAAAGATATTATATATCTGGCATGGATCGGCATTGACAAGGAAGTAAAAGGAAAGGGCCTTGGAACAGAATTCTTAAATCACATAATCAGCTATTGCCTTAAAAAAGGATATAGATATTTGCATACAGACACAGCTATAAATAATAAGACAGCCCAAAGGTTCTATGAAAGAAATGGATTCATAAACAGCGGTATAACAAGAAGTTATATATTGAAAACGATCAGCTGAGCATATAATAAATTCATCTTGGCAAATTAAGAAATATATAGGAGAATAAGCCATATAACTATATATTTTATAATGCGGGCTGAAAGGATAAACATATGAAAATAGCATGTAATTATTATAGGGAAACTGAGCAGCTGTTTTATGAAAATAAAATAGATATCGATTATTTTAAATATCCCGGAGTTGGCTTTCAACTGGGTATCATGAAAGATTTAAATGCATTTAATGATTTCTGCAGCCGGGTAACAAAAAAACGGCCGATTTTGCTGCACGGGTTATATCCAGCTCCCCATGATTTATCATCAATTTCTTTACAAAAGGACTTTAACGATGAAATTGCAGATAGGCTTATCCGCGTGACAAAAACGCCTGGCCTGTCCTTTCATCCGGCCCTTTCTGAATTGCCGGCGGATATTCCTTTTAATAAAACATTGGACATAATTATTAATAATGCAAAATATTTAAAAGAAAAATACGACTATATGCAATTTGTCTCTGTCGAAAACTGTGACAGCGCAAATTGGGGTGATTTAATAAAGCCTGAAGTTATTTCACAAATAATCAATGAAAGCGGTTGTGATTTTTTGCTTGATATCAGCCACGCCTTCTGTGCATCGCGGCTGCTTAATATTTCATTATTTGATTATTTAAAGCGGCTGCCCCTTGATAAAACTGTAGAGATACATATCAACGGATGGGTTGAAAGGAATAATTCTGTCATGTGCCATACAAAAATAAACAGGGACGGATACCGGGCCTTGGAATTTGTGCTTGAATACTGCATACCCGACATAATAACGGTTGAATACGGACGGCATAATGATAAAATAGGTGCAGGCGTGCCTCTTATGTCGTTGGAGAATATTAATGAACAGGCTAAAGAAGAAATTGAGGAGCAAATATGTAAAGTGCGGGAAATATGTATAAAAAGGAATATATAGTATTCTATTAATTAAGAAGGTGTGCTGATGATACATAAGGGGACAAAAGAATTGCATACTGAAAGGTTAGTTCTCAGGCGATTTGTAATAGAAGACGCCCAGGACATGTTCAACAATTGGGCAAATGACCCGGAAGTAACAAAGTATTTAAGCTGGGAACCTCACGGCAGCATTGAGGTAACAGAAAATCTGCTCCGGATCTGGGAAAAAGATTACGAAAATCCTAAATGTTATAACTGGGCTATTGTCTTTGACGGTCATTTAATTGGTTCTATCGGTCTGCTGAACCCCAGAGATGATATGGGTGAAGCTGAAGCAGGATATTGTATATCCAAAGCATACTGGGGCAGGGGGATAGCGGCAGAAGCGTTGGCGGCAGTACTGAAGTATGCTTTTGAAGAGGCAGGCTTTAGGAGGATTATTGCAAAGCACGATGTACGCAATCCCAATTCAGGTAAAGTAATGAGAAAGTGCGGCATGAAATATGTGGAAACTGCAAGGACCCCGCTGGCCTTAAAACCTGAGAAGATAGTTTTGTGCCACTGCTATGAAATTTTAAACCCTAACATCACATTAGAAAGTAAGCCTTATTAAAGAGGTAGTTTTATGCAAATAAGCATGTTTGATAAGAGCAATAAGAAATATATTAAAGAAGCATCAGAACTGTTAATAGAGAGTTTTCCCCACTGTTATTCAGATAGTGCGTTAGAGGAAGTAGAAATGTGCTTAAGTGAAGATCGTATCGCTGTTATGGCAGTGGAAAACAATCAGCTGGTGGGATTTGCAGGCGCTATTCCACAATATGGTGTTACGGGCTGGGAACTTCATCCTCTGGTTGTTCGCAAGTCACATCAATTTAAAGGCATAGGCACTTTATTGATAAAGGCTTTGGAACAGGAGGTTGCAAAAAGGGGAGGCGTGACTATCTATTTAGGCACGGATGATGAGTTTAACAAAACTTCCTTAAGCAATTGCAATCTTTATGAGGATTTGTTTGACAAGATTGCTAATATAAAAAACCTTGACAAACATCCATATGAGTTTTACCTGAAAATGGGTTATAAAATTGTGGGCGTCATACCTGATGCAAATGGCATAGGGAAACCAGATATAATGATGGCGAAGAAGATTATTTGAAAGACACAGGGAGGTTTCCATAATGATAAGTGATACAGATTTAAAGCATTTGAAGCGCTGTGTTGAACTGGCAGAACAGGTTCGTGAGCTTCACAGAAAGTTTTATGAAAGGAAGCGAAAAAAATAGTCTGCTTACTATAGCATACGGCTGATGAGAAGGGAGAAACTTTACATATATGCTCAAAATTAATTACCTGGTATCAGGCGGTGTAATAACTAATTATTATTGTTCATCCAAATGCAAGCACTGCGTTTATGCCAGTTCTCCGGGCTGGCCGAAGGACTATATGACATCATCTGCTGCAGATGAGATATTTTCCATTTTGAAAAGACTCGGCTGCGATGCCGTTCACATTGGAGGCGGGGAACCGCTTCTGCAGCCGGAAAAAATATATCCGGTGCTGGAATCAGCTGCAAGAAACCATATTAACATAGATTATATAGAAACAAATGCGTCTTGGTTTAAAGATGAGCCTTCAGCTGTACTAATACTCAGAGAATTAATGAAGCGCGGTGTATATTGCCTTTTAATCTCCATAGATCCTTATCATAATGAATATATACCGTTTTACAAAGTCAAAGGTTTGATAAAAGCGTGCTCAAAAGTAAATATGAATGTTTTTCCCTGGCTGATGGATTTCTGGAAGGATTTAGATGCCTTGGATGACACCAGGCCTCATTCATTGGATGAGTATGCAAAGCGTTTTGGAGAGAAATATCTTAGAAGCTTACCGGAAAGATATGGGCTTAATCTCAGGGGACGGGCCCTGAAGACATACAGACCGATGATGCGGAAAGAGCCTTTTGAAAAGATCATAAAAAAGTCTGCACCCTGCAATCTCTTATCAGGCATATATCATTTTCATGTTGACCTGTTTGGAAATTTTATTCCTCAGGCGTGTTCGGGTCTTTCAATAAAGCTGAGTGAGCTGGTTAAGGGAGCGGACCCGGAGAAGCATCCTGTTTTCTACAGGTTGGAGACCAATGGCATAAAAGGGCTGGCAGAGTTTGCGGCAGAGGAATACGGGTATAAGCCAAAGTCTGAATATGCCGGAAAATGCGACCTTTGTTATGATATCCGCAGCTATTTGACTCTGGAGAAGGGACTTAATCTGCCGGACCTGCAGCCGGCAAATCATTACAGATTTGTTTAACAATCAGCCTTTCTTTATGGTATAATGGCAGGGAAAACTTATGAGAAGAATCAAAAATTCCAGGGCAGGCAGGTGATTTACCATTTATACGGCACTTTACCGGCAATGGCGTCCGGAGACTTTTAAGGATGTGGTTGGTCAGGATGCCATTGTGCGTACACTTATAAATCAGATTTCCAGCGGACACATAGCTCATGCTTACTTGTTTTGCGGTTCCCGGGGCACGGGCAAGACCAGCACCGCCAAAATCTTTGCACTGGCCATAAACTGCCTGTCTCCGACAGAACACGGCCCCTGCAGAGAATGTGATGCCTGCATAAGCTTATCGGGTGAAAACAATATGGATGTTATAGAAATTGACGCGGCCTCCAATAACGGGGTGGATGAAATCCGTGATTTGCGTGACAAGGTTCGTTTTTTACCGACCGTAGGTAAATACAAAGTTTATATTATCGATGAGGTTCATATGCTTTCAATAGGAGCCTTTAATGCCTTGCTGAAAACCCTGGAAGAGCCGCCTTCTCATGTGGTATTTATTTTAGCAACTACCGAGCCTCATAAACTGCCTGCCACAATATTATCGAGGTGTCAGCGGTTTGATTTCAGGAGGATACCCCATAATGTAATTGTCAGCAGAATGCAGGAAATCTGCGACAGAATGAATGTTATCATAGAGAAAGAAGGCCTGCATACCATTGCCCGCTGGGCTGAAGGCGGTATGAGAGATGCCCTCAGCCTTCTGGATCAGTGTATGAGTTTTTGCGGGGACCATATTACCAATGACGATATTCTTTTTATCCTGGGAACAGCGGATCAAAGTTTCCTGTTTAGTATAGTTAATGATATAATTGCGGATAATCTTCAGGGGCTGCTGCACAAAATCGGTCAGCTGATGGATGATGGTAAAGACCTGAATGCTTTTACACGGGATTTGCTGCAGCATATGCGAAATCTTCTGATTGTAAAAGCAAGTGACGAGCCGGAAAGCCTTCTGGATGTATCAGATTCTACAATGGAACAGCTTAAGGAACAGGCGGAAAGAATAGGTGAGGCCAGGCTGATCCGTGCAATTGAGCTGTTATCTCCCCTGGATTCAGAGATGAGACGAAGCACACAGCCCCGCATTCTCCTGGAACTGACGGTTGTCAAACTGTGCAGGCCTGAGCAGGAGATAGCCTTAAGCGCTCTTATGGACCGGGTGGAGGCACTGGAGAAAAGGCTTTCTTCTCAGTCTTCAGCAGTTATCCATAAAGCTCCGGCCGGAGATTATCAGGAAGATATGCAGCCTGATGATCCACCGGATGAACCGCCATGGGATTATTCACCTGAATATATAAATCCTGCCGGCCGTGAGGAAGAAGCTTACTCTCAGGAAGCTCATAATGATGATGAACCTGTTTCCGGAAAGACAGAGAAGATACAAGGGTCAGAGAAGCAACCTGAGTCTGCAGCTGACCCGGTCTCCATGTGGCAGGATATTCTGGATGTTATTGAAAAAGAAAGGCGTTCCATTCATGTGGCTATGGCAGGTGTAAGGCCCCGGATGGGCAATAATATATTAACACTGATATTCCCTCCGGCTTCCGGTTTTCAGATCTTACTGGTTGAACAGGAGGGCAACAGAAGATTTATTGAAGAAGTTGTCAAGAAAATAACCGGTACAGAGGTTCGTGTAAAATGTATTGCTGAAGATCAGCTGGAGGAAGAAGCTGAAAACCAAACAGATCCTGATAAAGAAAATCATGCAGTGAGAAGGGCTATAGAGGTTTTCGGAGAAGATTTGGTAGAGGTAATAGATGATGAGTAATGAGTAGCCTGGCTGCTGATCATTATGCTATAATGAATTGAATAAGACAGTAAACTGGGAAGAAAAAGTGAGAATTATATAAAGTTTGAGGAGGAAGTAAATATGGCAAGAAGCGGATTTCCAGGCGGTATGGGGAATATGAACAACCTCATGAAGCAGGCCAAAAAAATGCAGGAACAGATGATGAAGATACAGGAAGAACTGGAGGAGAAAACAGTAGAAGCCTCTGTAGGAGGCGGTGTCGTTACTGTTGTTGCCAACGGTAAGAAAGAAATCATAGAAATCAACATAAAGCCCGAAGTTGTAGATCCTGATGATGTGGATATGCTGCAGGATTTGATTTTAGCCGCTGTGAATGAGGCTTTAAGAAAAGCGGAAGAAATGGCACAGGAGGAAATGGGCAAGCTGGCCGGCGGATTGGGCGTGCCTCCTGGATTATTTTAATATGTTCTTATAATAAAGAACCGGTTCCTCATAAGGAACGAATCTGCATAGTAGAAAAGAAGGAAAGTGGTGGGCATTCCACATGAATTATTATATAGAACCAATTGCCCGTTTGATTAACGAGCTGTCCAGGCTGCCGGGTATCGGTGGGAAAACCGCCCAGCGCCTGGCTTTTCATATAATTGACATGCCTAAGGAAAAGGCTTTGGCTTTAACTCAGGCAATACTTAAGGCCAGGGAAGAAACTAAGTATTGCTCGGTTTGCTGCAATATTACAGACCAGGATCCCTGCAAAATTTGCAGCAGTCAAGGCCGGGATCGGTCCCTGATCTGTGTTGTGAAAGATCCCCGGGATGTAATTGCCATGGAGAAAATGCGCAATTATAATGGAGTGTATCATATCCTTCATGGACATATCTCTCCCATGGAAGGCATCGGCCCGGACGATATCCGGATCAAGGAGCTGCTTCACCGGATAGAAACGGACGATGTTAAAGAAGTGATCCTGGCAACCAATCCCGACATAGAAGGAGAAGCAACCGCAGTGTACATCTCTCGGCTTTTAAAACCTATGGGAATCCGTGTAACCCGCATCGCTCACGGCATTCCCGTCGGCGGAGATTTGGAATACGCTGATGAAGTGACATTATCCAAGGCTCTGGAAGGCCGGCGTGAAATGTAGTACAAACTAATCTGATGTCTACATCAAATAAACTCCTTTCATTTTTCAAATGTATGAAACGGAGTAAATA
>ERZ773359.1624-NODE-1624-length-30527-cov-18.840477_pt1 | contig 30527 bp, 29 predicted proteins | sample MGYA00374955_ERZ773359 | MGnify/ENA primary metagenome ERZ773359 (study PRJEB29098, sample SAMN04486028) | biogas fermenter metagenome | study: EMG produced TPA metagenomics assembly of the Biogas fermentation microbial communities from Germany - Plant 4 DNA1...
ATTTAGCGAAATGCACTTGACACCCTTTCCTGACCTCTGGTATACTTATCATTTATGCTTGACAACTATGGCCACCCTATGCTAAAATAGGTCCGAATAAGTCCGGAAAGAAGGTGGTCGAGTGTCCAAGCAGCGGAACGTCCTCGCCGAGATCAAGAAGGACCTGGATGCGTGTGTAGGCAAGAAGATCAAATTGCGGGCCAATCGCGGCCGCAGGCAGGTCATGGAGGCAGAGGGGATTCTCGAGAGGACGTATCCCAACGTCTTTGTGGTCTACCTCGACAAGCAAAATGCGGTCCGCCGCGTGTCATACACTTACGCTGACGTGCTGACGGAGACAGTCGAGTTGATGATTGGCGACACTCGCATCGGTATGGTGGAGACAGCTTAGTCCCTTTCCCCCATCTTCTGGAAACGCCCCGGAGTCCATCCGGGGTTTTTTTGTTCCCTCGTCCAATCGGTTAGGGGCAATAGACCTATGTTTCACACCACCCTTCCCAGCCAGGAATATATAGATATTAACCAACAGGGGCTTGGCTTTGGGGGGAGTGGAAATGGAATATGAACTGACGCGGAAAGCAAGGGCAGCCATCCTCGACCGGAAGAATGTGGTCGGGGTTGGGGTGGGCTTCAAGCATGTGGGAGGAGAACGGACAGATCAGCAGGCCGTCTTAGTCTTTGTCAAAAAGAAGGAGCATGCCGACCGTCTCCATCCCCGGGACTTGGTGCCGCAGGAACTCGGCGGGGTGGTTACAGATGTCATCGAAATCGGGGAGGTTGTGCTCCATGGGAGCCGCACCGACCGGAGTCGGCCCGCTTTTCCCGGGATGAGCATCGGCCATTATCGATCAACGGCAGGGACCTTTGGGGCGGTAGTCAAGGACCGCCGGACGGGCAAACTCCTTATCCTATCCAACAACCACGTCCTTGCCAACCTGGAAGGGGGAAACGGAGCGCGGGCCCGGATCGGTGATGAGATCCTCCAGCCGGGGCCGTACGACGGCGGGCGCTCCCCTGGAGATGTAATTGGCCATCTGTATCGCTTCGCGGCCTTGCGGACAGATTCCGCTGAACCTACCTGCAAGGTGGCGCGGAGCCTGGCGGCCACAGCCAACCGGCTGCTGCAATTCATCTTTCCCAGTTATGAACTGCGCCTCTTTCGCAAGCAAACGGGGGCGAACCTGGTCGATGCCGCCCTCGCCCTGCCCCTGGAAGAGGGCTGGATCAGGAAAGAGATCTTGGAGGTTGGGGCTCCGACGGGGGTGGCGGAGGCCAAGGTGGGCCAGCGGGTGCGAAAAAGCGGCCGGTCTAGCGGCGTAACCTGGGGCGAGATCGTGGCGGTAGACGCCTCCCTGGTGGTGAACATGGGGGAGGTGGGGGAGGCCCGCTTTGAAGATCAGCTGATTGCGACCAACATGAGCCAGCCGGGCGACAGCGGATCCTTAGTCCTCGATGAGCATAACAGGGCGGTCGGTCTGCTCTTTGCCGGTTCGGCCAAGGCGACGGTGATCAATCGGATAGAGAATGTCTTGCGTGTGCTTGACATTAGCCTTTGAAGGGGGGAAAAAGATGCCTAGCTGGCTGGTAAACGCCGTCAAGATCATCACCAGCGAAGGGGTGATGGAGCCCCTGGTTGTAGTCCTCGTTGGGTACGCGGTCAGGCAGCTCAACCGCAGTCATCGCCAACAGGTCATCAGCGAGCTGGTAATCGACATCGTCGATTATATCGAAGAGCACTACGAGGAATGGGGGATCAGAGGCTCAAAAAAGATGGAGCGGTTCCTAAAACTCTTCGGCGAGGAATTCCGTCGTCGGTTGGGTGCCAATCCTACCCAGGAGGAGATTCAGGCCGCCCGGATCAAGGCAGAAGGCTACGTCCAGCGGGCCCGCCGCCAGCAATTGAACATGACGCCCGGCCCGCCTGCATAGGATAAAAAAGAAGCCGGTGGGAGTGGGCGTCTTGACACCAAGGAGACTTGGCGGGCGAGTCTTGAAACTGGGGATGCAGGGCCCTGATGTGGCTGCCTTGCAGACTCTCTTAGCCGATCTGGGTTTTGATCCGGGTCCCCCCGATGGCCAGTTTGGCTGGCTTACCTATGAGGCCTTGCGGGAGTTTCAACGGGCCATGCGGCTGCAGGTAGATGGCGTGGCCGGCAAGCAGGTCTTTGCCTTGCTCAAGGATGGCAACCGCCTGCCGACCCGCCGCGTCCACATCGTCGCCCCCGGCGAGACGCCAACTCGCATCCTGCGCCGGTATGGACTGCGGCCGGAGGCCCTCTACGCCTACAACTCTCTTCGTTCTCTCAAGCATCTCTACGAAGGACAGGAGGTCATCCTGCCCCAGCGGCTGGTCATTGCCTACATGGCCGACGGCGACCGCAGCCTTAAGTCCTTGCTTTGGCACCACCGCTTCTTGAGCGGAGTGGCCGGGTTGTGGCTCCAGATTGGGGAAAGGCAGGAACTGGTGGGCTCCATTCCAGAGCAAGTTGCGGAGGCTGCCCGGGAGCGGGATTTGTTCCTGCTGCCCGTGCTGACTAACCTGGGAAAGGGCGGCTATGAAGGTCGTCTTTTTCGCCGGGCCGTTGGCCGGCGGGGCCCGCGGCAAAACTTGATTGGGCAGCTGCGCCGGGCCTTGCAGGGCGCCCACGGATTGATCCTGGATTTTCGCGACTTGGCCCTTGGCGATGTGTCCGCCATCGGAAGACTCCTCGATGGGCTAAAGCCCCTGCGCAGGCAGCTCCTTTTGTTCTTGACCCTACCGGCAAGGGATCTTGGTCGGCCTTGGCGGGGGATGTTCGGGGAGGATTACTGGGCCCTGGCCGAAAAGGTCGACGGGATCATCCTGCGCTTTGATGATGAACTCAAGGCCCCATCCCGGCCCGGGCCCATCATCGACGATGGACGCTGCCGGGAGGTCCTCGCCCGGGTGCTGGAAGCGGTCCCGGCCTGGAAAGTCATTTTGCGCCTGCCCGCCTACGGCTGGCAGTGGACGGGGAGGCCCATCAAGAGGTTTGGTTTTTGGCCGGCTCTCGCCTGGGAAAACCCAGAACCGGCGGCCTACCATCAGGCAGTCCAACTGGGCGGAGCCCATGGGTGGAGGGAAGATGGCGCCCGGGTTGACTATGTGCAGGATGGCCCCCGGCGCCTTTGGATCGAGACGGCTAAGACCATGGCCGCCAAAGCTTCCTTCGTCAACAAGTACAACCTAGCAGGACTGGCGGTGTTCGCCTTAGGGCTGGAGGATCCCCGCATCTGGAAAGAAATCGGAGCCAACCATCTTATCCGCAAGGCAGGCAATAATTGGTAAGACTGCTATTCCTTTGATCTCGCATATGTATTAGGTAGTGAGGCCCGGTGGGGCAAAGGGGGGAAGCAGATGAGCCTGCGTATTGAAGAGCAACAAGTCCGCACAGAGGCCTTCATTGGCAGGAATGCGGGGCAAGCTGTGGCCGAGGGAATTGTGCGGATTCCCGCCCCGCTGCCGTCGGCAGGAGAAGTGCTCAAGGTGCGGGGGATGCCCCGGATCGATGAGGTCAAGGTCAGTGGCGAAGAGGTGGTGATTGCCGGTACAGTCAGCCTCCACGGGATCTACGGGGCAGAGATGGATCAAGCGGAGGAAGGGTCCGGGCAGGTATACGGGGTTGACTGGCCCGATGCCCTCCAGTTTAGCTGCACCCTTGACATTCCAGGGGTGGAGGAGGAAGCGGTCATCGAGCCTTGGGTATGGGTGGAAGCCATCGATGTCTCCCTCGATGGGGAAGGCCGCTCCTTAGAAGTGGAAGTGCTGCTGCAAGTGTCGGCAGCTGCCTATGCCCGATCAACCCTTAAGTTCATCAGCGGCGTGCAGGCCAAGGCCCCGCATAAAGTCAAAGCGGAAGGCAAGCGGCTCACCCTCGAGGATGGGGTGGGGAGAGAATGGTTTGAAGGGACAGTCAATGCTTCCCTGGACATTCCTGCGGGCTGGGTGGATGTGGAGCGGGTGCTTGACGTCCTGGCGATGCCGACCATCACCGGCTGTGAAGCCAGGTCGGGCCGGGCCATTATCCGCGGCCAGACAAGATTTGCCTTGCTTTACTGGAGCACGGAAGGGGGAGGCCGGCCAGTCTTTTTTGCCGCCCCGGAAGGGACGCCTTTCGAATTCATACTGGAAATGGAAGGACTTGAAGTGGGGATGGACTTGGTCTGCCGGTGCCGCCCCGTCCAGACTTCTGCCCAGGTCCTAGGGAGCCGGACGGTGGCCGTTGAGGCGAGCCTCGAGATGTACCTTCGGGGCTGCCGCCGGCGTCAGCTGACCATGCTGAGGGAAGTGACCTCAGAAGGAGACTTGGTCCCCACCAGGAAGGATGTCCTGCGGGTCGACCAGTTCATCGCCCAGGAAGAACGCCAAACGGTCGTCGAGCGCACCTTGAACCTGCCGGGGGACCTGCCCCGGGTGGCCGACATCCTCCATGTGGGGGGCGAGGCCCATGCCGGGACAGTTACGATCACTGAAGGGCGGATTGCCGTCGAAGGCGAGGCGCGGATCTCCCTTTACTACCGATCCGGCAGGGAGGACCCCTACCCCTTGCGCTTTGCCCAGTGGTCTGAGCCGATCCCCTTCAGCCTGACGGTGGAGATGGCGGGGGTCCACCCCGGCATGGAAGGCGTCGCTGAGCTGGCAGTGGTCGATGCCAGGGCCTTCCTGCCCAACGAGGAGCAAGTGACGGTGTCCTTGGCCGTCCAGGGAGCCATCCGGGTCTACGAGCCCCTGGAGGAAGAAGCCGTCCTCGAAGCTGTAGCCTTAGAGCCCTTGGAGGGTGAGCTTCCCAGCATCACCTTCGTCATCGTCCAGGAAGATGACACCCTGTGGAAACTCAGCCGGCTGTATCGAACCACGGAAGAACAGATCTTGCGGGCCAATCCCAAATTGAGGGAGATGGGCGGCCGTTTGGAAAAGGGCTGGAAACTGTTTATTCCCCGGCGTCGAGCCCGAGGCGCCTAGAAACGGGCAGGCTCCCTGCCCGTCCCCAATTGCCCCTATAAGGGACAAGCCCCTACTTTCAGGCAGGAAAAACCTTGTTGCATGTGAAACACTTATCGGGAAAACTAGGGATGGGGTGATGACTTGGAGCGGAAGATCTATCTAGACAACCGGCCCTTGGAGGAAGCCTTGGAGAAGTATATGGGGCGTTTGGAGGAATTGGGGGTTTTCAGCAGTCTTCCCGCCGAAGAGGTGCCCGTTGAGGAGTCGCTAGGCAGGATCACCGCTCAGGGGGTCTTCGCGGCCCGGTCGGTGCCCCATTACCACAGTGCGGCCATGGACGGCATTGCCGTGCGGTCGGAAAGCACCTATGGCGCATCGCAAATCGCACCCAAGGAGCTGGCCATGCCGGCTGAGGCGGTCTTCATCGACACCGGCAAGAGGCTGCCGGAGGGATTCGACAGCGTCATCCGCATCGAAGATGTCCATTTCCCCAGGGAGGATGCAGCGGAAATCACCGCGGCCGCTCCCCCCTGGCAGTATGTCCGCACCGTCGGGGAGGACCTGGTGAAAGGGGATCTGCTCCTGCCGACTAACCACCGCATCCGTCCCGTCGATGTGGGGGCGATGCTCGCCGGGGGGATCGAAAAGGTCCTGGTCAGGCGCCGACCCAAGGTGGTCGTAATCCCCACCGGAAGCGATCTGGCCTTGCCCCGGGCTGAACTCCAGCCTGGAGAGATCCCCGAGTTCAACTCCCACATCCTCGGCTTGACCTTGGAAGAATGGGGTGCGAAGTGGATCCGCTGGGGGATTGTGCCTGACGATGTGGACTTGCTCCGGGCCGCAGTGGAGAAGGCCTTGGAGCAGGGGGATGTGGTCTTGGTCAATGCCGGCTCATCGGCCGGCTCGAAGGACTACACCGCCCATGTCATTGAGGAGCTGGGCGAAGTTCTAGTCCACGGGGTTGGCATCCGCCCGGGCAAGCCGGTGGTCCTGGGCGCTGTCCGCGGCGCCCCTGTCCTTGGCATCCCCGGCTACCCGGTCTCGGCCCACCTGACCTTAGAGCTTTTCGTCCGGCCCATCCTGAGCCGGATGATGGGTCAGGCGCCGTCGGTCCCGGAGAAGGTGAAGGCGCGCCTGGCGCGGCGGGTCGTCTCGCCTTTGGGGATGGAAGAGTTCGTCCGGGTAAGGCTTGGAGAGGTCAAAGGCCAAGTTGTCGCCCTTCCCATGGGTCGGGGGGCGGGGAACGTTTCCAGTCTAGTTAAAGCCGACGGTTTGCTGCGGGTGCCTCGCCTCTCCCAAGGCCTGGAGGCGGATGAAGAAGTCGAGGTGGAGCTTTTCTGCTCCAGGCAGCAGATCGAAAAGACGATTCTCGTTGCGGGAAGCCACGATTTGACCTTGGATATCGTCGCGGATTTCCTGGGGAGGGGCTGGCCGGACTTGCGCCTGGCCTCTGCCCATGTAGGAAGCACCGCAGGGCTGGCCGCCATTAAGCGGGGGCAGGCCCATCTGGCCGGTTGTCATCTCCTTGATGAGGAGACGGGGGAGTACAACATCCCCTACTTACAGCGGCTCTTGCCCGATGTGCCCGTCGCCCTGGTCAATCTTGCCTATCGCCAGCAGGGGATCATCATCCAGCCGGGGAATCCAAAGGGCATTCAGGGCCTTGAGGACTTGGCCAGGCCCGACATCCAGTTCGTCAACCGGCAGCGGGGAGCGGGAACCAGAGTGCTTTTGGATCTTAAGCTCAAGGAACTAGGCATCGATCCCAGGTCTATCAGCGGCTACGAGCGGGAGGAATTCACCCACATGGCCGTTGCCGCCGCGGTGGCCAACGGCGTTGCCCACATGGGTTTAGGGATTTATAGCGCAGCAAAGGCCCTCGGCCTCGATTTTATCCCCCTGGCCAAGGAGCGCTACGATCTGGTTGTGGAACAGGAGTTTTTCCAAAGCGAGCTCATGGAAAGACTCCTTGCGATCCTCCGGTCCCAGGATTTCCAGGAGACGGTGTTGGAGCTCGGGGGCTATGATTTGTCCGACTGCGGCCGCTTGCTCTACAGCACAGTCTAAGGGGCCGCAGGAACTATTGAACGCACGAGTCCAACGGCAAGGAGTGACAGCGGGCTGCCTTGCCAAAACAAATGTGGAGGGCAAGAAATGAAGGCAAGAAAGCTGATCATCGTTGGAGCTATCCTCGCCCTACTGTCCGGAGCGGTCTATGCCGCCGCCTTTGATATTCCCGCCGAGTCGGCCATTTTGATTGCGGCTGAATCGGGGCAAGTCCTGTTTGCTAAGAATGAGACCAAACCTTTGCCCCCAGCGAGCCTGACCAAAATCATGACGATGCTGCTGGCCATGGAGGCGGTGGAGGAAGGCGTTGCGAGCCTAGAGGATGTGGTGCCCATTTCCCGGCATGCAGCTTCCATGGGAGGCTCCCAAGTTTTCTTGTCGCCCGATGAAAAGTTCACTTTGGAAGAGCTCCTTGAGGCCGTGGCCATCGCATCGGCCAATGACGCTTCGGTGGCGGTGGCCGAGTATTTGGCCGGAACGGAGGCCAACTTCGTTGAGCGCATGAACCGGCGAGCAAAGGAGCTGGGGATGAAAGGCACCACCTTTGCCAACGCCAGCGGTCTGCCCACTCCGGAAGGGGAGCCGGGCTGCATCACCACCGCCCAGGATGTGGCCATCATGGCCCGGGAGATCATCCTGCGCCATCCTAAGGTGCTAGAGTGGACCAGCATCTGGCAGAAAAACTTCCGCCATGAACCTAGGCCTTTTGTTTTGACGAATACGAACCGCCTGATTCGAAGCTACCCCGGGGCCGACGGCCTGAAAACCGGCCACACCCAAGCTGCCGGCTTTTGTCTGGCGGCAACGGCCAAGCGGGATGATGTGCGTTTGATCAGCGTCGTCATGCGCACCGACAGCGATGCGGCCCGCCTGGAACAGACCGCCCGGATCTTGGACTTTGGCTTTCGGGCCTTCGAGCAGGTATTTGCCGCAGTGGAGGGAGAAAATGTCGGCCTCGTCTCCATCCCCGGGGGCCGCAAGGAACAGGTGCCTGCTTTGGCCCAAGGGGATCTTAAATTGATGGTTATGCGGGGCAGTCAAAGGGAGCTGGAGCGGGAGCTGCGGCCAAAGGCCGGCCTTCAAGCCCCCGTGGCTAAGGGGCAGGTCATCGGTGAGCTGGTGGTCTCCCGAGAGGATGAGACTTTAGGGTCGGTGCCGGTCGTCGCCGCGGAAGAGGTTCCGCGGGCAAACTTCCTCATCCGCCTATTTCGCTGGGTGCGGGACTTTTTCCGGGGAATCTTCCGATGATGAAGGAAGGAGCCCCCTGGGAAGCGAATCCAACTAGCCGTGACCGGGAGTTGACCCTGCAGGCCTGCGGGAAGATCAATTTGTGCCTCGATGTGGTTAGGCGCCGTCCCGACGGCTACCACGATATTCGCGGCATCTTCCAGTCGATTTCCCTGGCCGATGAGGTGACTTTGCGGGTGACTCTTGGGGGCCGCGGCATCCACTTGCGCTGCGATCACCCTGGGGTTCCCGCGGGGCCGACGAACTTGGCCTGGCGGGCGGCCCAGCTCCTCCTTGACCGACTAAATGGCGAGGCGGGGGTTGAAATCCACATCGTCAAGCGCATCCCCATCGCCGCGGGCCTTGGGGGCGGAAGCGCCGATGCCGCGGCGACCTTGATTGGCCTTCGGAAGCTGCTTCAGCTTCCCATCAGCGATGGGGAGCTGGCGCGGCTGGGGCGGGAGCTGGGCGCGGATGTGCCCTTTTGCCTGCGGGGAGGCACAGCCCTTGCCGAGGGAATCGGGGATTTGTTGGAGGATATACCCTGCACGCCCGCGTATGCGGTCTTGGTCCTCACCCCGAAACTTTACGTATCCACCGCTGAGGTTTTCCGGGCCTTCGATCCTGGGAAAGTGGACCGCCGGCCGTCCGTTGAGGGGATGAAGCGGCATCTTGAGGGATCTTGTCTCCCGGGGATTGCCGAGGAAATGGTGAACGTCCTGGAGACGGTGACCTTTCCGTTGCACCCCCAGGTGGCGGAGCTCGCGGAGCGGATGAAAAGACTAGCCTGCGGCGCGGTCATGTCGGGCAGCGGCCCCAGCATCATTGGCCTTTTTGCTGACCTCGACGGGGCCCAAAGGGCGATGGCCGCGCTGGAGGGGGAAGATGTTTTCCTGTGGTGCGGGCATCCCTCCCCAAGGGGCGTCCGGGAGGCAACATGAAGGGTGGCGGTATGATTGTTAGAGGTGGATGGGATTCTCCTCGCCGGGGCGCCCAACGATGGTCCCCTGCGGGAAATAGACCCTGTTTCCCATGAAGCCCTGATCAGGGTCGGGGGCCGGCCCATGTTTCTTTACGTGCTGGAAGCCCTGCTTGCCGCCGGGGTGAGGCGGGTTGTCATCGTCGGCCCTCCGGAGCTGGAAGAGCCGACTGGATGGCCGGAGGGAGTCTTGCGGGTGGACCCGGCCGGGAGCCTCATCGCGAACGTGTTTTGCGGCCTCGAGGCCTTGGGTGGCCATCGGCCGGTCCTCGTCGCCACGGCCGACATCCCCCTCCTGAGCAAGGAGGCGGTGGAAGGCTTCCTGGAGGAGTGCAGGAAGACACCAGGAGATTTTTATTACCCCCTGATTCCCCAGGACATCATGGAGAGGAGCTTTCCTCACCTTCAGCGTACTTACTTCACCCTGCGGGAGGGCAGCTTCACCGGGGGCAACTTGGTGCTCTTGCGGCCGCATGCCGCGGTAGGTTTTGAGGATCTGCTCCAGGAAGTCATCGCCTTTCGCAAAAAGCCCTGGCGGATCGTTTCTTTGCTTGGGTTTTCCTTTGCTTTAAGGTTCTTGTTGAAGAGACTTGCCATCGGCGATGCCGTCCGGCGGGTTGAAGAGCTCACGGGACTGCGGGGGGTTGCCGTCATCTGTCCTTGGGCGGAGATCGGTTTTGATGTGGACAAACCCCATCAGTTCCTCGCGGTCAAGGTCGCCTTGGAAGAGGGCAAGGGGGCTTCCTGAGTCGGGGAAAACTGCTATCCCTGGCTATTCGGTGGATTTGACAACGGTTCGTTTCTCTGCTATATTTGCTTATGTAATAGGCAGCGCTGGGGTGTCGCCAAGCGGTAAGGCACCAGATTTTGGATCTGGCATTCCCTGGTTCGAATCCAGGCACCCCAGCCAGTTTTTTTGCAGTCCGCAAAGGGCTGTTTTTTTTGTCGCAAATTGGGGGCCCGGCGCGAAAGCGGCCCTCTGGCCAGTCATTCCCTGTGATTCCCGGGATGGATCGGGGAAGAATATGTTCCGGGATGCCCAATAGTACGTTAAGGGAGGTGGCCAAATGCCGCATCATCAGCAAGGTCAACAGCAACAGCAGCAGCAACAGCAGCAAAGCCCTGGTGGGCAAGGATATCAGATGAGGCAGCGTCCTACGATGGATGGGCATCAAGAAGCTCAGCTATTCTATGAATTTGCCCAGGAGCTGGGCCGCAGGCAGCAACAGCAGGGCGGCCTGTACCAGACGAAGAAAAACCAATAGCAGCACGCCCCTTCGAAATTCGCCGGGCCTTCTGGTTCGGCGAATTTCAGGTCTCCCTGGGCCTGTGTTGCATGCCGTCCTTCCAAATGATAGAATTAGTGGGGGGAGGCGGTTGGTTTGCATTGGGTGTGGAGCCCGGCCCGGGCGCGGCGGTTCCCCGGTTGGCGAGCGGCAAATCCCGCCGGTCGCAAGCAAGAGTCTATCCCCATGGGGGATGGACTTGTGCCGCGTTGGGGAGTTTTTGCTGGGACCGGAGGATGAGGCTGCCTGGCCGGCCCTTTTTTCATTTGGCGGGTCGGGTCTAGGTTCTGCAGAGGGGGATCAGCATGGGTCAGCTGGCGGCGATGGTGTTGGCGGCTGGGCAGGGTACGCGCATGCGCTCCCGAAGGGCGAAAGTTTTACATAAAGTCTGTGGCAAGCCGATGGTCGGCCACGTCATCGATTCCCTCCGCCTGGCGGGGGTGAGCAGGATTATCGTGGTGGTCGGCCATCAAGGGGAAAAGGTCATGGAGGCCATCGGCGGCGGGGTCGAGTTCCTTTGGCAGCGGGAGCAGTTGGGGACAGGTCATGCGGTGAGCATGGCCAAAGACATCTTTGCCGGTCATGAGGGTCACCTGTTGGTGCTGGCGGGGGATACGCCCCTCCTTGCGCCGGAGACCCTAAAGGAACTAGCGGCGGCCGGCCGCGGCTTTGCGGCCGCGATTTTGACGGCGCGGATGCCCGATCCTAAGGGCTATGGGCGGATCATCCGGGGGACGGACGGGACGGTCCTGGCCATTGTGGAAGAGCGGGATGCCACCCCTGACCAGCTGGCTGTGGATGAGGTCAACACTGGGACCTACATTTTCCGCAGTCAGGATCTGTTTCCGGCTTTGGCCAAGGTTCGGCCCGAGAACGCCCAGGGAGAATACTACTTAACAGATGTCATTGGGCTGTTGGTGGAGGAAGGGAAAAAGATCGGCAGCCTGCAGTGCCAAGACTGGCAGGAAGCCATGGGGATTAACGACCGGGTCCAGCTGGCCTTTGCGGAAGGCGTCCTGCGGGACCGGATCCGGCGGGAGCTGATGCTGAAGGGAGTAACCATCTACCATCCGGAGTCGGTCTTCATCGATAAGGATGTGGAAGTGGGCCAAGATACTATTATCCACCCCTTCTGCTTCTTGGAAGGCCGCACCGTCGTTGGGGAAGAGTGTGTGATTGGCCCTGGCGTGCGGATCGTCGACTGTGAGCTGGGCAGCGGCGTTGAGGTGCAAAATGCTACCCTGGTGGAAAGCAAGATCGGCGATGGGGTCCGCATTGGCCCTTATGCCTACTTGCGGCCCGGCAACATCATCGGGGAGCAGGTGAAGATCGGGGATTTTGTTGAAGTGAAAAATAGCCGGGTCGGCTCGGGAAGCAAGGTGCCCCATTTGACTTATGTGGGGGATGCGATCGTCGGCGAGGGCGTAAACATCGGCGCCGGCGTAATCACCTGCAATTACGACGGCCGGCAAAAGCACCAGACAATCATTGAAGACGATGTTTTCGTCGGCAGCAATGCCAACCTGATCGCGCCGGTCACCATCAAGCGCGGTGCTTATATAGCGGCAGGTTCCACCATCACCAAGGATGTGCCGCCGGAGAGCCTTGGCATTGCCCGGGCCCGTCAGGACAACCGGGAGGGTTGGGCCCGGAAGCGGAAAGGGCGGGCAGATGAATAGACGCCCGATGGAGATGAGTCTCCTGCGCCAAGAGAAAGTGAATTAATTCATTAAGTGGAGGTATGGAAATGACCACTACCAGCAAGGGAATTAAGATTTTTTCTGGGACCGCCAATCCCGAACTGGCGCGGGAAATCACCGACTATTTAGGTGTTCCCCTTGGCGATATGGAGGTGCGGCGGTTTAAAGACGGGGAGATCGATCTTCGCATTCGGGAGACCGTCCGGGGCGCCAAGGTATTTGTCATTCAACCGACATGCTCACCGGCCAACGAGAATCTGATGGAGCTATTGGTGATCATCGACGCCTTGCGGCGGGCATCGGCCAAGGAAATCGCGGCGGTGATCCCCTATTACGGCTATGCCCGGAAAGATCGGAAGACCCAGCCCAGGGAGCCCATCACCGCCAAGTTGGTGGCCAATCTCCTCACCGCGGCTGGGGCCAACCGGGTGCTGACCATGGACCTCCACGCCGGTCAGATCCAGGGGTTTTTCGACATCCCGGTGGACAACCTGCGGGCGTTGCCCATCTTAGCCGAGTATTTCAACCAAAAGGGCCTGAAGGATCCTGTGGTCGTCTCCCCCGACGTGGGCGGCGTCGGCCGGGCAAGGGAGCTGGCCCATCGCCTCCACTGCCCCCTGGCCATTGTGGACAAGCGTCGTCCCCGGCCCAATGTGGCTGAAGTTATGCACATCATCGGCGATGTGAGCGGGAAGAAGGCCATCATCATCGATGACATCATCGACACGGGGGGGACCATCATCCAAGTGGTCGAGGCATTGAAGGCGGAGGGTGCAACGGAGGTCTTTGCCTGCTGCACCCACCCGGTATTCTCCTCCCCGGCCATCAAGGGCCTGGAGAACGCGGAGTTGTCGGAGGTGGTGGTGACCAACACCATCCCCATCCCGCCGGAGAAGAGGACGAAGAATACGGTGGTCCTGTCGGTGGCCAACATTTTTGGGGAAGCCATCCGCCGGATCTCCGACGAGCTGTCGGTGAGCGTCCTCTTCGACTAGCAGGTTTGACGATAAAAAGCGACCGGTGCTATAATATAGCGGTATTGAGGAAAATGGCCGACCGCCTTGGGAGGCGGTCCGCGTGGCATTAAGGAGGCTAGGAAATGGCGCTTGAATTGAATGCTTGGACTCGCTCCGCCACTGGCAAGGGAGCGGCCCGCAAGCTCCGTGCTGAGGGGCGGGTGCCCGCGATTGTGTACGGAGTTGAGCCAAAGCCGCTGGTGGTCGATGCCCAGGATTGCAGCCGGCTGGTTAATGAAGGTGCTTTGGGCCGGCTCGTCCATCTGCGTCTGCAGGATGTCGGCGAGACGAAGACGGTCCTGTTCAAAGACATGCAGGTCCATCCCTTCCGGGGCGACCTCTTGCATGTTGACTTCTACGAGGTGGCCTTGGATGAGGAGATCACCACCAGGGTGCCGATTGTGGTCGAAGGTGAAGAGAATCGGGGGTCCGATGGAGGAGTCTTGGCCGTCCAACTGTGGGAAGTTGAGATCAGTTGTCTGGCGAACCAGATTCCGGAGAGCATCGCTGTCGACGTATCGAGGATGACCGTCGGGGAGAACCTCTTAGTCCAGGATCTTGAGGCTCCAGAAGGGGTTAAGATCTTGACCAACCCCGATGAGGTCGTGGCCGCGGTCGTCGCTCCTGCTGCCGTTGTGGAAGAAGAGCCGGCTGAGGAAGCTGGTGAGGCTGGAGAGGCTGCTGAAGGAGACGAGGAGGGCGCGGGCGAGGAATAATGGCCCAGAAATGTGTGGTTGGTTTGGGCAACCCTGGGAGCCGCTACGAGCTCACCAGGCATAATTTGGGCTTTATGGTCGTCGATCGCCTTGCCCGTCTTGAAGGACTGTCCTGGCGGCGGGAGGCCTTTCCCGCCTTGGGGGCCCGGGGGTTCTTCGCCGGGCATGAGGTGCTTCTCGTCAAACCTCAGACATATATGAATAATAGCGGCCAGTGCATGGCTCCTCTCCTAGAGCAATACGCCCTGGAGGACATCCTGGTCGTCTATGATGATATGGATCTAGACCTGGGGAGGCTGCGCCTGCGGGCTAAGGGCAGCGCGGGCACCCACAAGGGGATGGGGTCGGTGGTGAAGGCCGCGGGGGAGATGATTCCCCGGCTGCGGTTGGGTATTGGACCCCCTCTGCCCACCCAGGATCCCGTTGATTTTGTTATCAGCCCCTTTCGGCCCGATGAGATCGTCCCCGCGCGGGAGATGGTGGACAGGGCGGCCGAGGCGGTGCGGACTTGGATTGCCGCTGGGATCGAAGAGGCAATGCTGAGGTACAATGGTTGATGCTAGTTTGCGGGTCATCCCCGCGGCCCTGGCGGCCGCGCTGATCGCCTACAGGTTGAATGACCTGGCGGTGGGTCAGTGGGGCGACGGGGCCATTAGGCTCATCGTGCCCGCCATCGAAGAGTTGTGCAAGACAGGCGGGGCATGGCTCCTTGGCGCGCCCATCATCCCGGTGCACATTCTTTTTGGGGCCATGGAGGGAGCCTTCGATGGCCTTCGCGCGGGCCGGTGGGCGGCCGGCGCGCTTGGCCTTCTTGGGCATGCGTCTTTTGGCGCCGTGACTGGGTGGGTTGCCCAGCGGGGAGGTCTCCCTTTAGCGATCCTTGCTGCCTGGACTGGCCATGCCCTGTGGAACAACTTGACTTTATGGATTGCAGAAAATAGAGAATAGACTTAGCGATTAGTATTGCTTCCGAGGGGGGAAGAGGGTGTCCTTGCGCGCCATTACCGAGCTAATCGAAAACACGAAGGAGATGCAGCAGCTCCTGGCGGGGCTCCGCAACGGAGCCGGCCATTACCAGGTAGCGGGCCTGGCCAGGGCGGAAAAGGCGGCTTACGTTGCGGCCCTTTTCCATCAGACATCGCCCCGGCCGCTGCTTGTGGTCACCCAAGGGGCTCGGCGGGCGCAGGATTTGGCCTTGGACTTGGAGGTCTTCGTCGATAGGGGCCGGGTGTGTCTCTTCCCCGATGTGGAAGTGCTGCCCCATGAAGAGGTTGCTGCCCCTTTGGAGATAATGGTCAGCCGCCTGGAGGTCCTCGAGGGGCTGGTGCGGGGAGAGCGTCTCCTAGTCGTTGCCCCCGTCGACGCCCTCCTGCGCGCCTTGCCCCCGGTAGAGGCCTTTCGGGAAGGCTTTGTCGCCATTAAGGCGGGAGAGCAGGCTGATTTAGACGCGGTGCTGGCCGCCCTTGTCGAACTGGGCTATGAACGGGCCTCCATGGTTGAGGGGCCGGGCCAGTTCGCGCAGCGGGGCGGCATCGTCGATATTTACCCTCCCACCCAGGCGGAGCCTGTGCGCTGTGAGTTTTTTGGTGATGAAATCGTCTCCCTGCGGGCCTTCGATCCGGTCACTCAGCGCTCCATGGCGAACCTCGAAGAGGTGCAGGTGGGGCCGGCCCGGGAAGTTGCCGCGGCGACGGCCGACCAGGCCGCTGAGGAAATCTTGGCCATGGCCGCCCGGCAGGCGGAGAGGATCGCCTCCCTCAAGGGCGAGAAAGCTGCCCGGGAGCTCCTTGACCGGGTCAGGGGACATGTGGAGAAGCTGCAGGAGGGCGTCAAGTTCTACGGCAAGGACCAGTATCTGCCCCATCTTTACCCAAGGCTGGCCATGCTCCTCGACTACCTGCCCGGGGGGCTGCTGGTCATCGATGAACCGGAGCGGATCTGGGAGCGGGTCCGGATCCTGGAGCGGGAGCTTGGGGAGGAGATCGCAAGCCTGCTGGAAAAAGGCGCGGTCTTGCCCAGCTACGAGAAGAATTTCGTGGGCCCCGATGAACTAGCCCGCAGGGCAGAGGATTACCCCCAGGTGACCCTCACGACCCTGCCCCGGAAGAGGAAAGGCGGGGCCATCACGGTCCAGACCAGGGCGCCGGGGGCCTTTCACGGCAAGATGAAGTATCTGCTCCAAGAAGTTGAAAAGTGGCGGTCCCAGCAGTACCGGGTCGTCCTTGCCATGCCTGGCCCGGACCGGGCCAAGAGGCTTGCCCAAAGCTTGACGGGTGAAGGGCTGCCGGTAGCTTACCATTCCCTCATCCGCCAGCTTCCGCCGGGGCTGGTGGTTTCCACGGGGGCTGTCCTGTCCGCGGGGTTTGAGCTGCCGGCCTTGAAGCTAGTGGTCCTGACGGAGGAGGAGATGTTTGGCCGGCGGCGGAAGGCGGTGCGCACCCGGACCCAGCATCAGGTGGAATACGGGGCGAAGAGGGCCCGCCTTACCCATTACGGGGATTTGCAGCGGGGCGACTACGTAGTTCACGTCAACCACGGCATCGGCCGGTATCTGGGGATGGAGACCCTGGAGATCGGCGGCGTCCACAAGGATTATTTGGTGGTCCAGTATGCGGGGGAGGATAAGCTTTACGTCCCGGTGGAACAGGTGGACCTTTTGCAGAAGTACATCGGTGCCGACGACAAGCCGCCCCGCCTCTACAAACTAGGCAGCAGCGAATGGTCCCGGGTCAAAAAGCGGGTCAAGGAGTCGGTGCAGGAACTGGCCAAGGATCTCCTTGACCTCTATGCGGCGAGGGAAGCCATCGAGGGCCATGCCTTCTCCCCCGACACTCCTTGGCAGGAAGAGTTTGAAGCGGCTTTCATGTACGAAGAGACGCCCGATCAGATCAGGGCGGTGGAAGAGGTTAAGCGGGATATGGAATCGCCCCGGCCCATGGACCGGCTGCTTTGCGGCGATGTTGGCTACGGCAAGACGGAAGTGGCCATCAGGGCCGCGTTCAAAGCGGTCATGGACGGCAAACAGGTGGCGGTTTTAGTACCCACCACCATCCTGGCCCAGCAGCACGAGCGGACCTTCAAGGAGCGGTTTGCCGGCTATCCCATCCGGATCGAGACTTTGAGCCGCTTTGAGAGCCGGGCCGAGCAGCGGGCGATCATCAAGGGCCTTGCCGATGGGACCGTCGACATCGTCATCGGCACCCACAGGCTCCTTTCTAGCGACATCGTCTTCAAATCCTTGGGACTGATGATCATCGATGAAGAGCAGCGCTTCGGCGTAGTCCAAAAGGAGAAGCTGAAGGCGATGCGCAAGAACATCGATGTTCTTACCCTGACGGCAACCCCCATCCCCCGCACTTTGCACATGTCTTTAGTTGGGGTGCGGGATATGAGCATCATCGAAACCCCGCCCGAGGGCCGCTATCCAATTCGGACCTATGTGGTGGAGTATAATGATGAAATCATTAGGGAAGCTATTCTTCGGGAACTGGACCGGGGGGGCCAGGTCTACTTCGTCTACAATCAGATCCGCAGCATCGACAAGATGAAGTCGCACCTGTTGGAACTAGTGCCCCATGCCCGGATTGTCACGGCCCACGGTCAGATGGATGAGCGGCATTTGGAACAGGTCATGCTGGACTTTCTAGCCGGGGAGTACGACATTCTCCTTTGCACCACCATCATCGAAACGGGCATGGACATAGGCAATGTGAACACCTTGATCGTTTGTGATGCCGACCGGATGGGCCTCGCACAGATGTATCAGCTCCGGGGCCGGGTGGGGAGGAGCAACCGGGTGGCCTATGCCTACTTCACCTACCGGGGCAATAAGATTTTGACGGAAGATGCGGAAAAGCGGCTGCAGGCCATCCGGGAGTTTACAGAGCTGGGTTCGGGGTTCAAACTGGCCATGCGGGACCTGGAAATTCGGGGTGCAGGCAATATCCTCGGTTCGGAGCAGCACGGCTTCATCGCCTCCGTCGGGTTTGAGCTTTACTGCCGGCTCCTTGAGGAGTCGGTGAAGCAGCTCAAGGGCGAAGTTGTGCAAGAACTCCCCCAGCCGGTATTGGACTTGAATGTGGATGCCTATGTGCCCGATGAGTATGTGGACGATTCCCGGCAGAAGGTGGAGATCTACAAGAAGGTGGTCGCGGTCAAGGACCTAGATGGGGTGGATGCCCTCGCCAGGGAGGCAGCTGACCGGTTTGGACCGGTCCCCGAGCCGGTGGAGAATCTGTTCCAGGTGGCCCGGGTCAAGATCTTGGCCCGGGATGTGGGGATCACCTCCCTCACCCGGGAGAAGGACTCGGTCTTGCTCAAGTTTGTGCCGGGACTGGTCCTGCCGTGGGATTTGATGACCTTCCTGGCCCGCAAGTACCGAGGGAAGCTCCTTTTCCAAAAGGGGCGGATTCCCCAGCTGCGGATCAAGGCCAGGGAAATGTCGGATCCGGCTCTCCTCGGGCTTTTGGGCGACGTTCTGACCGATTTGAATACGGCCTGGGAGCAGGCCAGCGGCCAGTAGTCCAAATGAATAAATTTGCTAAGGCAGGTATATACTACATTAGCCGATGCCCCATTCCCGACGGGCTTCGCGCCAGGAGAGGAGGGCGGTGAGGTGAAGGCAACGGGTATCGTACGAAGGATCGATGACTTGGGCCGGGTGGTGATCCCCAAGGAGATCAGGCGGAACCTTCGCATCCGGGAGGGCGATCCCCTGGAGATATTCGTCGATCGGGACGGCGAAGTGATCTTGAAGAAGTATTCGCCCATCGGGGAGCTGGGGGATTTTGCCCAGGAGTATGCGGAATCCCTCCATGAGACAACGGGCCATATTACCCTGATCACTGACCGGGACGCGGTGGTAGCCGTGGCGGGAGCGTCCAAGAAGCAGTGGCTGGATCAACATATTAGCCCCTTCGTTGAGCGGGCCATTGAAGGCCGCCGGGCGGCGATTATGTCGCCGCCGTCGCTGGGCGATGAAGAAGATTCCCCTTGGGCTTTTGCCGCCGTGGCACTGGCTCCCATCGTGGCCGGCGGCGACTCGATAGGATCGGTAATCCTGGCGACACAGGACGAACAGGTATCCATGGGCGAGCTGGAACTGAAGCTGGTGGAAACCGCGGCGGGATTCTTGGCCAGGCAAATGGAGCAGTAAAGCCAAAGGCCCCTTTCATAAGGCGCCCCTCCGGCGCGTATAATCTCTACAAAGGGAATGAAGGGGGCTTTGCCGTGCGGGAGAACACCTTCTTGCGGGGGGCCTTCATTTTGGCGGGGGCGGGGGCGATCACCCGGGTCCTGGGCATTTTCTATCTCATCCCCCTACCCCGGATCATCCATGATGAAGGGATGGGTCTGCTGCAGATGGTCAGGCCCATCTATTATTTTGCCTTCGTCATCTCCGTCGCCGGACTGCCGGTGGCTGTGTCCAAGCTGGTTGCCGAGCGTGCCGCCTTGGGGGATGTGCGGGGCATCTACCGGATCTTTCGCACCGCGGTGGGGACCATGCTGTGCCTTGGGATCGGCTCGACCCTGGCCCTCTTTGCGGGAGCCGGGTGGCTGGCCAACAACGTCCTCAAAGACCCGGGCGCCTACTATGCCTTGGTGGCCATCGCCCCCTCCGTCATCTTCCTGACCTTGATCGCCGCCTTCCGGGGTTTTTTCCACGGCCTCCAGTACATGACCCCCAGCGCCGTCTCCCAGGTGGGCGAACAGTTAGTCCGGGTGATTGCCACCTTGGTCTTCGCATATCTCCTCATGCCCCAGGGGGTGGAGCTTGGGGCTGCGGGGGCCTCCTTCGGGTCCGTCATCGGTGCGCTCGTTGGCGCGGCCGTCTTCATCGGCTACTACCTGGTCGTTCGCCGGCGCCTCCTTTCGGCGCCCCAACGGAAAACCTACCCCGTCGACAGCATCGGCAGCATCCTGCGCCAGCTCTTCGCCCTGGCCTGGCCCGTCATCTTGGGGGCAGTCCTGCTTCCCATCATGCAGATTATCGATACGGCCATCGTGCCGGCGCGCCTTCGCAGCGCCGGGCTCACCTTGGAAGAAGTGAGGGAATGGTACGGCTACTTGGGGATGGCCCTCAACATGATGGGCATCCCGACGGTGATTACTGTGGCCCTGTCGGCGAGCTTGGTGCCGGCCATCGCGGAAGGGGTGATCTTAGGAAGCAAACGGACGGTGAACTACCGCACCCAAGAGGCCATCCGCATCTCCCTCCTTACGGGGCTGCCCGCGGCGGCAGGGATGTTCATCTTGGCCACGGAAATATCTTACATGCTCTTTGGCTATCCCCAGGTAGGGATCCCCCTGGCCATCCTCGCCGGAGGCTCTTTGGCCCTTGGTCTTCACCAGACGACGGCCGGCATCCTCCAGGGTTTAGGCCAGGTGGCCCTCCCTGTTCGCAACCTGCTCGCCGGCGCTTGTCTCAAACTCGCTGTGAGCTATCTGCTGACGGCCATTCCGGGCTTTGGCATTCGGGGGGCGGCCTGGGGAACAACCTTGGGGTTCGCCTTGCCGGCGATCCTTAACTTGGCGGCCTTGCGCAGCCTCCTCAAGGTTGAACTAAAAGTCGTGGAAAGCTTCCTGAAGCCTGCCATCGCGGCGGGAGTCATGGCCCTGGCCGTGGAGGGAACATACAGCCTTGTCTACCCATGGGCCTATCCCCTGGTGCTTTCCCTGAAGGGAGGCGGGGCCGATGTCTGGGCCAACGCCGCCGCCACCTTGGCGGCTATTGGAGTGGGGGTCATCACCTACTTGCTGGTATTGCTCCTCAATGGAGGGATTAAACGCCGAGATCTGGAACTTATGCCCCGGTACGGACCTGTTGTCATCCGCCATCTTGAACGGACTGGCTTTCTGCACCGCTAGATGAGGGAAAGGAGTTGTCCCATGAGGGAAGGAATTACAGTCGTTGGCTTGGGGCCGGGGGATCCCCGGCAAATGACCGTGGAGGCCTGGGAGACCCTAACCAAGGCCCCGCGGGTTTTCGCCCGGACGAGGAACCATCCGGCCGTCCAGGCGCTCATCGAACGGGGGGTTCCCTGCGAGTCCTTTGACGGCCTCGATGATGAAGCCCTTTGCAAGGAACTCATGGAGGCGGGGGAGGCGGTCTATGCGGTCCCTGGGGATCCGCTGGTCGGTGATCGGTCGGTGGAGCTCCTCCTGGCTAAGGGTCTCGCGGTCAGGATTGTCCCGGCGGCCTTCGCCGGCCTTGTCGGTTTGAGGGGCGGCTTGGTGGTCATCCATGCTGCTGACGTTGACGGGGACAAGCTCTGCCCGTCCCTGCCCGCAGCCATCCTGGAGGCTGATGACCAGGTGCAAAGTAAGCTGCTGCGGGTCTATCCTCCGGCGCACCCGGTGAGAATCATTGCTGAAGGAGGCTCCATCCAAGAGGTGAGCTTGGGAGAGCTAGGCCGCCCCAGGGGCACTATACTCATTCCTCCCTTGACCGATGCCCCAACGGGGTCTCTTGCGCCTCTCCTGCAGGTGATGGCCGCTTTGCGGGGGGAAGATGGGTGTCCGTGGGATAAGAAGCAGGATCACCGCTCCTTGCGCCCCTACGTCATCGAAGAAGCCTACGAAGTGGTGGAAGCCATTGATCAGGGGTCCATGGACAAGCTTTGCGAGGAGCTGGGGGACCTCTTGCTGCAAGTAGTGTTCCACGCCCAGCTCGCCTGGGAGGCGGGCCATTTCGACATGGCCGATGTGGTGGAGGGGATCACCGCGAAGATGATCCGGCGCCACCCCCATGTGTTCGGTGACATTGCCGCGGCTGATGTGCCGACGGTCCTTCGCAACTGGGAGGCCATCAAAAGGGCTGAGGGCAAGGAGCGCTCGTCGCTCCTCGATGGGATTCCCGATCATTATCCGGCCTTGATGAAAGCGTGGAAGCTGCAGCAAAAAGCAGCTATGGTGGGCTTCGACTGGCCCGATGTGGGAGGGGTCCTGGAGAAGCTGGAGGAGGAGTGGGAGGAAGTCCAAAGGGCCCTGCAGGCAGGGGATGAGTCGGCTTTGGAAGCCGAATTCGGGGATCTATTATTCACCTTGGTCAATGCGGCCCGGTTTTATAGGATCAATCCGGAAGTGGCCCTTCATCGGGCTAACCAAAAATTCAGCCGCCGTTTTCGGCAGATGGAAAAGGATGCGAAGAAAAAGAATCAGGAACTTGCGGATTTGTCCCTGGAGGAACAAGATCTGCTATGGGAATCGGCTAAAGAGCGGGAGTGAAGCCTTGTGAGGCCCGCCGTCTGATTAGACCCTCCGGCGACGGGCCAGTTTACTCCTATTTAACAGCCTCTTTCAATGCCTTCCCCGCCTTGAATGCAGGCACTTTGCACGCAGGGATGTCGATGGGTTCGCCGGTCGCGGGATTGACACCTTTCCGTGCCGCGCGATGGCGGACTTCAAAGGTCCCGAAGCCAACTAGGGTCACCTTTTCGCCGTTAGCTAGGGCATCGCCGATGGAAGCGAGCGTTGCCTCAACGGCTTGACTTGCTACCTTCTTGGTCAAGTTAGCCTTTTCAGCAACCATTGCGACCAGGTCACTCTTATTCAATCAAACCCCTCCTCCATTGGATTTCGGGGATTATATTCGCTAAACCCCTACTGAATCCTGCCTGTTGCTGGGATTTTTCCCAATATCAGGGCTGTTTTTCCTGCATAAATCCCCTTCCCCACTACAAACTAACTGAAGAATTCCTGATGGAAGCGGGGCGAATGTGGTGGGAAGGTTCGACAGGAAGTACTTGTTGGCGGCGCTGCTGTTGGTGGCGGGGGGGCTGTTTGCCCTAGTTGGCTGGCCCGGGCCTGAGGGGAACGTAGCCCGGAAGCTGGAGAAAGAGCCGGAAATATCCGTCTTCATTAAGGAAACAGGCGAGCGAAGGACCATGCCCATCGAAGAATACATCCAAGGGGTGGTCGCCGGGGAGATGTATCCCGACTGGCCCTTAGAAGCCTATGCGGCCCAGGCTATTTTGGCCCGCAGCTTCACCATGGAGCTTCTCAGCCGCGGAGGCACTAAGGCCCAGACCGGCACCGACATCTCTACCGATGTGGAGCAGGCCCAGGCTTACAACGCTCAGGCCATCACCCCGACGATCAAGGAAGCCGTCGAGCGGACCCGGGGGGAGGTCATGACTTATAACAACCGTTACGTGCGCGCCTGGTTCCATTCCTACAGCGGCGGGCAGACGGCCACAGCCAAAGAGGGCCTCACCTTCAAGGAGGAAGAACCGCCCTACATCAAGAGCGTCCTGGTTCCCGAGAATGAGTATGCCCCGGAGGATGTGAAGAGCTGGCGAGCCGAGTTTCCCCTGGCCGACGTCCAGCGGGTCTTGTCCGATCGGGGAGTCCAGGGGGCCATCGATGGGATCCAGATCCTAGAGAAAGGACCGACGGATCGGATCACCAAGATCGAGATCGCCCATTCCGGCGGGGACAAAGTGGTCATGGATGGGACTGCCTTCCGGCTGGCCCTAGGCGCAGACAAGATGAAATCGACCCGAGTGAGCAAACTGGAAATTGAAGGGGATATGCTAGTCATCGAAGGAACAGGCTACGGCCACGGGGTGGGGCTCAGCCAGTGGGATGCCTACATGTTCGCCAAACAAGGCAAGTCCCCGGAGGAGATAGTCCAGTTCTTCTTCAACGATATTGAAATCCAGAAGCTGTGGGACTAGGCATAAAGGCGATAGTCCCCTTCATAGGTATTATGGGAGGTAGTCCCGTGACTATGAAGGGGGTGCTTTTGTTGGACGATAAGAAGGTTGCAGGCAACAAGCACGAAGTTGTCCTCCTCAATCGGGAGCGGCTCACCGTCGACGGCATCATCAACGTGGAAAGCTTCGATGAACATGAAGCTATCCTCGAGACGGAGGCGGGGGTCTTGGAAATCCGGGGGCGACAGCTCCACGTCAAAGAGCTGAACGTGGACGTGGGGAGCCTCATCATCGAGGGCTTCATTCAGTCCCTCGAATACACTGCCGAGCCCGGCAGCAAAAGGAAAGGTCTGTTTGGCAGGCTCCTCAAGTAGCAAAGGTCCGCCTTGCTGCATAGCATAGAGGGAAAGATGCGGCAAGGGGGAGAGAAATTTGCATTCCCTGAGTACTCAAGTCAGCGCCTTTCTCACCGTCATCGCAGCGGGGGTCTTCCTGGGAGGCCTCTTTGACGTCTACCGGGTCTTCCGGGGCTTTGCCCGCCCTGGAGCCCTGCTAACCGCCCTGTTCGACGCCTTTTTCTGGCTAATTGCCACGCCCTGCATCCTTTGGATTCTCCTGACAGGCAATTGGGGGGAGCTTCGCTTCTACGTGCCCGTTGGCTTTTTGTTAGGGCTGTTCCTTTACTTCGTCGTAATTAGCCCCTTCATGGTCCACGGACTGATTTCTTTGGCGGTCCTGTCGGGATCGGGCATCTGCCTCATCCTGCGGGCCATCTTCGCCTTAGTCAGCCTGCCTGTCTATCTAGTTGCAGGGGCAGTGGTCTTCTTGCAGGACGGCCCCTTGGGACGGCGCTCCTGGCGGCGGCGAGGCTCCCTCAGCGGCTGGTGGAGGAATCTAGGTCCCTTCCCTCGAATGTAGCTTCGAGGTGATTGGTGTGGGGAGCGGCCGCCGGGTCTACCGGATGAATTCCCTCACCCCGCTGGTACTCGCCCTGCTGGGGTTATTAATCATTGCCGGCTTCCTTTATGGACGCAGCTTCCTCACCATCATTGCTTTGCAGCGGGAGCTGGCCAGGATCGAGGGGGAAATTGCCGCCCTGGAGCTGCGCAACGAACAGCTGCAGCTTGAACTTGAGCGACTGACGAGCCCCGAACACCTAGAGGAAGTGGCCAGGCGGCAGCTGGGACTGGTCAAGCCGGGGGAGACCATCTTCTACATTGCCGAGCCCGCCGACGATGACGGACCGTAGCTGGGCTTTTTGTTGTTGACACCCTTTGTGAGGCTGGGATATAATATGCCTAGCCAGTCCGAAGGCAAATATTAAGAGGAGGCTCTTATCAACGTATGACCATTGAGGTCGGCAGCATAGTTGAGGGGAAAGTCACAGGGATCACCCATTTTGGTGCATTTGTTCAACTTGCCGACGGAAAGACAGGCCTAGTGCATATTTCCGAAGTGGCGGATGCGTATGTGAAGGACATCAACGATTACCTCAAAGAGAATGATATAGTCAAAGTCAAGGTAATCAATATTTCCGAAGGTAAGATCGGCTTATCAATCAAGCGTGTGGACAAGGATTACAACGGTTCATCCCGCCCAAGAGGGAGCCGGAAGTCCTTTGAGGATCGACTGGCCCGCTTCCTGAAAGAAAGCGACGAGCGGCAGCAGGATCTGAGGCGTAGTATGGAGGCAAAACGCGGAGGACGGGGGGCTGGCCCTCGGGGATTTTGAAGAACCGATAAATAGATTTTGAAGAGAAAGCATCCCGCGGGGTGCTTTTCTTTTTGGAGGGTGGACATGGACCGCAAGATCAGCCCCTTGGATATGAGGATCATCAACCGGCAGCTGGGCAGGCCGCCGCGGGGCCTTTTGGGGATCGCCTGCCGGTGTTTCCAAGGGCGCCCCGGGGTGATCGTCACCCATCCCTTCGCGGTCCCCGGCGGCTTTTTCCCGACCAATTGGTGGCTCAGCTGTCCTTTGCTCCGGCGGGCCATCGGGTTCTTAGAGGGGAAGGGCGGGGTTGCCCTCGCCGCCCGTCAGGGATGGAGCAATCTGGCTAGCGTCCACGCTCGCTACGCCCTTCGCCGCCAGGGGCTGATGTCCTGGAGGGATCGGTGGGAGCTTTTCCAATCGTCACCTAGCATGTACCGGATGTTCGTCGAGCAGGGGGTGGGCGGCACAACCTCTCCAGGCGGCATCAAGTGCCTCCATGCCCATTACGCGGACTGGTTGATCGAGCAGCAAAACCCCGTCGGGGCCTGGGTCCACCGTTTGCTGACAAGCAACCCCCATCTGGTGGGGAAATATGCCCATTCCTGCCTCACTTGTCAGGGGGAGGTCGTAAGCCCCATCGATGGCCTTATCATTCCCCCCCATAAGCTCCAAACCCATGAAATGGTCGCCCTCGACACAGGGTGTCTACGGGCCGCATCCCTCGATGTGGGCACCAATTCCCTCCGGCTCCTCATCGGTCAAGGACAAAAGGGGAAGGGCTGGCATGCTCTCTACCGGGGGCTTTGGTCAATCCGGCTGGGTGAAGGGCTGGGAAGCACCGGGGTAATATCGCCGGCGGCCCTTGCCAGGCTCCGGGGGGCTGGGGAGGAGGTCGCTTCTCTTCTTCGGAAATTTGGTGTTGGCGAAGTCCGCGCCATTGCCACCAGTGCTGTGAGGGAGGCGGCCAATGCTGATGAATGCCTTAAGGTCCTCGCTGAAGTGGGCATTGAGACCCAGGTCATCTCGGGCCGGGAAGAAGGACTCCTTTCTTTTCGCGGTGCCTTGCGGGGCGTGGACAGCTTGGATTTGGCGGGGGTCGTCGATGTTGGCGGCGGCTCCACGGAAGTTGCCGTGGGAACTCCCCAGGGCGAGCCTGTCTTGGTCAGCATTCCCCTCGGCGCGGTGAAGGCTGCCGAAGGGGAGTGGGATTCTAGCCTATTCAAGGAGCCCTTGACCTTCCTCCCTGATGCCCGCCAGCTGCTCGCCACCGGCGGGACGGCCACCTCCCTGGCTGCCATCGATCTGGGGCTCGTTGATTATGATGTTCGCCGGGTGCACGGACATGAACTTTCCCGCAAGACTCTGAGCCAGCTGAGGTCTTTCCTTGGGGCCCTGCCTTTGGAGTGGCGGCGGAAGGTCCCGGGACTTGACCCGGCCCGGGCAGACATCATCGTCCCCGGCGCCCTCATCCTCGAACAGGTGATGGATCTGCTGGGGTTCACCCGGGTTAGGATCAGTGAATCGGGCATTCTCGATGCCCTTCTTGACATTGTCTTTGGCCTAGCCTAGCTCCACCCGATTCCTTCCCTTGGCCTTCGCCCGATACATGGCCTTATCGGCCCTTTCAATGAGGTCGGCTAGACTGTGGTCGTTTTCCAAGGACGCTACTCCCAGGCTGATGGTGATGGGCAGGATTAGATCGCCGATGGCCAGGGGGTTCTGTTCCACGGCCCTGCGCAGCCGCTCCGCCAGCTGCCATGATTCCTTGGGATTGGCATCCTTGAGGATGATGCCAAACTCCTCTCCCCCATAGCGGCCGAGGATGTCCGTCTTCCTGATGATCTGATTGAAGCGGTTGACCAACTGCTGCAGGACCTGATCGCCAACAGAATGGCCGTAGCGATCGTTTACTTCTTTGAAGTGATCGATGTCCAGCATGATGAAGGATAAGGGAAGGCCGTCCTCTCTAGACTGGGCGAAGGCGACCTGGCCGAGCTCCAAGAAGTGATTGCGATTGAAGGCGCCGGTCAGGCCGTCGATGGTGGCCTGCTTGCTTTTCTCATCGTAGCGAAGGGCGCTGGCAATGGCGCTGCCCCCTTGTTTCAGGCCGATCTTTATTAGATGGAGGTCCGATTCGGTGAGGAATGCATCCCGCTGACTGAATAGCACGATGCCGCCCAGCAGCCTATATGTACAATCGATGGGCATCACCAAGAGGGACCTGGCTTTGCCTGCAAGGCCGTAGGGGGACAAGTCAGCATCCCTCACCTGGGCTGCCCGGTTGCTGAACTGGAATGAGGGCAGGGCTTTGCCCAGCAGATCGCTGCTCAGGCCGGGCCCCAAGGCCGCGATGACAAATCCGGAGTCGTTTTTCAGGAATATCAGGCCTGTTTCATGTCCCGTGAGTGTTAAGGCCGCCTGGAGGACCAGCTCGACCACCTTGTTCAGCTCCAATGTGCCAAGGAGGCTGCTTGTACTCTCGTGCAGGGTTTCCAACAGCTCCAGGCGGTGTTGTTCTTCCATCCGCTCCCTTTGCATGGCGCTGATGTAGGAGCTTACTCCAAAGGATAAGATTGTGGCCTCCAACATGTAGCCGAGCTTGAGACCGTTGCTGGTGATGAAGTTGGTGGGCAAGACGCCCAGGTACCTGAAGGCGCTCACTGTCCCTCCCAGATAGAGGGCCAGGAAGGCCCCCGCATAGAACAAGGCGGGTTGGAATCCTTGTTTAATCCGCAGCACGGTCATCGCCCCAAGGATGGGCAGGCTCAGGAAGGCGAGGAGTATGCCGATCCTGATGGTCCAGCCCGCGGGCAAGAAAACGCCCAGCAAAGAGACTCCCAGTCCGGACCACTGGCACAGGCAGAGGACCATGTCAAGCTTGTGGTGGGTGGCTTTTGTGTCCAGATAGCTTCGGGAAAAGATGATGGTCATGGTCAAGCTCAGGCCTGCCAAGATGCCGACGCACTTTTGATCCCACCAGGGGTGATTGGGCCAAAGATAGGCATATCCCTGCCCGCTGTCGGCTATCTGGAACAAGGCCATGCTGGCTGTCAGCAGCACATAATGGAGGTAGCTGATGCTCTTCGTCGAGAGGAAGAGGAAGCCGTTGTAGATGATCATAGCTAGGATGAGACCGTAGTATATCCCCCAGAAGATTTGGATGCGGTTAACGTAGCGAGTGAACTCATGGAAGGACCACAGCTTCATCGGGAAGTCCATGGAGCCATTGGCCACGATCCTGGCGTACACTGTGAGCTTAGTCGTCGCCGGGGGGAGGCGGAAGGCAAAGCCCGCGTCGATGAGGCTTACCCTCCTTTGGGAAAGGCTGCTTCCTTTGGCTTCGACGTGATGCCATGTTCCGTTCTGTAGAATGTATAGATCGATGCCCTGGAGACGTGGATTGGCAATCTCCAAGATCCAAGCCTCGTCGACATCCAACTCCTCATCGAAGTCAATCCTCACCCAATAGGGCCAGCGGCTATAGCCGAAATTCGGATCCTTCTTGGTGAGTTTGCGGAAGTCCTGGTCCAGGGCCCCCGTCACATCAGCCAAGGTCCATTCGCCGCTCGGATCGGGCAGCACCTCCATGTAAGGATTCAGCTGATATACATCCCGGGGGACCTCAACGGCCCTTGCTGCTGCAGCGGAGGGAATGATTAGGCAAAGTAGCAATAGGATAATGGTTACTTGTTTCATTGGGATTCCTCGTACCGTTGACTTGTCGCCCGTCATTTCGGGGCATCTAAGGTTTGAAAAGATACTTAGCCCTAAAGGGTCAAAGTTCCTGTATCCTTAGGAAGATTCCCCACAAAGATGCACCTCGAGAGGACGCTAAATGGCTTAACGATGAAGAAAGATCAACTTCGTCCAGACTTCCAAAAGTACCTTGACAGACATAGTACTACTGCGTATGATATATTCAAGGCGGTGAGGTAGTATGGCTGGGCCCATTTCCACGGATCTGATTCGGGGACATACCGACACAATAATCCTGAACATCCTGCGGCAGGGTGACAGCTACGGCTATGGGATATTCAAGCAGATAATTGAGCTGAGCGGGAACCGGTACCAACTGAAGGAAGCGACCCTCTACACGGCTTTTCGTCGTTTGGAAGGGGAGAATCTCATTTCCTCCTATTGGGGCGATGAGACTCAAGGCGGGCGGCGGAAGTATTACCGGATCACTGACGAAGGCAAGGAATACTACCGGCAGCGGGTCAAAGAGTGGGAACTGGCTAAGGACATCCTCGATAAACTGATCAAAGGGGAGCTTAAGGGTGCTTAAGCAGCGAGTTGAAAACTATCTCGACAGCGTTCTTGCAGGTGTGGGCGAGAGCCGTCAGCTGGCCGAGCTCAAAGAAGAGTTGACCACCAATTTGTTGGAGAAAATCAGCGATTACCAAGGGCAGGGGATGGAGGAAGACGAAGCCTTTCGGGAAGCGATCGCATCCCTCGGGGATCTGAGCGCATTGGTAGATGATCTGCGCCGGAATCAGGGCAACTGGCCAGCCGGCCGGGTCGACGGCTGGTCCATCGCCAGCATCATCGGCGGCGTCTTGCTCTGCATGTTCGGCCTGTTTACCGTCGTGATGATGTATGTTATGCCGGCGGAAGACCCTGTGGCTACGGCCGGCCCTGGAATCTTCATCGTCATTGGCGGGGCCTTGCTGACCTACGGGTTGCTGACGCGGGAGACCAAGGTGAAGTATCCGATGCCCAGGCTCAGGGCCCTCCTGTATGGCCTCTCCGTAGGCCTCCTCTTGTTCGCTTTGTTTTCATCCACGGTTACCAGGTATGCTACCGGGGAGCAGCATCCGGCGGTGGCCGCCATGATGGTCTTCTCTTTAGCCGGAGTGGGACTATTGTTGTTTCTGGTATTAACGGAAAAAGACCGGCGCAAGAGCAGTTGAGCGGTTAGGGAATTGCTGGAACTGAATGTCAAGAAGGGACTCACTTTGGCGAGTCCCTTTACTATATCCCTATTCGATTGGTGCCGGAGGCGGGATTCGAACCCGCACGCCCTTGCGAGCAGGGGATTTTAAGTCCCCCGGGTCTGCCGTTCCCCCACTCCGGCGCGCTCTACAATCATTCCTGGCGAACACCAATATTATAGTACACACTCCTGGGCCCGTCAATCGGCCGCGCTAGACAGACTGTGTCAAGAGTTTGTGGGTAAGTCTCCCGATCCCCGAATGGCTGTCAAA
>ERZ773359.1626-NODE-1626-length-30498-cov-30.755510_pt1 | contig 30498 bp, 24 predicted proteins | sample MGYA00374955_ERZ773359 | MGnify/ENA primary metagenome ERZ773359 (study PRJEB29098, sample SAMN04486028) | biogas fermenter metagenome | study: EMG produced TPA metagenomics assembly of the Biogas fermentation microbial communities from Germany - Plant 4 DNA1...
CATCACAGGCCACGACTCTCAGCATAGGTGAAGTCAATTATCTCTTGGCAAAAACAAAGGTAAGCCAAATAATGACTAAAAACCCCATTACCATCTCCCCTAATGCACTCCTTGAAGAGGCAGCTACATTGATGCGAGATCATGGCGTAAGCTTTTTACCAGTGATGGACGGGAATAAATTGGTAGGAATAATTACCGAGAGTGATATCTTTGATGCTTTTATTGAACTTTTAGGATTCCGAGAAAAGGGAACCAGACTTACTATAGAAGCAGTGGATGCCCCTGGAATTATGTCTAAGCTAACTAGTATAATAAGCAATTTTGGGGCCAACATATCCAATGTAGCGGTCTACCGCGGTACTGCAGCCAAGAGTGCTGTTGTAATTGGTTTGGATACCTTAAATACAGCAGATATAGAAAAGGCTTTAGAGGAAGAGGGCTTTAAGGTTATATACAAGCTGCAGAACAAATAATAAAAGCTATTGGTTGTAGTACCAATAGCCGTTGTAGGGTGTTTATTCAATTGTAATAGCACCTGTGGGACATTGAGATTCTGCTTCTTTGGCAGACTCTATAAGGTCTTGGGGAATCTCATCTACTATGACCTCTGATATGCCTTCATCATTCAACTGAAAAACTTCTGGGCATATAGATTCGCATAAACCGCATCCTATGCAAGCGTCTTTATCTACACATGCTTTCATATTGACCACTACTCCTTTATTCTTATGTATAGAAATTATAAGAATTTATCTGGCTTTACAATTTTACATCATAATAAAAAATTAAACGGTAACAATTGTTACCGTTTAATTAAGAGGTGAAATTTTTCTCATCTTTCATCAATGGGCATATATTTTTCCCGTTTTTTAACACTTATATATGAAGGACGAATGATTTTACCGGCATTAATCAACTCTTCTATTCGATGGGCACTCCAGCCTGCAATACGTGCTACAGCAAAAATAGGAGTGTATAATTCCACAGGTAATCCTAACATGCTGTATACAAAACCGCTATAAAAGTCTACATTAGCACTTACGCCTTTATATATTCTCCGCTTCTCAGCTATTAACTGGGCTGCTATTCGTTCTACATTTGTATACAATTTATATTCTTCCATTAATCCCTTTTCTTCACATAAACTTTTTACTAGACCTTTTAGGATTTCTGCCCTAGGATCAGATAGGGAATATACGGCGTGCCCCATACCATATATTAATCCAGATTTATCAAAAGCCTTTTTATCTAGAATATCAGTTAAATAGCTTCTAAGGGCATCTTCATCTGACCAATCGGACACAGATCGTTTTAGATCATCAAACATCTGCATAACTTTTATATTTGCACCGCCATGTTTAGGGCCCTTTAAGGAGCCTAGAGAAGCGGCTATGGCTGAATATGTATCCGTACCTGATGATGAAACCACATGGGTTGTAAAGGTTGAATTGTTTCCACCACCATGTTCAGCATGAAGGACTAAAGCTACATCTAAAATACGGGCTTCCAAAGGAGTATATTTTTTGTTAGGACGCAGCATACGAAGTATATTTTCGGCAGTAGAAAGCTCTGGTTTTGGTGTATGAATGATTAAGCTCTTGCCGCCGTGATAGTGGCTGTAAGCCTGATATCCATAAACGGAAAGGCAGGGAAACAAAGCGATTAATTGTATGCATTGACGTAGAACGTTAGGAATTGATATATCATCAGCTCTATCATCGTAAGCATATAATGTCAAAACACTGCGTGCCAAGGTATTCATCATATTTTCACTAGGTGCTTTGAGTATAATATCTCTTACAAAATTAGTGGGCAGAGTACGATAATAAGCCAGCATCTTCGTAAACTCGTTTAACTGTTCACGTGTAGGTAGTTGTCCAAACAAAAGCAGATATGCAGTTTCTTCATAGCAATAATGCCCACTCTCAATAGAACCGTTTATTATATCTTCAACATCAATCCCTCGATAGTATAATTTTCCTTTGCCAGGAATATAATTTCCGTCTTCATCTTCCGTACCAGATTGAATTTCGCTGATTTCTGTAAGTCCCGTAACAACACCTTTACCACTAAGGTCACGCAAGCCGCGTTTAACATCATACTTTTCGTATAATGATGTATCAATATTGCTATTTTCATAACATAATTCTGTCAATTGCAATATTTCAGGGGTTATATCTGAATAACTTGGATTAGTCGTGAACATTCTTCTTCCCTCCTACATCTAATTATTTGCAACTAAATGAAATTTAATTGCATACATATAAGTTTTGTATGGTTAAATACAAAATATGACTGAACTCAATAAAGACTATAAAAATTCCACTATAAGTTAATAGGAAAGCTTTGAATGTAGAAATCAGGAATCAGCAAAGAGTCACGCATGTATATAGGAATAATTATAATTGTGGATTTTCCCTATTATACTATTATATTTATATCTTTGTCAAAACAAATTTAGTATAATAGGTGGAATTTCTTGATGGGGGCAGAATAAAATTTTGTAGGTCAGCAATGCACAATATATTATTTTCAATTATCTTAAATAGTGTTCAAGAGGAACTTTTATGCCCAATCCATGAGATTATTAAAATATATAATTACCTATTGAAAACAACACTAGGGTTTGTTATAATATTAACAAACGTTTGGTAGACGTTTTAATCTAATATGGTTTCTAACCTTGAGGGGTAAAGACCCTGAGAGAGAGGAAACTGTGGTATTTTTATGTATGTATGTGTCAAATACATATAGTATACATATATGTTTTTATATACCCTTTCCTTTCTTTCAGGAAGGGGTTTTTTGTTTTTGGTAACAGGGATGTAATTTTGTATTAAAGGAAGTGGAAACATGGGTTTGTTTAAAACACCTAGATCTGAGAGACTTCATATTGCTATATTTGGCAGACGAAACGTAGGGAAATCCAGTTTGATTAATGCCATTACTGGACAGGAAATTGCTACTGTTTCACCTATAAAAGGAACTACTACTGATCCGGTCTATAAGTCCATGGAGCTTTTACCTATAGGTCCAGTAGTGTTAATTGATACAGCAGGATTGGATGATAGTGGAGAATTGGGTGAACTTCGCATAAGGAAGACTTTAGATGTACTTAATAAGGCAGACCTGGCTATTGTGGTAATAGATGCTACAGAAGGTTTGTCGGATTTTGAAAGGGATATAGTGGACCAAATTCAGAAAAAGGATATCCCCGTAGTAGGGGCAATAAACAAGATAGATCAGGTTCAAGTATCTATTGAAGATGTTAGAAATACTGAAAGCCAATTGAAGATGCCATGTATTCCTATATCGGCTTCAAATCAAGTAGGAATTGAGGAACTAAAAAAGGCTCTGATTTCTGCAGCAAAGCCTGTAAAAAGGCAAAAAAAGATCGTTGCTGATTTACTAGAACCAGGGGATATGGTGGTATTGGTAGTTCCTATTGATGAATCAGCTCCAAAGGGGAGGCTGATACTACCCCAGCAGCAGGTCATCAGAGAGCTATTAGATTATGGTATGGTAGCAGTGGTTACCAGAGAATACGCACTTTTGGAGACTTTGAGAAAATTAGGTCAGAAGCCCAAATTGGTTATTACAGACTCACAAGTTTTTAAACAGGTATCCAAGGATGTTCCCCGGGATATTCCCCTTACCTCATTTTCCATCTTGTTTGCTAGGTATAAGGGGGATTTGGGTGAGATGCTAAAAGGAGCCTATGCTATTGAAAACCTAAAGGATGGGGACAAAGTGTTGGTGGCGGAGGCATGTACCCACCACAAGCAGGATGAGGATATTGGGCAGGTGAAAATTCCCCGCTGGATAAGGGAGAAAACAGGAAAGAATATTAGCTTTGAATTTGCAAGGGGTGGAGACTTTCCTGAGGATCTTGATAAATATGCCTTAATTATTCATTGTGGAGCCTGTATGTTAAACCCCAAGGCTATGGAGTATCGCATAGGAAAGGCGAGAGAAGAAAGTGTTCCTATGGTTAATTATGGAGTACTAATTGCGTATTTGCAGGGTATTTTGGATAGGGTTACAGAAATTTTTAGAGAGGAGAATAAAAGTGAATAGAACTGTAGAGAGAGCTGATTTTATTGATGAAAAGCTAATATATGAAACTTTGGAGGCAGGAAAAGCCAAAAGTATAGAGGAGCTGGAGGGGATAATTCAAAAAGCAAGGCAGGCAAAGGGAATAAGTATAGAAGAAGTGGCTGCTTTGCTCAATAATACCAATCCAGAGATAGATAAAAAGATGTTTCAGGCAGCCAGGGAGATAAAAGAAACTATTTATGGTAACAGAATTGTTATGTTTGCTCCCTTGTATGTATCTAACTATTGTATAAATAGCTGTACCTATTGTGGTTATAAATGCACTAGTGGCATAGAAAGGCGAAAATTAACCGATGATGAAATACGCCGCGAGGTTGAAATAATACTAAGTCTAGGTCATAAGAGAATTGCTTTGGAGGCAGGGGAAGACGATAAAAATTGTCCCATTGATTATATCCTTCACGCAATGGATGTAATCTATAATACTAGGTTAGACAATAGCAACATAAGACGAATAAACGTAAATATTGCAGCTACTACTGTAGAAAATTACAGAAAGCTTAAAAAAGCAGGAATAGGTACCTATATTCTATTCCAGGAGACCTATCATAGGGAGACCTATGAAAGAATGCATCCTGCCGGTCCAAAGAGCAGCTATGACTATCATCTCACCGCAATGGATAGGGCTATGGAAGGCGGCATAGACGATGTGGGGTTGGGAGTATTGTTTGGCTTGTATGATTTTAAATTCGAAGTCTTAAGCTTGCTTCTACATGCACAGCATTTGGAGAACAAATTTGGCGTAGGACCCCACACCATATCGGTACCAAGGTTAAGACCAGCCCATGATGTAAATATAGACAATTATCCTTATCTGGTTTCCAATGAGGATTTTAAGCGTATTGTAGCAATTTTAAGGCTGGCAGTTCCCTATACTGGCATTATTCTATCTACTAGAGAAGAGCCTAGCTTTAGGGAGGAAGTTATAAAACTTGGGGTATCTCAGATAAGCGCAGGCTCCTCTACAGGCGTTGGAGGCTATAAGAAGCAAGAGGAAGAAGAAAGGGATACATCCCAATTTGCAATAGCAGACGATAGGCACCCCCTTGATGTAATAAAATCCCTATGTAAACAGGGCTATTTGCCCAGCTTTTGCACCGCATGCTACAGGGTAGGCAGGACGGGAGATCGCTTTATGGAATTTGCCAAAAGTGGAAGAATCCATGATCTTTGCTATCCCAATGCTATGATGACCTTTAAGGAATATATAGAGGACTATGGGGATGAAGAGCTTAAAGAGCTTGGAAACAAAGTAATAGAAAAGAACCTAGCCAATATTCCAGACAAAAGGATGCGAGAAGAGACCATAAATAGACTTAATAGAATTGAAAAGGGAGAGCGGGATCTGTTTATATAGGAATTTGGTATAAGAAATAAACATGGATTTAATAGTATCTGTTGCTGTTATAACAGAATATGGAGTAGGCATAACCAGATTAATTATATTCCAATGATGATAACAGGAGAATAATAAATAAGAGGTTAATAGGAGAAAGCCATGAGAAGAATACAAGATGTTTTAAGTCAATTATATGCTGAAAACTATATACCAAAAGATGATATGATTTGGCTTCTAGAAAACCTGGATGAAGAGTCTAGGGAACAAATTTTTGATTATGCCCGTAAGACTAGAGATAAATATTATGGTAATAAGGTTTTCATGAGAGGATTAATAGAGTTTTCCAATATCTGCAGCAAGAATTGCATTTACTGTGGAATTAGAGCTGCCAATAAAAATGTGGATAGATATCGGCTAACCAAAGATGAAATACTAGCTTGCTGCAAGGAAGGATATGAGCTAGGGTACAGGACTTTTGTGCTGCAAAGTGGGGAAGATAAGTGGTATACAACTTCAAAGGTAGCAGATTTGATATCTGCTATCAAAGAGTTATTTCCCGGTGTTGCAGTAACCTTGTCTTTGGGTGAAAGAAGTTATCAGGAATACAAGCTTTGGCATGAGGCAGGAGCTGACCGATATTTACTTCGTCATGAGACAGCATCTAGGAGCCTCTATGAAAAGCTTCATCCTGATGGGGATTTTGATAATCGTAGGCAATGCTTATATAATTTAAAGGAGATAGGTTTTCAAATAGGAGCAGGGTTTATGGTTGGCCTTCCAGGACAGACTTACTATGATCTGGTAGAAGACCTTTACTTTTTAAAAGAGTTAAATCCCCATATGATAGGTATTGGTCCTTTTATTCCAGCAAGTGGTACTCCTTTAGGTAAAGAAAAATCAGGCAAGGTAGAGGATGTGTTGATAATGCTGGCTTTGACCAGGCTAATGGTTCCTAAAGCCTTATTGCCTGCTACTACAGCCATGGGAACACTGGATCCAAAGGGCAGGGAGAAGGCATTAATGGCAGGGGCCAATGTGGTAATGCCCAACCTATCTCCTGTGGCAACTAAAAGTAAATATCAGCTCTATGATAATAAAATTTGTACAGGAGATGAATCAGCTCATTGTAGAGTATGTATCGAAAAGAGAATCAACTCTACTGGCATGGAAGTAGATATGGGCAGAGGAGACAGCCTAATTCATTGAATTAGGCTGTCTTTTTAATTTTTGGATTTTTAAGTAAAAAATTTTCTAATTATTATTGACAAAGGATAGTGACTATGCTAATATATAGAAAACCAATATGAATAGTATGTATTAAGATTAATGTTGTATGAATAAGCATTTAAGATTAGTACGTTGTTTGGAGTGAAAGCAATGAGAATTTCAACCAAGGGTAAATATGGCCTAAGGGCTATGGTGGATCTAGCTGTTAATTCTTTGGATAGTCCTATTTCTCTTAGTAGTATTGCAGAGCGGCAAGATTTGTCCTTAGGATATATGGAGCAAGTGTTTTCTGTTTTACGCAAAGCAGGTTTGGTTAATAGTATAAAAGGTGCTCAAGGTGGATATGTTCTTGCTGACAACCCTTCAAACATTACTGTAGGAGATGTGCTTAGGGCTTTGGAAGGAGATCTAAATGTAGTAGATGAGGAACAAGAAGCTAATGAAAAGAGCATAGAATACTGTATAAAAACAATGGTGTGGGATAAGATGAACCAAAGTTTAAATAAGGTGGCAGATTCCATAACCCTTGAGGACCTTGTTACCCAATATCAAAAACTAAGTAATAGTTGGGTGCACATGTATTATATTTAATAGGGTAAAAATAATACCGGACCCTATAATCAATATATTTTATATAAGGAGTGTTGATTATGGCAAAGATAGCTAAAAAGCTTACGGATTTAATAGGAAATACACCTCTACTTGAGATTTCAAATTTTAGTAAGAGCCAAGGACTAGAGACTTCTTTGATAGCAAAACTAGAATATTTTAACCCTGCCGGTAGCGTAAAGGACAGAATAGGCTACGCTATGATAAAGGATGCACAGGAAAAAGGCCTAATAAACAAGGATACTGTTATCATTGAACCCACAAGCGGAAACACTGGTATTGCCTTGTCTTTTGTTGCAGCATCTTTGGGATACAGGGTAATTATAGTTATGCCAGAAACCATGAGTAAAGAGCGCAGAAGCCTTATCAAGGCCTATGGTGCGGAGCTAGTATTAACCCCTGGATCAGAAGGAATGAAGGGAGCTATAAAGAAGGCAGAAGAGCTGGCAAAGGAAAATCCTAACTCCTTTATCCCACAGCAATTCCAAAACCCTGCAAATCCTCAGATACACAGGGAGACAACTGCTGAGGAGATTTGGCGAGACACCGATGGAAATATTGATGTATTTGTAGGAGGTGTAGGTACTGGAGGTACCATTACAGGTGTAGGTGAAGTACTAAAGCAAAGGAATCCTAATATAAAGATTATAGCAGTAGAACCTACAGACTCACCTGTTCTATCAGGGGGTAATGCTGGACCTCATGCAATTCAGGGAATAGGTGCAGGATTTGTTCCTGACGTATTAAATCTTGGTATTGTAGATGAGATTGTACAGGTAAAAAATGAAGAGGCTATAGCAGCTTCCAGAAAGCTAGCTAGTACCGAAGGGTTATTGGTAGGTATATCCTCAGGCGCAGCGGCTCATGCTGCCGTACAGATAGCAAAGAGACCAGAATACAAGGGCAAGAGGATAGTAGTATTGCTGCCAGATACAGGCGAGCGATATCTTTCAAATCCCCTATTATTCCCCAATCAAGAGTAAAATAAAGCAATAAAACCGAGAGCACTAATGCTCTCGGTTTTTTCTATAATCCTGATATCGCTTTAGTATATCAGGATTATTTTCTAAAAAATCATTGAAAATTTGTATCTTTTCTAGGGCTTCCATGCTGATATTATGTTCAATCATCTCTGTATCTCTCAAAAGGGTTTCCTTTATACCTATTTTGCTAAGAAGACTTTCTATTAACATATGACGCTGGAGTAGAAAATCACCTATTCTTTTCCCTTCTTCTGTAAGGGTAATAATTCCGTATTTTTCATAGTCTACCAATCCTAGCTCTGCTAATTTTTGTACCGTTCTGGTTGCAGAGGATGCCTGAACATTTAGAAGCTGGGATATCTGATAGATACGTATATACCCTTCCTTTTTACAAAACCGATATATCATTTCTAAATAATCTTCCATACTAGGAGTTAGATGTGCCTTGCCTTGTCTTAATAACTGATATCCTCTGAAAGTATGAAATTGTTTGTCATTCTTGCCCATTTTTTCCACCGCCTTGAACACATTTACTATCCTTTTCATATATTAGCCTTAGATAACTCTTTTGGTCATAACTAAATCTATGTTAAGTAACATCAAGAATATTACTGTTTAGGAGGATTAATATGTCTAAATATATACCTCTAAATCTATTACCTCTAGGAAGTATGGCAAGGGTAAAAGAGCTGACTATGGCAGGTAGTATTAGGCGAAGAATGCTGGATCTTGGTCTAATTAAGGGCACAAAAGTGCAGGCCATAAATAGGAGCCCATCAGGAGATCCTGTTGCTTATTTCTTCCGTGGGGCTGTAATAGCTCTTCGCAGTGAAGAGGCATCAAAGATTATAGTAGAGAGATTATAAACAATAAATAGCAGGCTATATTTTAAAGCATGACAGGGAATTACGTAATATGTTGTAGGGGTGAAAAGGATGGGTCTTACATCTCAATCAACAGGCTTGGGAGCTTTAAATGAAATGTTTGAAGTAAAAAAAGAGAGTCCTGATGATATTGTGGTAGCCTTAGCTGGTAATCCCAATACTGGAAAGAGTACTGTTTTTAATAATCTAACGGGTTTAAAACAGCATACCGGCAATTGGCCAGGCAAGACTGTTACCAATGCCCAGGGGCGTTATAGGCATAACCATAAAAATTATGTATTAGTAGATTTACCAGGGACTTATTCATTGTTATCAAATTCTGTAGAGGAGGAAGTGGCCAGGGACTTTATATGTTTTGGCAATCCTCAAGTAACTGTGGTGGTTACCGATGCCACCAGCCTGCAAAGGAATTTGAATTTGGTTCTACAAATATTGGAAATTACAAAGGATGTAGTGGTTTGTGTAAATTTAATGGATGAAGCCAAAAGGAAGAAGATAAGGATTGATATAGATATGCTGGCAGAGGAACTGGGAGTGCCTGTTGTTGCAACTAGTGCCAGAAATGGTGTTGGATTGAAAGAGTTAAAGGAAGCGGTGGCCAAGGTTGCACAAAATAGCAATTTTATAGAAACAGGAAAAGAAGCTTTCAAAATACAATATGAAAGAATCATTGAGGATGCCATAGATATTATAGTACCATATCTAGATGGGTTAGATATAAAATTAAATAGTAGATGGGTATCCCTGCGTCTTATAGAAGGGGATAAGACTTTATTGGAAACTATAAAGAAGCATATAGAATCTCATCAGTTTGATGATAAGGTTTTGGAGCAAAGAATAGAAAAAGCCAGGGAATTTATATATTCTCAAGGACTGGATGGAGATGGCTTAAGGGATAGTATAGTTACAAGTATAATAAAAGAAGCTGAAACTATAGGTGATAGGGTAGTACACTTTGAAAAGCAGGATTATAATAGGCTAGACCAAAAAATCGATAATATCCTAACCTCAAAACGTTGGGGAATTCCCATAATGATAGCACTACTGGGAGTTGTATTCTGGATTACAGTAGAAGGGGCTAATTATCCTTCACAAATGTTAGCTACTGGTCTTTTCTGGATTGAGGATCAGCTAACTGAGATTTTTATGAGAGTTGAAGCGCCTCAGTGGCTTCATGGCATAGTAGTTCTTGGGGTGTACCGTACCCTTGCCTGGGTGGTGTCGGTAATGCTGCCTCCAATGGCTATATTCTTTCCCCTATTTACCTTGTTAGAAGACTTAGGTTATTTACCCAGGGTAGCCTTTAACCTGGATAATTTTTTCAAAAAAGCTTGTGCCCATGGCAAGCAGGCCCTTACCATGTGTATGGGTTTTGGATGCAATGCTGCGGGAGTGGTGGCCTGCAGAATCATAGACTCCCCAAGGGAAAGACTTATTGCTATCCTTACCAACAACTTTGTGCCCTGTAATGGCAGATTTCCCACTTTGATTGCATTAGCCACAATTTTCATAGCTGGTTCAGTGGGGGCATTTAAATCTATAATATCTACCTTTATAGTTCTAGGTGCAGTGGTATTAGGAGTAGCAATTACCCTGGTAATATCTAGAATATTATCCAAAACAATTTTAAAGGGTCTGCCTTCTTCCTTTACCCTTGAATTGCCGCCCTATAGGAAGCCACAGGTAGGCAAGATATTAATTAGATCATTACTAGATCGTACCTTATTTGTACTAGGAAGAGCCGTTATGGTAGCTGCACCAGCTGGACTTATCATATGGCTGATGGCCAATCTAACCATAGACGGAGCAAGCCTGCTGGATCATAGCGCTAGATTTCTTGACCCCTTCGGTAGATTATTGGGCATGGACGGGTATATTATATTAGCTTTTATTCTAGGGCTTCCTGCAAACGAAATAGTAATACCTATAATCATAATGAGTTATACAGCATCAGGAGTAATGATAGAACTAGATAGCTTAGATGCTCTACGCAATTTATTGGTGGCTAATGGTTGGACCTGGTTGACAGCCATATGTACCATGTTCTTTTCCCTAAATCACTTTCCATGTGGGACTACTCTTCTTACCATTGGAAAGGAGACTCAAAGCCTTAAATGGGCTGCACTCTCTTTTGTCATACCTACCGTAACTGGAATTATCTTATGCTTTATTGTGGCCCAAGGAGTAAGATTATTGGGGCTTGTATAGGAAATTATCAATAAAGTGGCTAAACAAGACTTCCTTATGGTATTATTTACTATAAGGGAGTTTTTATTATAAAATGATTGATTGTTTTTGATTATAGAATAAGGGTATAAATAATTGTGTTATGCTTTATTTTTCGAAAGGAGCTTGTTGGCTTCTTAGTATGACAAGGAGGATAAGATATGATTGGAGACGTGGCTGAAATTATATTACGCAGTGCAGAGGAGTCCTTTGTTCAGGTAACAGCTTTTGTAGGGGCAGTTCTTTTGTTGTTTGGCTACATAAATTATAAGCAGCAGGGCGCCTTTGTTGATACTATTGAGAAATCAAAAAAATATCAACCTCTCATTGGTGCATTCTTAGGTATGACCCCCGGCTGTGGGGGAGCAATATTTGTTATGCCTTTGTATGTAAAAGGTACTGTTAGCTTTGGAACGGTTATTGCTACATTAGTAGCTACAGCTGGAGATGCCTCCTTTGTAATTTTAACAAAAGCACCTTTACATTTCGCTTTTATATCAATTATATGTTTTATTGTTGGTGCTATCACAGGTTATGTTATAGACTATTGGGGAATTGGGGATTGGGTACGTAAAAGATCCTCTAAGGTAGTAAGTGAGGATAAAAATATTGAAGAGAAACATAGACAGGCTGAAGCACAGTTGGATGAGCTGTATTGCGATAACCCCAATGTTTGTAGGGTTAGATCCAGCAATTTGAAGCATATTGGCCACGAAGAAGGAGATGAGATTGATTTAGTCCTTCACCATAGCGATCCTTTAGATGTAAACAGTTTAGGCTATAAGCTAACCCATGGTGCTTATGTAGTGTTTTGGATCATTTTAGCTTTAGGATTTGTGCTAGGGATTTTGGATCTTTCCATGGTAGATATAAATGCCCTTCCTGGTTTGCCCAATATTGGCACAATAATAGGAGTTGTAGGAACCCTTGTGGCAGTACTATACATGCTCTTTGGTAAGAAATTTATTACAGCCCAAACCCACGAAGATGTGGAACACAAATTGTTTTCTTTAAAGGAGACTTTTATACACAATGCTGAAGAAACAGCCTTTGTAGGGACTTGGGTCTTTGTAGCTTACTTGGTCTATGAAATAGGGGTATATTTAATTGGAGGAGAGCAGGTAATAGAGGCATTTCTCACCTCTACAGGCTTGATGTCTGTTATTATAGGAGTGTTAGTTGGACTAATACCAGGATGCGGCCCACAGATAATCTTTGTATCCTTGTATCTTAAGGGAATGTTCCCCTTTGCTGCTCTTTTAGCTAACTCTATTTCTCAGGATGGAGACGCTTTGTTCCCCCTTATAGCTCTTGATGCCAAGTCAGCATTTTGGGCTACAGTATTTACTACAATACCTTCATTTATTGTAGGTGTAATCGCATACTACCTACAATTGCTCTTCTGAAGTTGAGGTTTTTGAGAAGCACAAAATAATCTATCCATATGGGGAAGAAAAAATAGTAGAAAATCAATGGATATATACTGTAGTCTTTGATGAAGATTTTTGGCAGGATTATGGGATATTAGACCAGCAGATGGAAAATAGATAAAACTGCATTAAAAACAATTATTACCATAGGAAAAACCTATGATAACAATTAGATAATTATATTTTACAATATACCAGCCTAGTAATATTATATAGAAGGAATGTTACTAACGAAAATATTACATAAGGCAAGAGGTGTATTGTATTAAATGTCAAGAAGAAAAACTTTTGTAGCTGCATTATTAATCTTTCTTATAGCACAACTACTCTCAGCTTGCGTAGCACAGTCTGCAGTGACAGGTGTAGATGCTCAAAATGATGTGGATGTGGAAAAAGATGTAGATACCAATGAAGAAAGCAATGAAAATAGTGTTTATTATAGCTTTGTAGATGCACTAGAAAACACTGTAGTGTTAGAGGAAAAGCCAAGTAGAGTGGTATCTCTTGTGGGCTCCTATGCAGAAACTTGGCTATTGGCAGGTGGACAGCTAATAGGAGTAACTAATGATGTCATGACTGAAAGAAAATTGGATTTACCTGAAGATACACAGATTGTGGGTACCATTAAGGATCCCAATCTAGAGGTAATATTGGATCTTTCACCCGATTTTGTCTTATTATCTCCAGATATTGACAGCCATGTAAAGGCAGCAAGTACCCTTGAAAAAGCTAATATACCCCACGGATTTTTTAAGGTAGAGCATTTTGAGGATTATTTAAATATGTTGGATATATGCACCGATATAACTGGCAATAAGGAGCTATATGATAAGAACGGGTTGCAGGTTAAAAAACAAATAGATGGGATTTTAGAAAAAGTTCAAAACCAAACTGGTGCAGATATTTTGTTTATACGGGCTATGTCCAGCGGTGCAAAGGCAAAGTATGATGATAATATGGCCTGTAAGATACTAGATGATTTAGGCACCACAAATATAGCCTCAAAACATGAGTCACTATTAGAAGACTTAAGCATGGAGGTAATTATTCAAGAGGATCCGGAATATATTTTTGTGGTAACCATGGGAGATAGCGAAAAGGCCATCAATGCATTGAAGGAAGGCATAGAAAAGGATCCGGCATGGGGCAATCTGTCTGCCGTAAAAAATGGCAATTACATTGTCCTACCCAAGGAGCTATTCCATTACAAGCCAAACGCAAGATGGGGTGAAAGCTATGAGTATATGGCCAAAATTCTCTATCCGGAAATTTTTCAATAAAAATAGTGGGAGCTATAACGGATTAGTTATAGCTCTCCTTCTTATATTGCTTATTATAGCTGCTATTGTAAGTATAAGCATAGGATCTTCCAAAATACCTGTCGGGGAGATTATTTCTGCTATGCATCAGAGGGATATTAATTCAAAGACCTATCAAATTATAAGTTTTGTAAGAATACCCAGAACCTTGGCAGCAATACTGGCTGGTTGTTCTTTATCGGTTTCTGGAGCCATCTTGCAGTCGGTTTTAAATAATTCCCTAGCCAGCCCCAATATAATAGGAGTGAATTCAGGGGCAGGTTTTCTTGCTGTACTTATAAGTGCTTTTTTTCCTGCCAGTCTCTATTTTGTTCCCCTAGCTGCTTTTATTGGCGGACTTATGGCTGTACTTATAGTTTTCTTTATAGCACAAAAAACCGGTGCATCCCGTATGTCTATAGTTTTGTCAGGGATTGCTGTTTCAAGCTTTATAGGGGCCATGACAGATACTGTGCTCACCCTTCATCCAGATTCTGCTATAGATAGAGCCGTATTCATGGTAGGAGGCTTTTCCGGTGTTACAATGGAAAGGTTAGCTGCTCCAGCTGGTTTTATTGTTTTAGCCCTTATAATTGTCTTAGTTCTTAGTTATGATATGAATGTACTAGCCCTAGGTGATGAGACTGCTAAATCCTTAGGTTTGACAGTGAGTAGGCTACGGTTTCTTTTTTTGGGCTTGGCGGCCCTTCTTGCAGGTAGCGCTATAAGCTTTGCTGGGCTGTTAGGTTTTGTGGGACTTATTGTACCACATGCCTCAAGATTCCTAGTTGGTTATGATAATAGATTCCTGATACCTGTATGTGCACTTCTGGGAAGTATTTTTACCCTATGCTGTGATGTGCTTGCTCGAGTTTTATTTGCACCCTTTGAAATACCTGTGGGGATAATAATGTCCTTTCTAGGAGGCCCATTTTTCATTTACCTATTACTAAAACGCAAGAAAGGGAAGCTATATGGTTAGATTGAAGAATGTGTCAGCAGGATACAATAAGATAGAGGTTATAAAAAATATAAATATCTCCTTGGAAGAAGGCACCATAACTACTATTATCGGCAAAAACGGCTGTGGCAAGACCACTCTTTTGAAAACAGCATCTAATCTATTAGAACCTTTTAGAGGGGAGATCTTGGTCAAAGGGAAAAACATAGGGGATATGTCCCGCAAGGAGGTGGCTAAAGAGCTTTCATTTTTGCCACAACTTAGGGATACTCCTAATATAACAGTCTATAATTTAGTGTTACATGGCAGGTTCCCATATTTAGGTTTTCCCCGTATACCTCAGAAGAAGGACAAGCTAATTGTAGAGAGTGCCATAGAAAGTATGGGGCTTCAGGAGTATATAGAGAAAAATATATGGGAGCTTTCTGGAGGCCAGCGTCAAAGAGCCTATATAGCAATGGTACTGGCCCAGGATACAGACATAATATTTCTCGATGAGCCAACCACATACTTAGATATTAATCATCAGTTTGAGATATTGGAAATAATTAAAAAATTAAAAGGTATGGGCAAAACCATTGTTATGGTATTACATGACCTTAGCAGTGCTCTCGCTTATTCAGACAGGATTTGTTTAATGGATAAAGGAGAGATAGTTATATATGATACTCCGCAAGCTGTGTATGAAAGCAGGGAGATAAATAGAATCTTTGGGCTATCCTCTGAACAGGTGGAATTAAAGAATAATGCACAAAAACAATATGTATTTTATGTTAGCTAGATTGAATGTTATACAGGTTTAGTCTATTCTTTCCACTGAGATAACTAGAAAGTGGAGGGGATAGGCTATTTTTATTTGGATTTATTCAGACGCTATTCTACTGTGGGAAACTATCGGTGAAATATTACTTGTTGCACCAATAAAAAAGTGATATGATCTAATAATATCATAGGTAAAACCTATTAATGATTTTTGTTTTGGTAGGAGGCTAACATGACTATAAGACATTTAAGAATATTTATAGAGGTAGCAGATACTGGTAAAATGAGTGCTGCAGCATCAAATCTATATATATCACAGCCAACAGTGAGTCAGGCCATAAAAGAACTGGAAGAGCATTATGGCATGCTTCTCTTTGAGCGACTTTCAAAAAAACTTTATATAACGGAAAAAGGGAAGAAGCTACTTTCTTATGCTAGAAATGTTGTCAAACAATTTGATGACATGGAAGAGATGATATTTGAAACTGAATATGTAGAGAAAATTAGAATAGGCGCAACCATGACCGTGGGGGAATGCTTACTCAGTCAGATTATAAACAGCTTTAAAAAAGCCAATCCTGAGGTTGAAATTTATTCATATATAAATAATACAAAAATCATTGAAGAGAAGTTATTAAAATCTGAACTAGATGTAGCAATAGTTGAGGGAAGGGTAAAAAGTCAGGATCTAATAAGCATTCCAGAAATTAAAGATTTCTTAGTTCTTATTTGTAGCATGTCCCATCCCTTTGCTAAACGGGAGACTGTGAAACTTTCTGAGTTAGCTCAAGAGAATTTTGCAATGCGTGAAGAGGGTAGCGGTACTAGAGAGCTTTTTGAGAGGTTTATGGCAGATAAGGGGATATCCATAAAAACAACTTGGGAGGCCAACAGCTCTCAGGCCATTAAAAGTGCGGTAATAGAAAATCAAAGTCTAGCCGTTATCTCTGTACGTTTATTGGAAGAGGAAATTAGAAGAGGACAAGTATACGTAATACAAAATACAGGATCTGAGTGGGACAGATACTTTAGTATAGTTTATCATAAGAATAAGATGATAACAGAAGAAATAAAAAGCTTAATAGAAATAGTTGAAGACTATAAATATACAAATATATTAGAGGGTGTAAAGGTAGGTAAGCTCATATAATAAATAAGGCAAAAAAACTGTTAGTTATAAATCAGAAGGATTTGATGGAAAGCTTCTACCAATGACAGCTTTAACCTCCCCATGTTTTATATTATTATGTTTATATAACTTTTAAATATCAGCTGGTATGGCGGATTCTGCGCTTTGCCAACACCTTTACAATGTATACTACTCCATAGACTAGGCTTATAAATAAGGCTATAGCCGCGCCCGAGGGTATATTTAGGGTGTATGATATCCACAATCCAGTCAATGTAAAGAATATTCCTAGCAGGCTGGAATATAGCATAAGTTTTTTTAGGTTATTGGTAAAAAGTTTTGCTATAGCAGGGGGAGCTGTAAGTAGGGCCATTATTAGGATTATACCTATTACATGTATCACCACTACTACAGTTAAAGCTATTAATATAAATAATAGGTACTCAATAAAGGTGGTTTTGATACCAATAACTGTGGAAAATTCTTCATCAAAAAGATAAGCTTTTAATGGATGATAAAGGGCGGCCACAGTCAGTATTACTACAGCGTCTAGTAAGGTTATGACATATAGGTTATCACGGGAAACTGTTAGTATATCTCCAAAAAGATAAGTAGTCATATCTGGGGGATAACCAGGGGTAAGAGCGATAAAGAGTATACCTAGGCTCATTCCTGCTGCCCAAAATATACCAATAGGGATATCGGTATTCATGGTGGTCTTGCGTTTTATTGTTGCAATTCCTAAGGCTGCACATATGGTGATAAATAGAGCACCTATAATGGGCTCAATGCCTAGAAAATATCCAAGCCCTATACCGCCAAAAGCAGTATGGGCTATGCCACCGCTCATCATAACCAGTCTTTTTTCTATAATAATTGAACCTATGATTCCACAGGCTATGCTGGCCAGTATTGCGCTGATGACGGCGTTTTGTAAAAACTGATATTGAAAAAGGGAATCAAACAAGATTATTACCTCCATTACTGCCATGCTCTTTTAAAACTCTATGGGGTAAGCCATGAGCGATAAGATCTATAGGACATCCATAGAGCTGATGGATAAGTTCCTCAGATAGTTCGGAATGACCATGATAATATAGTTCTCTGTTTAAGCATGCTAGAGATTGAACATGAGAAGATATGGCACTCATATCATGAGTAACCATAATTATGGTCATATCCTTATTTAACTCCTCTAAGATAGAGTAAATATGGGACTTTGAGTCTGCGTCTAAACTGGCAGTAGGTTCATCCAGCACCAAAATCTTTGGTTCAACAGCTAGAGCCCTTGCGATCAGGGCCCTTTGAAGCTGACCTCCTGAGAGTTGGCCAATTTGTCGCTTGCGAAGGGGATAAATCTCTAGCTTGTTCATCAGAGAATGGGCAATATCCATATCCTTTTTACTATATTTATGAAATATAGGTGTTTTTCCTGACAGCCTTCCCATTAGAACTGTTTCCTCTACGGTTATGGGGAAATCCCTATGAAACCTTGTAAACTGAGGAACATATCCCATGATGCCCTGTGCTTTAGCGGCAGGTTTTCCATATACTTCAACTTTTCCAGAACTAGGTGGTATCAAGCCCAGAATAGCTTTAAGAAGGGTACTTTTCCCACCACCATTGGGGCCTATAATCCCTAAAAATTCCTTATCCTTTACCTTTAGGTTTACATTATATAGGGCACATACATTTTGATAGTATACTGTAAGATTGGTTATATTAATAACATTTTTCCATTGATTATCTAAATTTTTACTTTTCATATATTCTCACTTTCATTTCATTACTTGTGCAAAAGTATTGGCCATCCTTTCCAGGTTTTCTATATAGTCAGGAGCTAGAGGTGCAATTTTTTCAGTTTTCCCTCCAATTTCCGTGGCAAAGGTTTCTGCTTGACGACTATCTACTTCTGCTTGATAGAATATTACCTTTATCCCTTTTTCTTTTGCCATATCAACAATGTTTTCAAAGGTTTGGGGGGAAGCCTCCTTTCCTTCCTCTTCAAGAGCAATCATCTCAAGATCATAATCATCAGCAAAGTATCCAAAAGCAGGATGATAGGCTATAAAGGTTTTGATTTTTAAATCAGTTAAGGAATCTCTTATTTTGGTATCCAGTTGATCCAGTTGCTCCTTATATCTTTGGGCATTATTATTATATGTATCCTTATTTTCAGGATCCAACTTAGATAATTCCTCAGCTATCACATCTATCATAACCTTTACCCTTTTAGGAGACAGCCAAATATGAGGATCTCTTTCCCCAGGAGCTATTTCCAGATCCGGATACACTTCTGATACATGTTTTGCCAGATCCACTATCTTTAAATCAGGGTTGAAATCCTTGGCTTTTGGTAATATGCTGGCTTCTTCCGAAGGTACCCCTATTGTAAAATAGATTGAAGCATGGCTAAAGCTTTTAAGTTGATTGGGAGTGGCTGAGTAGGTTTCTGGGCTACTCCCAGGGGGAATCATAGTCACCACGTCTACTAGATCTCCAGCCACCTCTTTAACAAAGGTGCTTTGAGGAACTATGGACACTGCTATGGTGGGTTTGTTACTACTTTGTGAGGTAGATTGTCCACAGGCAGATACCATAATTAAGGCAAGCAATAGAATTATAATAATAAATAGCTTTACATCTACTAATTTTATATTCATTTTTATCTCCTTTAACAAGACACTTAGTTGAAGTCACTTTTATTATAATACTCTCAAAATCAATGTCAATCAAATTTGATCTACATATATGGTACCCCATCCTAAAAAGTGTAAACTACTTTTAAAATATTGCCATAAATAAACATATATATTATAATAATTATGACTTATAATTATTATAACTAATAAACAAAATTATATATAAGGGAGTGAAATAGTGGAAGATTTATACTTAACCTGTCACAGAAAGTTAATGGAGCTTAGCTGGAGTGTAATTAGAAAATCCAGATGTAATTTGGCTGAGCTAGGCTTTGCTTGGAATCAATATTCTGTTATGAAAGCCATTGAACAAGGGGAAGCCTTAACTTTATCAGAGATTAGTGCACGTGTTCATAGGAAAAACAGCAATGTTACCCCTATCATCGATTTTTTAGTATCCAAAGGCATAGTAGAGAGAATACCCGATGAAAAGGACAGAAGGATAATCCGCGTGAGGCTCACTGAAGAAGGGATAGCAATCCGCCAACAAGCTATGGAGCATCATGATAATTTTATTCTACAGTTATATGGGCCATTAAATGAGGATGAAATAAAAAAATTTATAGATGCTGTTGATGTAGTTTTAGAAAAGATCAAATAAGAGATAAAGGGGTGGAAATGTAATAGTGGATGATAAATCTGTACTATATAAGAATCTGGTAAAACATAAATGGCGGTATGCAAAGGGATTGTTTTTCTTAATTATAATCAATGTACTACAGATATTAGTTCCTAAGATTACCGGTATTGTAGTGGACGGGCTCAAAACATTAAGTCTAGAAAATAAAGACCTTTTATACTACGGAGCCTTAATGATTATAATTTCACTTATGATTTTTGTTTCCCACTACTTATCTAGGGTGCAGGTAATGGGAGCCAGTAATTTATTTGACTATGAAGTAAGAAATGAAATGTTTGATCATATGCTTAGCCTTTCCATGAGATTTTTTCATAGAAGCCGCATAGGAGAACTTATGGCCTTAGCCACTAATGATTTAGGCTCCCTTAGAATGATTTTATCTAGAGGTTTCAATTTGATAACCAATACCATAATTTTGCTTATTGGCAGTATAGTAGTAATGGCTGGTTATATGGACTTAAGGCTTACCATTTATGCATTTTTGCCTTTTCCCTTCCTAGTATGGATAATGGTTAAATTTGGGCCTATGATCAATAGAAGATTTAGAAGAGTGCAGGAATCCTTTAGTGATTTGACGCGAATGACTCAGGAAAATATATCGGGGATTCGTGTTATAAAGGCTTTTGTTCAAGAAGAAAATGAGATAGACAATTTCGCCCAGCTCAACCAAGAAAATTTCGATATTAATATGGCCCTGGCCAAGGTCCAGGCTATATTCTATCCTTCTATTGGTTTAATATCCTCTCTATCCTTTCTCATTACCTTTATATATGGAGGAAATTTAGTTATAAATGGCACCATAACTTTGGGAGATTTTGTTGCCTTTAACGGATATTTAGGCATCATCATCAGACCTATTATTTCTATAGGCATGATAATCAATTTTACGCAGAGAGCTAAGGCTTCAGCAGATAGAATTCATGTGCTATTTCAACGACAACCTGAAATAGTGGATGCAGGTATGCCTGATTCTCATCAAGAGAAAGAACAGTGGGAGAAGGGTATAGAGGGTAAAATAGAGTTTAGAAATCTAACCTTTTCCTACGGTAAAAATGAACCTCCCGTTCTGAAAAACATCAATTTAACCATAGAACCAGGCAAGACTCTAGGAATAATTGGAAAAGTGGGTAGCGGGAAGTCAACAATAGCAAATCTAATATTGCGGCTTTATAATCCTTTGGAAGAAGGGCAGCTATTAATTGATGGAGTGGATATAACTAAGGTTCCTCTTAAGCTTTTAAGGGAGAATATAGGCTATGTACCTCAGGATAATTTTCTCTTTTCCTCCTCTATTAAGAGCAATATCGGTTTTACTCCAGTAGAGCCTGATATAGATGAGATTCGTAGGGCTGCCCAAATAAGTCAGATTGACGATACCATAATGGAACTTCCAGACAAATATGAGACCATGTTGGGAGAGAGAGGGGTTAACTTATCGGGTGGTCAGAAACAGAGAGTTTCTATTGCCAGGGCATTAGTCAAAGACCCCTCTATATTGATACTGGATGACTGTCTGTCTGCTGTTGATACCGATACGGAGCGAAAGATACTGGATGAGTTAAAACCCTTTATGGAAAAAAGGACCTGCATAATCATTGCCCATAGGATATCTACCTTGCAGGATGCAGATGAGATTATAGTATTGGATGAAGGCAGGATTATAGAAAGAGGGAACCATGAGGAGCTTTTGGCTAATCAAGGTTACTACTACAGGATATATCAAAGGCAGCTATTGGAAGAAGAGATTCAGAGGGCCTAAGTATTGTATCCTGAACAAAATATTTAATAGAAAGGTATGGTAGTTTATGGAGCAGGATAAAAAATCCTTAAGGCAGGTATATGATAGAATAATCGTCAAAAGGATGTTGACATTTGCAAAGCCTTATTGGTATTTATTTGCAATAGCCCTTATCTTGATCTTAGCGGTAACAGGGGCGTCACTGGCTAGGACCTATATAACCAAGATAGGAATTGACAAATATATGACCGGACATTCTGATGGCACCATGTCAGCCCAAGAAGCCAGCAAAGGGATCTGGTACCTAGGCGTATTGTTTTTTGTTTTAATTATAGTAGAGTTTGTTTTTAACTATTTACAGCATTATATTTTGGAATTAGCCGGAAAGAGGATAATAAAGGATATAAGGCGGAAGGTTTTTAGTCATGTGCAATATTTACCCTTGTCATATTTTGATAAAATGGCTGCTGGTCGTGTTGTAACAAGGATTACTAATGACCCGGAAACCATAAATGAGATGTTTTCCAGCGTTATGGTAGGCTTTATAAGAAGCGTTGTAGAAATGGCGGCTATAATAATTATTATGTTTAGGCTTAGCTATCGGCTTACCTTGGTGAGTTTCACTGTATTACCTCTTATTGTGATAGCAGCTGTACTATTTAGACGGACAGCACGAAGGGTATGGCAGAGGATAAGAGCCAAACTATCTGCCATTAATGCATTTTTGGCAGAACATCTAGCGGGAATGAAGATTATCCAAGTTTTTAACATGGAGGAAAAGAAGTACCAGGAGTTTGACCAAATCAACAGGGAGTTCTATGATGCTCACATGAAAAGAGTTGTTATATTCGGTATATTCAGACCTTTTATGGATGTAGTTAGAACCCTGGCTGTTGCATTATTACTATGGTACGGAGGCAGAAACATATTGGCAGGCCTCTTGGAGTTTGGAACCCTTTATATGTTTGTAGACTATATAGGCAGGTTTTATCATCCCATAATGGAATTAACTGAACAGTTTAATGTCCTTCAAAGTTCAATGGTATCTGCCGAGAGGGTGTTCAATTTACTGGAAGAAGCCCAGGAGCAAAACGTAGAAGGTAAGATTCAAGATATTGGTCAAATCAAGGGCGAAATAGAGTTTAAAAATGTATGGTTTGCATATGTTGATGAGAATTGGGTTCTAAAGGATGTATCTTTTAAAATTAAACCGGGGGAGTCTGTTGCATTTGTAGGTGCTACAGGCGCAGGCAAAACCAGTATTATTAACTTATTATGTGGATTTTACGAACACCAAAAGGGACAGATATTAATAGATGGCATAGATATTCGGGATATAGGAAAGGAAAGACTTAGGAAGAATATTGGTCTGGTGCTTCAAGATGTATCCTTATTCTCAGGGGATATCGCTACTAATATCCGCCTCTTTGATTCTGATATTTCTATGGAAGAGGTAGAAAAAGCTGCTAAGCATGTTAATGCTCATGATTTTATCCAAAAACTTAATGGAGGATACTCCCACCAGGTAGGTGAAGGAGGCGCTACTTTATCTGTTGGACAACGTCAGCTAATATCCTTTGCTCGGGCGTTAATACGGGATCCTAAAATTCTTGTCATGGATGAAGCTACTTCCCATGTTGATACTGAAACTGAAATTCTAATTCAAGATGCTCTAATAAATCTCATGAAAGGCAGAACCACTATAGCTATAGCACATCGTCTTTCTACCATTCAAAATGCAGATAAGATTATCGTTATTCACAAGGGAAGAATAAGAGAGATGGGCAACCATCAAGAGTTGCTAAACAAAAGAGGGCTATATTATAATCTATATAGATTACAATATGATCAAGAATATAAGGTGGTCTAGATAAGATATGAATAAGCTCAGATTTATCCATACTGCAGATATCCATTTGGGCAGTTTTTTGCATGTAGGGGGCGATTCTTTGCCTCCAGCCTTAGGGAAAGCTATTGAAACGGCTACCTTGGAAGGTTTTAGCAGGGTATGTGATTCTGCAATTTCCCATAATGTAGATTTTGTAGCTATTTCAGGAGATCTATACGATAGTGAGGCACGTTCTGTTAAGGCCATTAGTTATTTTATAGATCAATGCAAAAGGCTGGAAAAGGCTAATATTCATGTATTTGTTATTGCAGGCAACCATGACCCTTTAAGGCAAAGGCAGGAATTATTTAAGCTGCCCCAAAATGTAAAGCTATTGGCTGGAAGCCAGCCTGAAATATGTGAACTATTAGATGATAATGAGCGACCTATAGCCAGAGTAATAGGACAATCCTATACAAATACAAGGGAGCAAAAAAAGCTGCATTTAGACTACAGGGTTGCTGATAACAGTATCTGGAATATTGCCCTTCTTCACACACAACTGGAAGCTCCAAAGTCTAACTACATTCCCTGCTCTATTGCTGAACTTAAGGATATAGAGGATATCCATTATTGGGCTTTAGGCCATATTCATCAGTCCAGGGTATTAAACAACACCTATCCCTATATAGCCTATCCAGGAATCCCACAGGGTAGAGATTTTGGTGAGCAAGGCAGAGGGGGATGTTTGCTTGTTGAACTGGATCCTTTAGAAGGGGGGAACATCTTATTCATTCCTACAGCTCCTGTAATATATAAAAGAATAGATGTGTATATTGATGAGGATCCAGACAGCATTCCTCAAAGCCTTGACGATTTAGAAGATATGCTTACTGAGCATGGGAAAAGATTAATTGAACAAGATGTAGAACAGGATAGCTATACTATAGAAGGTTATGTGGTTGAGTGGATCCTAAGGGGAAGAGGGGGTATCCATAATCAATTAAAGGAGCAGGAGCAGGAATTTCTGGAAGAATTAACTCATAGGTTAAGGGTGGAATTTGAGCCTGTTAGCCCATTTTTATGGACAGATTCTATAACCCTTAGAACTCAGCCTCCAATAGACTATGACAGCTTAATGAAAGACAGCCTCATAGCTCAGGAACTTGACAATATTATTAATAAATGCCTTGAAGACGAAACCATGAAGAAAAAGCTATTAAAGGCGCTGGGAGAAATATGGAGCGGGGATGAAGATCACGAAAGCGGTAAAGAATACATCTTTCATATGGATCAGTCTACTTTAGAAGAAATGCTGTGGAATGCTAAAGATCTTATTTTAGAAAAGCTGGTAGAAGGGAGGGAATAGGCTTGAAAATTCAAAGGCTGCATATAGGAGATTTTGGGATACTGAGGAATCAAACCTTGGAGGATATTCATCCTGGGATTGTGGTTATAGGTGGATTAAATCGGGCAGGAAAATCTACACTTATGCAGGTACTAAGATATCTGGCTTATGGCTTTCCCCAATCAAAAGAATTGCCTCCTGCTACTAGCAAATATATGGCTGAAGCCGATATAAGATTGGATTCGGGAGATGTATATAATATAAGCCTAAGTGGTCATGCCCAGCCGGTACTGAAAAGAGTGTCTGGTACGGGAGAGGAAGTCATTAGCGCTGAAGAATTATATGGCATAGATGCCTTTACATACAGGCAGCTCTTTACCATAACTTTAGACGAATTAAATAATGACTACGGACTTTCCGGCGATGAAAAACGAAAGCTACAATCTATATTACTAGGTGCAGGGCTAAAGGATCTCTTGCTGATTCCCCAACTAAGGGATGAATTTTATAAAGAGGGGGATAAGATAGGCGGTAAGAGAGGGAAGCCAAATGTAAAACAGTTTAAGGGCTATTATCAATCCATAGAGGACGGAATAAATATCAAACGAAAGGCCCTGCTTCAAGTGGAAGAGTATCATCAAAAGCAGCAAGAGCTAGAGGAAACCAAAAAAATATCCCAGGAGATAAGCAAGGAGCTGGAGCAATTAGAAGATGAGATAGTGCAGCTAGATATTATAAAAAACAACTATAAAGCCTATAAAGATATACAAAAATTAGAAACATGGATAAGTGACAATAAGGATAAGTACTGGGAAGAGGCTCCTTCAGAATATGATGTCAAAAGGATTGAATCTCTGGGACAAGAATATATCCAGCTAAAAAAAGATTTCCAACAGAAGGAGATTGAACTGGGAATACCTACTAAAATAAGAGAACTACTCTTTGACAAAAAAGATGAGATGGCCAGCCTAGTAGCAGGAATATCTGGGATAGATGAACGCATTCGCCAATATACCCAGCAAAGTCAGGAATACCATAGAAAGCAGCAGCAGTTAATTGCAAAGATAAAAGAGACTAATGCTGCATGGGATGAGAATAGCATAAAATATATAGCAGAAATAAGGACTGATAATATTAGTCATAGCAGAATTGAAGATTTGCTAGAGGAACATAAAGAATTAGCAGCTGAACATAAAAACCACAAGGCAGATCTTATAAAGCTTCAGGAAGATTATAAGACCCTCCAGAATCGAAATGAAGAGATAAGGGATAAAAAGCCTTGGCAAGAAGTTAGGAAATACTTTTATTCCTCTTTGGCCTTTATTTTGCTAGGCCTTGTTCTTACATTTATAAATCCCCTTTCCGGAATATTGATAGGACTGGGAGGTATTGCAGGAACTGCTGTCTATTATATTATGAGTTTCTTAAATTCCAGGGAAGCTCGTGCTGTAGTACAAGCGCATAAAGATCAGATAGAGAAAGTAAAAACTGAAATACAAGCCAAAAAAGAGGTCATAGAGGAATTAGAAGATCACCTTAATAGCATTAAGCTAGAGCTGGATGAATATAAGATAAGGCTTGGATTATCTATTGATACACCGAGTAGAACCTTACCAGGACATCTTTTGGGGATAAGGGATATACAAGAAAGGATAGGGGAACTAGATGAAATATCTGCTCAAATCAGCCATGGTAGAAACTACATAGAGGAAAGATATGATAGATATATAAGATTTATTAATTTATTTTGTCAAGAGAGTGACCTGGTTGAGGATAATGAAAGCTATACTATAGCTGAGAGATGGGATAAGGTAGTAGCTAAATTAAACGATTGGTACAATTATCTTGAGGAAGTTCATGAAATTAATATTTTACAGCAAAAGATAGAATCTGTGGAGCAAGAGATCGGGAGAATAATGGAAAGGTATGGATTTACTAATCAATCCATGGATTTTACGGATAAGGTCTATGAGGATTTGGAAAACAAGATTGCCCTGTTTATAGAAAAAAGTCATAATGCCATAGAGTTTAATGAGACCGAGGCTTCATTGAAGGAGATTAGACAATCTGTACTAAGTTCAATGAGCACCGATGGGATTCGCCGAGCTTTTGGCTATAATTTGTCCTCTGATGAAGTCCAGCAAGGGGAGCTATTAAAGCTATTTATGGAAAGTTGCAGTCAGTATGCATCACAAGAGGAAGCGACAGAGGTTTATAACATTAAATGTGAACAGAAAAAGGAAAAAATCCAGAAACTAAATGATTTAAAAGCAAGCCAGCAGAAATTAGAGAATGAACTTGAGGGTTTGGCAACCACTGAAAATCTACTAAGAGCTCAGAGACAGATAGATAAGGCCAGATCTGAGCTTAGAGTACTTGCTCAAAATTATGCTGTTAATATGACAGCTGCATTTCTACTAGACCAGATTGAGCAGAACCTGCTACAGGGCATGAAGGACAGTATTATGGAAAGCGCAGGAAACATATTCAATCGCATGACCAATGGTGATTATAGTGGCATTTTGCCTTCAAAGTCCTCAGCGGAGTGGGAATTTGCAGCCATACTTTCCGAAAAAGCTAAGCCCCAAACCATAGATATGCTAAGCAGAGGAACCAGGGAGCAGCTTTATCTAGCAGTTAGGCTCAGCCGTATAATGGATATCAAGCCTAGTCTGCCAGTTATTATCGATGATTCCTTTGCAAACTTTGACAGTATGCATTTAAGCCAGTCCATAGAAATCTTATCTCAGTTGGCCAATACCCATCAGATTTTTATTCTTACCTGTCATGGTCAATTGGTGGATGAGATAGCTAAATCCCAGTGTGAAGCTCAATATTGGAAGATAGAGAGAGGCAAGCTGGAACTTTGTGATTGTGATAAGTTAAGCTGCTATTTGAGGGTCTCATAAGTTAATAAAGGCGTTGGGTTATTGACCCAATGCCTTTGTAGTTTCTTCTTTAAGCTAAGTGCAATCCTATTATTTAATTGCTGTTTGCTAGGTTATCAATTTTTTAGCACCAAAAAAGTATTATAAATTCAAACTAATTAACATATATGCTAACTAATTGACATTATGGCAAACAGCTGATAAGATATACATGAGCTTTAGATAAAAACAAATCTAAGGGGGCTATTAGAATCATGAAAAATGCTAAAATGATCTTGGACAAGGATTTCATTATAGGTAAGGTAGATGATCGTATTTATGGTTCTTTTATTGAACATTTAGGACGGGCTATTTATGGCGGAATTTACGAGCCAGACCATCCTGAGGCTGATGAAAATGGTTTCCGTAAAGATGTTATCTCACTAGTTAAGGAATTGAGAGTACCCGTAATACGTTACCCCGGTGGGAACTTTGTTTCTGGTTATAATTGGGAAGATGGAGTGGGCCCAAAAGATCAGAGACCAAGGCGTTTGGAGCTGGCCTGGAGAACCATTGAAACCAATGAGTTTGGTACTAATGAGTTTGTAGACTGGGCAAAAAAAGTAGATACTGAGGTTATGATGGCTGTTAACCTGGGAACTCGAGGAGTAGATGAAGCACGCAACTTTATAGAGTATTGCAACCATCCAGGTGGTACATACTGGAGTGATCTGAGAAGATCCCATGGATATGAAGAACCACACAACATAAAGGTTTGGTGCCTGGGTAATGAGATGGACGGTCCATGGCAGATTGGACACAAAACGGCTGAAGAATATGGCCGACTAGCCTGTGAAACAGCTAAGGTTATGAGATGGGTAGATCCTAGCATTGAGTTGGTAATCTGCGGAAGCTCCCATATCAATATGCCAACCTTTGCAGAATGGGAAGCAACAGTACTTGATCATACTTATGATCTTGTAGACTATATATCCCTACATCAGTATTATGGAAATCGTTCCAATGATACTCCTAACTATCTTGCAAAAACCTTGGATATGGATAGGTTCATCAAATCCGTAATATCCATATGTGACTTTGTAAAGGCTAAGAAGAGAAGCAAGAAGACCATAAATCTTTCCTTTGACGAGTGGAATGTATGGTACCATTCTAATGAGGCAGATAAGAAGATAGAGCCTTGGTCCATTGCACCACCACAATTAGAGGACATCTACACATTTGAAGATGCTCTACTTGTTGGTTCTATGCTTATTACCCTATTGAAGCATGCTGATAGAGTAAAGCTGGCTTGCATGGCGCAGCTGGTAAATGTTATTGCTCCTATAATGACAGAAAATGGAGGACCAGCATGGCGTCAGACTATCTTCTATCCATACATGCATGCGTCCGTATATGGTAGAGGAGTTGCCCTTAATCCTGTAATTAACTCTCCTGTATACGATACCAAGGATTATACTGATGTTCCTTGCTTGGATAGCACAGCGATATGGAATGAGGAAAATGAAGAATTAACCATATTCGCAGTCAACAGGGATATGGAGGATGATTTAGTATTAGAGTGTGACCTACGCAACTTCCCAGGATACCAGGTTGTAGAGCACATAACTTTGGAACATGAGGATGTTAAGGCTAGAAATACCAAAGACAATCCTAACAACGTAGTTCCATCCACAAAACAAGGAACAGAAGTTCAAGATGGATTGTTGACTGCTAAGCTTAAGAACCTATCTTGGAATGTTATAAGACTAGCTAAGGTTAATAAATAATATGTAAGCTAGTAAACTAAAACCACCTTGCTCAATTACATGAGTAGGGTGGTTTTAAATTATATGGAGGCTTTTATTTGCTGCCGGAAACCTTATATCCTATAATAGTTTTATAAAAAGGGTTACATTCAAAGCTATAAAGGGGTAAAATTATATTATATTTATTAAACTTACTGAGAGGAGTTTGCAAATTGACTGTAAATGAGAAGTTAAAGCTTTTAAGGGAAAAGATGAAGGAATATGGAATTCATGCTTATATTATACCCAGTACAGATCCTCATCTAAATGAGTATGTTCCCGATCATTATAAGTCCAGGGCATGGATATCGGGCTTTACCGGATCTGCAGGGACAGTAGTTGTCACCCTTGACAAAGCCATTCTCTGGACAGATGGACGCTATTATATTCAGGCGGCTAGACAGATTAAGGACAGCGAATTTGAACTATATAAGATGGAAAAGGGTATTCCTAATTATATGGAATTTATAGAGCAAAACTTGTCAAAAGGCCAGGGTGTTGGTTTTGATGGCAAAGCAATGTCCTGTGCAGACGCATTAAAGATGAAGGACCGCTTTGATAAAAAGGGAATTTTTATAAAGAGTGATATAGATTTAATAAGCCAGA
>ERZ773359.1634-NODE-1634-length-30399-cov-51.988564_pt1 | contig 30399 bp, 30 predicted proteins | sample MGYA00374955_ERZ773359 | MGnify/ENA primary metagenome ERZ773359 (study PRJEB29098, sample SAMN04486028) | biogas fermenter metagenome | study: EMG produced TPA metagenomics assembly of the Biogas fermentation microbial communities from Germany - Plant 4 DNA1...
TTATCGTAATCATTTTTTAAACTTTATAGTTATTTTTAAATTTTTTTATATTTTTAAATTTATTTAACCTTTAATAATTTAATATTAGTTAATAAATAAGATGATTACTAGTAATTTTTATTAACCATATTATTATTATCGTAATCATTTTTTAAACTTTATAGTTATTTTTAATTTATTTTATATTTTTTTATTAAAAAAACTATTTACATTTTTATTTTTTTCATACATATTATTTGCTTTTCTTCTATTGTAAAGACTTTGTAATTCATTTCTCACACTTTTTTGCTCTTCTTTAATAACTTCTTCAAGTTCTTTATCTAATTTCATTATTCCTTTATTAATATACATTTCTTTTACTAAGGCTTTATCAAAATCACTCTCAACTATTTTTTTTATTATATATTCTCTTTTATTCATTAAATTTTCTACATCCAAACCATTTTTTAAATTTAATATTATGGCCCTTGTAATATTTTTATAATTATTAAAAATTTCTTCCATAAATCACCTTTTAACCTAAACCTAAACTTTGTGATAGATAAGTCATTTGACTATTATACTTATTCATTATATTTTCTAAACTTGCATATTTAATATATAAAGCTTGTTCCTTACTACTATATAAGCTCTCCATATCTTTAATTTTTCTTTGATATTCTTCAATAGTCTTAGTTAAAGTGTTATTATGTGCTGTTGATGTACCTTCAATCCCAGCTTTTTTTGCAAGAAGAGAACTTGTAGATATTGTTTCATTATATAAAATATCTTTTAGTCTATACATAATACCTGTTTGAGAATATTTTTCTCTATCACTCAATCCAACTGACGTCGGCTTAGTCTTAGCAAATAAGTTTTTAACATCTTCCATCTTGTTTTCTAAAGCCTCTGTCAATTTTTTCTCGTCTATTGAATAGGTTCCATTTTTAGTTCCACCGTAATCTAAAACTGCAGTTATTCCAATATCTTCTAGTCTTAACCCTGTACCATTAACAATTGTTCTCATTGCTTCTTTTAAACTATTATTTATTCTCATTAAATCTGAATCTCTATATAATTGTCCTTGTTCAACCTTAGCATCCCAAAGTTCTACTTCCTTTTCTGAAAGTTCTTTTCTTTGCTCCTTAGTTAATGGTTGATAGTCCCTAGCTCTCTTTTCTGTCACTAATTTATTTAGTTTTTCTACTAATTTATTATAGTCGTTTATGAAATTAACAATTTTATCAAAAGTATCTTTTACATCAACTTTTCCTGTAACTTGAATTCCCTCAGCAGGTATTTCACCATTAAAAGTAAAAGTTACACCATCTTTGGTAAAAGTATTTGTAGGGCCAGTATGTACGTAATAGCCACCTTTAGCATCTCTTACAATTATATTTGCATCCTGGCCTGTCGTTGAATTTATTACACTTTCATCTATTACTTGATTATAAGCTTGCATCTCTATTTGATATTTATTTCCAGCATTTTTAGATGTAAAAGTTATATTATCTCCATCTATTATTACTGAAATAGCAATGCCTTGATTTGATAAAAGTTTATTAACATTCTCTACATAAGAATTTATTTCTTCACTTGTTGGATTTTCTTCTAATTGCGGAATTGATACTATATTCCCATTAATATATATTTTCTTGCCCTTAACAGCATCTAGCTTTACGGTAGTTTCTGCAAAAACTGCATCCTCACCATTCTCCAAAATAACTTCTTTAGAATTTTCTTCCGAACCTATTAAAATACTTTTACCATTATTCAAAGCTCCTAATTCTTCACTTATAAACGTAATATTATCATTTTCAATTTCTACTTTTACGTCAGAAAGCTTTTCATTTAGAAATTTCTCTAACTCACTAGCATCATCATCTACCATACCATTAATTGCTTCTTCCGAAATATCATTAATAGTTACAGTACTATCACCTATTTTAATTACTAGTTTTTTCTTCTCAGGATTATCTTCATCAGCTTCTATTGCATTTATTAAATCAGTAACCTTGATTCCTGTAGCCCTCGCTGCAACAGCATCTTTACCAAGTTTTTCTTTTTCTTTTTCTATTTCAGAAAATAAAGCAATTGAATCTTTTGATAAATCTGTTTCTATTACAAAACTACTGCTTGATCCTAAAACAGTTGATTCAAATATAAGGCCTGACTTATTTTCTCCACCACCTGTAATAGGATCATAAGTTCCTGCAAAATCACTATATCTAACAGTAATATTTATTCCTGCTGTTTTTAATTGACTATTAAGATTTTTCGCCTTATCTTTTAAAGTATCGCCTTTTAAGGTAAATTCCTGTCCGTTAATTCTAATTTTATCATCTATGATTACATCTTCAGTCAAAACTGCTTTTGCTGCAGTTCCAATATTACCTGAGATAGTATAATTACTAAGAGTTGCTTCAGAACTTCCTTTTACTGTTAAAACTGCAGTATTAGATGATTCATATCTAACAGCTTGATAATTACTACTTAAAAGTAAGCTACTATTATTAGCAATGTCAAAGTATTTATTATAAAAATCCTTTGCTTCATTCATAATATCTCTATATAATTTCTGTTTAATTTCAAGAATATCCTTTTTTTGCTCTTGAACATCTATTTTTGCCCTATAGGCTTGCATTGTTTCTTTTATAACAGCATCTATATCTAATCCTGTAGCAAGGCCTGTTATTCTTATTGCCATAACTTCCCTCCTTATCTTTTAATTATTATCTTCTCATTCCTTTTGATCTTTCATAAGCTTCATGCCATGTATTTCTTACATCTTCTATAACAGGCATAAGCTCATCCATCATTTTAGTGTCTTTCTTTAGATTTATTTCAAACAATCTATTTTTTATAAATTCATATACATTGTAAAGCTGTTTTGCCCATTCTCCAGCACTTGTGTCTAAGGTAATCATTAGTTCTGTAAATATATCTTGAACTTTAACTAAGTTTTTATGACTTTCAATTATATTTTTTTCTTCTAGAGCTTGTCTAGCCATTTTTGAAAATCTAACTGCACCATCTACAAGCATTAAAAGCAATTGTTCCTTTGGAGCATAATTGACACTGTTATTTTTATATGCATTTAGTGCATTACTTCCATACATTTTTTATTCCTCCTACTTTTTAATATCTATAAAAGTACCATACTCTATAGTATTTAAGTCTTTTTCTTTTTCTGCATTTAAAATTATTTTGGCTTCCTCATGTTTAGTAGCCTCAATTATAATTTTATTTTTTCGTTTCTTTAAGCTATCTTTCTCTTCTTTAACATATTCATCAAAGCTTTTATCTTTATTTTTTTCACTGTCTTTATAGATCTTAATTTGTGCCTTTCTATGAACCTTATTATCCTTTGTTTTTTCATATACCTCTCTTCTAATATCAGTATCGATTTTATTAAGAAAAAGATTCATGGCATTCACCTACTTTAAGCTTTTTTATCTACTATTATTCCAGCCATTTCACACATTTTAGCTACTAGGTCTAGTATTTTCTCCGGTGGATATTCCATTATAACTTCTTTTGTATCGCCATTAACTACTTTTATCATAATATCTCCCAGTTTTTCATGAACTGAATATTCTACAAAAGTATTTTCCACCTTTAACATATCATTTAATTTATTTATCGCCTTATCTAAATCCTCTTTTTTATAACCATTGTTTATATTATTATCTTTTGTTACATCCTTGTTTTCTGAAACCTGATTTACTTCAGGAACTTTTGTTATATTTAGGTTAGCTTGTCCTCCTTGACTTGTAACCATTATATCCATTTTCACACCCCCCGATAACAATTCAAAATTCATAGTTAACAATGCACAATTGTGGATGAAACTCTTGCAGAGTTTCTTAAAATAAATTTTGTTTATAATTCAGCTAAGCTGAATTATTTCCGAAATTGTTAATCGATAATTTTTAATTATCAATAATCTATCTTTAATTCTTGATTTAATAATATTATTTCTTGCCTAGATTTTTTAGTACATCTATACTAACGTTCATTTTTGTTGCTTCTTTATTTTCATTTTGAACTTCTTCATAAAGTTCTTTTCTTAGGATGGTCATTTCTCTAGGTGCATTTATTGCTATTTTAACGCTTCCCTCTTCTATTTTAGATATAGATATTTCTATATCGTCACCTATTAAAATTGATTCACCCTTTTTTCTAGTTATTACTAACAAATCAACACCCCTTTTCTCAGTTGTCAGGTTTCAGTTTTCAATTGTCAATTAAGGAACAAACTCTAAAGGAGTTTAGAATTTTATAATTTATCAAAGCTGAATTTTTTCCTTAACTGAAAACTGAAACTTGAAAATTGCTAACTGTTGAATACTTTTTCTCTTATGCTATATCCTTCTCTGTCTAGTATGTATTGTTGCCCTTTTTTTGCTTTTATATTTATTACCAGAGGTGCTTTTAGATTTGCTGTTATATTTTCTATTTTGCTGTCTAGTTTGACTATTGAGTAAAGTAAAACTTCACTTTGCTTTTGTATATTTAAATTTTCTATTATTTCCTGGCTTAGTTTTATTTCATAGTCTTCTTTTACAGCAAAAGGTGATATTATTATAAATCCAAGTTCTACATCTTCTATAGACTGCATTATTTTAAAGGGGCTTTCTTCATCTACTTCTTTAATGATGTATTTTTTTAGTCCGTCAAAACCTGGTACTCCCTTTTCAAAATATATAATTTCATTTTCTTCATACGTCATTTTACCGTGTACTGGTGATATTATTTCCATATTATCTACTCCTATCTAAGGAAATCTAAAAGTGTTGGTTGAATTATTCTTGCACTTACTTGAAGGGATGCCATATATACTGTTTGTGCAACAGTTGCTTCAATAGTTTTCTCTGCAAAATCTATATCTTCAGTCTTTGATAACACATCTTTTAGATTTAATATTTGATCTTCATTTTGAGTTGCTGCTGCTTCCATTCTGTTTTGTTTTGATCCAACTTCAGACATAATCTTCAATAAATTGGATATAGTAGAATCCATTTGACTTAATAAATTTCCTGTAACTTCGGAAGAATCCTCTGAATCAAGTGAATTTGTAATATCTGTTAATAAATTCATTACATTTACTTTATTTGCTCCCTCACCAAATTCTAAAATTTCAGTTGCTGAAACATTATATTTCATAGTTACACCTTGGGATATTTCTACCATAAGATCTGAAGCCAGCATCTTTACTTCATTACTTTCTGAAGGATCTGTTATTATAGTTCCCTCTGAAGAACCAAAATATAATTTATTATTTCCTGTAACATCAGAACCCACTATTACCGGCTTACTATTAACTTTTGTTCCACCAAATATATATTTCCCATCAAAATTAGTATTTAATATTTGAGCTATTTCATTCACCTTTTCATTTATTTCATCTTTGATAGCTTTCTTCTCATCACTACCATAAGCAGCATTTCCTCCAGAAACCATAAGCTCCCTAATTCTTTGGAAACTTTTTTCTAGTTGTTGAAGGGCTGTATCTGTTGTATCTAGCCAGTTTGTAGTATCTTTAATATTTTCATTATATTGAATAGCTGCTTTTATATCACTGCTTAACTGCATACTTCTTGCTGCTTTATAAGGATTGTCTGAAGGTCTGCTTATTTCTTTACCTGATGATAACTGGTTATTTATCTTTTTTAAATTATTTTGATTTCTATTTAAATCCCTTAAAAAGCTTTTACTCAGCATTGAATTTGTTACTCTCATTTAATTCCCCTCCTATCTTCTTAATCCATTTATTACAACTTCTAAAAGTTCATCTATTGTTGCAATTATCTTTGCATTTGCATTATAAGCATGTTGGAATTGAATTAAATTTGCCATTTCCTCATCTAAGGAAACTCCTGAAACTGATGCTCTAGTTTCTTCAATACTATACAATAAATCTTCTTGATTTATTACCATTCTTGTTGCTTCTTGAGTTTGAACCCCTATCCTATCGATAGTGTCTTTAAAATAGGAATCTAAACTCATACCATCTTTAGAATTAATTAATCCAAGTCCATCTTCTTTTAAGTTTCCATCTAGTAATTGTAATCTAGTTTTTACTGATTCATTTATATCTTGAATTCTAAGTTTTCCATTTCTTAGTTGTGCTATTGCTAAAGCCCTTGTTCCATCTCCTTCACCTGAATCCTCTGTCTTACCTGCCTTAATCTTCATTACGTCATTTAATATTTCCTCATTTATAGTAATATTTTTAGCTGAAATTTTTTCTTCTGCTAATAAGGTATCTCCAATATTGTCAAGATTACCCGAAGCATCATATTTAGCAACATCTTTATTTACAAAGAAAGGCAATGTGTCTTCAGAAGCATCTGCTTTTCCACTATGAATACCATTTACCGCTAATGCTATTGCCTTGGCTAATTTATCGAGTTGATTCATATAATCTTGTATATCTTTTTGAACTGAATATAGACCATTGACACTACCTGCAGATGGTTCAAATAACATAAGATGTTCAAATGATACAGTATCTCCATCTTTTATTGGATGACCGTCTCCCCTTATAGCTTGCCCATCTTTATTGGACCAAATAATTCTCTTACTTAATATTTCTTCAGCTTTAGCTTCATTAATTCCTGTAATTTTTAATGTTTGCTTATTACTTTCACTGCTCATATCTCCATTTTTGTAATAAGTCACTATAAATGTTGTACCTGAAGGATCACTTTCATCTTTATCCACACTAGTTATATAAGAAAATCTAGCAACATCTCCATTAGGACTGGAATTAACTAATAGATTTGACTTTACCTTTCCTGTATCTGTTGGTTTTAAATTTATACCGTTAAACTCTTCCCTTTCAACTACAATACCAAATTTACTGCTTAACTCATCTATAAGTAAGTCTCTTTTATCCATTAAGTCATTTGGTGTATTACGAGATACCGTTACATTAATTATTTCTTGATTTACCCTATCTAATTGATTTAAAAGACTATTAATACTCGTAACTGTATGTCTTAACTGATCTTGTGCATTTAACTGTAAGGCTTCTAACTGTCTATAAGTTGAATTTAATGCATCTGTTAAAGCTAAAGTTTTTTGTGCAACCACTGTTCTTGAGTTTGAACTATTAGGCTGCTTAGAAAGTTCTTGGAAAGCATCAAAAAAACTTCCTATTAGACTTGATAAACCTGTATCAGATGGTTCATTAAGTATACTTTCTACTTCATATAGAAAGTTTTCTCTAACTTGGTACTTTCCTAAAATAGAAGTTTCATTTCTTACTTGATAGTCTAAAAATGTATCTCTTATTCTTTCAATTGTACTTATTTGTGCGCCAGTACCTATTTGACCAACTCCACTTTCGGAAGTATAAGGTGTTGACGTAACAATATTAGCTCTTTGCCTTGAATATCCTACAGTATTGGCATTTGCAATATTATGTGATGTTACATCAATACTTTTTTGCTGAACTGACATTCCTCTTTTAGCTATATTAAATGTTGAAAATAATCCTGACACTTTTTACCCCCTGCTTATCTTTTAATATTTCCATAGGAATTATACGTTGTTACATTTCTCTTTGGATTTATTAAGCTAAGAATTTTATTTGTAAAACTCAATTGTTGTTTTATTAATATTTCGTTAGTATCTTTTTGAAGCTTAATTTCATTTAGTAATTTTTGAATTCTTCTATATATTTCATCCAATTCCTTATCTTGAGAATTTATAACAACATCACTCATTGAGTTGTTTCCTAACAACTTTCTTCTTTTAACTTCAGTTTCTGCTACATCTTTGTTTTTTGATATTATATCTTCCACTATAGATTCTAAAGCATAAATTTCCTTTTTAATGGTTAATTTATATTGTTTATCAAGTAAATCTAATAAACCTTTTAATTCTCGTTCTTCTTCAATAAGAATTTTCTTTAATTCTTCTACCATACTATTATTTTCCTCTCATAGTATCTAATAGACTTTGCGCCAAAAGTCTTCCGTTTATATCATAAGTACCATTTTGAAGCTTGTTTTTAATTTCTAATACTTTTTGACTGTTGTCAAATGCACTCTCATCTATGGCATAATTTTTTAATATCTTTGCTTCCTGAGACAATTCTATTCTATCAGACACTTCTCTTTTTTCTAATTTATTTATTTTATTAGAAGAAACCCTATTATATTGATTTATTCCGCTGGCATATCCTATTCCTTTAATGTTCATAGCTACCTCCTAATAATTTCTTCTTTATATTCTTATTTTCGTATTTTATCAATATAAGTTTATAGATTAAATAAAAAAAAGATTAAGCAATAAACTTAATCTGTTTTAATACTTAATCTTTTAAAGACTTTATTCTTTCAGCACTACTTACAATGCTAGTTATCCTTACACCAAAGTTTTCATCTACTACCACAACTTCACCAAAAGCTATCTTTTTGCCATTTACCAATATCTCAACTGGTTCTTCTGCTAATTTATCTAATTCAATTAATGAACCTGTGCTTAAATCTAATATTTCTTTTATACTTTTTTTAGTTCTTCCAAGTACTACAGAAATATTTAAAGGTACATCTAAGATTAGATCAAGATTTCTATGAGATTCACCAACAGGACCTTGCTTAAGTTCACCAAAACTTGCTTTATGTACTTCCACTGGTTTCTCATCTTTTCTTGAATATCTTTCTTCTCTAATCTCTTCCTCAATATCAATAGGCTTTTCATAAATTTCAGCTGCTTTATTATTAACTTCAACTTTTTCTGGCTCAGTTTTAGTTTCTGAAGTTATGGCAGCTTCTTCTTGTTCCTCTCCAGTCATTATTGCCACTATTTTCTTTCCTGTTTCTATAGGTAAAATCTGCATCATACTTGAATTTAATAAGCCATCAATTGTTAAGTCAAATTTTACCTCTATAATAGGAACATCTTCTGGAATTTCCTCTGTTATGCTTTCAGTTATTGATTTCCAGATCTTTGACTTCGGAGGAGAAATATTAACTTCCCTAGAAAACATGGTTGCCATTGAGGTTGCAGCTGACCCTATCATTTGGTTCATTGCTTCTTGTACAGCACTAATTTCTATTTCTGATAGTTCAGTAGTATTTACTATACCATCTCCACCCATCATTAAATTTGCAATTACTGCTGCATCTTTTGTTTGCATGATCAAAATATTTCGTCCCATAATACCCGAAGTATATTCAACATCCAAAATAATATTTGGATATTTAAAGCTTTCCTTAATTTCCCTTAAGGTTGTTACTTTAACTCTTGGTGTTGTAATATTTACTTGCTTATTAGTAAGTTGATAAAGAGCTGTTGATGCTGAACCCATTGATATATTTCCAATTTCTCCAAGTAAATCTTTTTCTATATCTGATATTATTTCAGGTTCATTGTTTTCCACATTACCTCCCACATTACCGTTAAGCAATGAATCTATTTCTTCCTGGGTTAAAAAACCGTTACTCAATCTCAATCACATCCTTATCTGTAATATCTAATATTTCTACTCCTAAGTTTTTTCCAATAATACCTGGTTTAGCAATAAAACATTCTTCATCCTCAACAAAAACTCTAACAGGACTATTATACTGAGTGTTTAATACTAAAACATCTCCTTTTACAAGTTTTAAGAAATCATTTAAAGTGATTTCAGTCTCTCCAAGCTCAACATGAAGATTAACCTTAGCAGGCTCAATTCCAGCCATAATCTTTTCTCTTGCATCTGTATCAACTTCTGAGTTGTCATTTTTAAACCAATATTGAACAATCAATTTATCTAATATTTTTTCCACGCTTAAATAAGGAATACATAAATTCATATAAGTTGTACTCTTTCCTAGTTCAACAGAAAAGCTAAGTAAAGCTACAGCTTCATTAGGTGCTAAGGTTTGACTAGCTGCCGGGTTAGTTTCAAGAACCTCAAATTGTGGTTTAACCTCTATAATATCCTCCCAGGCTAATTTCATTGAATTTATCATTTCCGACGTAATACTAGATAAAATATTCTTATCTATTTCAGAAAAATCCTTTAATTTTGTTTTTCTTTTTCCTTCTCCACCTAAAAGTATATCTAATATCTGATATGAAAATTCAGGATTCATCTCAAGCAATATATTACCTTGTAACGGTGGCATACTAAATATTGTTAATACAGTAGGATTAGGGATTGAATGAATAAATTCCTCATAGGTTATCTGCTCTACAGTTTGAATTTCCATCTTTACATGTTTCCTTAATTGTCCAGATAAATAATTGCTTACAATTCTGGCAAAGGAATCATGTACCATTTCTAGAGTTCTAATATGTTCTTTAGAAAATTTCTGAGGACTTCTAAAGTCATATTTTTTGACTCTATGTTTTTCTTCTTTCTCTTTAAGCTGCTCTGGCTCAACATCACCTGCAGATAAGGCAGATAATAAAGCATCTATTTCACTTTGTGATAAAACCTCTGCCATCTCTCTTCCCCTTTCCTATTGGTTTAGTAACTTTTCAATATCTATTATTGTTAATAATCTATTGTCTAATTCAATAACTCCTTTTATATAATCTTCTATATTTTGAGTTTCTAGCTTTTGAAGTTTATATTCATCTATATCTATAACTTCTTCAACATCATCTACGATGATTCCAATTTCTTCTTCATTTACTTTTAGTATTATTATGTTATTTTGTTTTTCATTTGCTTCTATATTCAACAGCAAATTAATATCAACTAATGATTTTATGCTTCCTCTTAAATTAATTAATCCTTTTATATGAACAGGAGCTTTAGGTACTGGTGTTATTTTCATCATATCATTTATACTTAATATCTTCGCTGTCTCAACTGCAAAATGCTCCTCCCCCAGTTTAAATACTACATATTGCATTCCATACTCCTCCTAAAATTGTTTATCCAACAACTTTTCTAATAGCTTCTAATACCCTATCCGCTTGGAATGGCTTAACTATGAAGTCCTTTGCTCCTGATTTTATTGCATCCATAACCATTGATTGTTGTCCCATTGCAGAACACATAATGATTTTTGCATTTGGATCAAAAGCTCTTATTTGTTTAACAGCTTCTATTCCATCCATATCTGGCATTGTTATATCCATTGTAACAACATCTGGTCTCTCTTTTTTATATAATTCTACAGCTTCTAAACCATTAGATGCTTCTGCAATAACATCAAATCCATTCTTTTGTAAAATGTCCTTTATCATCATTCTCATAAAAGATGCATCATCAACTATTAAAACTCTTGTCATTTATTATCCCTCCAAATTATTTTATTCCTAATGTTTCTAAAATTTTTTCTAATGATCCTGGAGCAGGCACGAAATAGAAATGTCCTTCTAATTTGTCCTCTCCACTACCAATAAATAATGTTTCTATATCTAAAACATATTCTTGATATTGTCCAGTTTCAACAAAAGTAGTAACTAATATAGCACTTAACATATCATTAGCTACAGCCGGAACAGAAACTGTCGCTTTTAAATTTGTAAAACTTGCAATTGAATTCATAAAAGATGAGGCAATTATATTACCTATTTCTGATATTACAGAAATCCCCATTTCTGTGAGAGCTGCTTCGTCTTTTGATATCATTTTAGATATCATTTTTAATGCTATATCTTTTTCAAACACATAAAGTATACTTCCTGGAATATCATCAAAAACTTTAACTAAAACTGCTACTACTTCATTTTCTTTATTGCTATTTAGCAGTTCTTCAAATTCTATCAAATTTACGCTTGGAACCGACATATCTATTTTGGTGCCTAAAAGCATTGATAATGATGTTGCAGAATTGCCAGCTCCAATATTGGTCACTTCCTTTAAAGCATCCAATTGGAATGAAGTTAAATTTTTATATTCCATAAGATCCTCCCTTCTAGATTAATGCTGCAACGTCAAGAATCAATGTAACTAAGCCATTTCCAAGAATTGTAGCACCTATATATTCTTTTAGTGATTTTAATGTTTCACCTAAAGGTTTAATTACAATTTCTTGTTGTCCTAATAGGGAATCTACTAATAATCCAACTACTTTTTCTCCTACCTTTACTATTATAACAAATTTCTTTTTGTTATCAGCTTTTTCAATTCCTAATCTTTCATTTAATCTGATTAAAGGTATAATAGTATCTCTATAAACTATTACTTCTTCTCCATTAGTCTTCTTAATTCTATCTTCTTTATAATCTATAACTTTATCTATGTAACCTAAAGAAATTGCAAAAGTTTCACTTCCAACCTTAACTAATAAAGCTTGTATAATTTGCAGTGTTAAAGGAAGTTTTATAATAAAACTTGATCCCTTTCCTTCTTCACTAACTACATCTACAGTTCCACCTAAAGCAGAAATCTTTGTTTTAACAACATCCATTCCTACCCCACGGCCTGAAATATCAGTAACCACTGTATTAGTACTGAAACCCTGATTAAAAATTAAATTTCTAATATCATTATCGCTTAATCCTTCAGTATTTATACCCATTTTTTCTGCCTTAGCCTTAACCTTTGCAAGATTAATTCCAGCACCATCATCTTCAACTTTTATTAAAGCCTTAGTTCCTTCTTGATAAGCAACTAATTTAATGGTTCCTACCGGATCTTTACCTGCAGCTATTCTTTCTTCTCTGCTTTCTATACCATGATCAGCAGCATTTCTTAAAAGGTGGATCAATGGTTCTCCAATCTCATCAATTACAGTTCTATCTAATTCTGTTTCTGAACCTTCTATAATAAAATTAATTTCTTTTTTAAGATCTACAGATATGTCTCTTATTAACCTTGGAAATCTATTAAATACTACTTCTAAAGGCAGCATTCTTATTTTCATTACCAAATCCTGCAAGTCGGAAGTTGTTCTTTCTACTTGCTCAATAGTTTCTACTAATTCTTGGGATTTATTATCAATTACAATCTGCTCTAATCTTGTTCTATAAATTACAAGCTCAGATACCATATTCATTAATTTATCTATTCTATCTAGATCTACTCTAACAGATTGATGTACCCTTTTACTATTCTTTTCTTTCTTAGTAATATTTTTTACAGGTTTACTACTTTCATTAGTTACTATGTTTTTCTTTTCTATTTCTTTTGGTTTTGGAATTTCTTTTATTTTGTTAATATTTTCCTTTAATTCTATGTATTTTGTTACTACATTTTCAACTTCAGAAATATTTTTAACCATTTCTTCAATTTCTTCTTTTGTCTTAACTGTTACAAGAACGAAATATAATTCTGTATCAAATTGTTCATTTTCAATATCCTCAGTTGAAGGATAAGATTTAATAATTTCTCCTTGAGTTTCTAATTCCTGAACGATTAGAAAGGCTCTAGCTGATTTTAATAAAGTATCTTTTCTTAATGTTATTTTAATATCTATACCATTAAAACCATTTTCTTTACCTTGTTTTAATACTGATATATCATATTCATTTAACACGGTATTAGTTGTTTCTTCATTATTTTCTGCAGGTTCTGCTTTAGCATCCCCTTCAGTTTCCACAATAATATTTTCCTCATTAGCCACACTTTCTAAATTTCTCATTACTTCTGTAATATCTATTGTTTCATCAGAGCCTTGTTCGATATTGCTTACCATTCTTTCTAGTGTATCTAAGCATTCAAATAATATTGTTACTACATTGCTTGTTACTTCTAGCTTTCCTTCTCTAAATTCTGACAAAACGTCTTCCATCTTATGTGTTAGTTCAGCTATATTGCTAAATCCCATGGTTGCAGCCATTCCCTTAATAGTATGCGCAACTCTAAAGATTTCATTTAATTTATCTTTATTTTTAGGATTTTGCTCCAAATCTAATAGCGCTTCATTTAATGTTTGTAAATTTTCCATTGATTCTTCAAGAAACATCCCCATGTATTGAGATACGTCCATATATTTTCACCCCTTATGCTTTTCTGTAAATAAATGTAGATACTTTTTCTAATCCAAAGTCTTTATAATTATAAATACTTTCAGTTGCACCAACAAAAAGTAATCCACCCTTTTTTAAAGAATCTACAAATTTTTCAAATATTTCTTTTTTGGTTTCATTTTTAAAGTATATAATAACATTTCTACATACAATTAAATCAAAACCTTTTTCATAATCATCTAAAATTAAATCATGTCGTTTAAATTTTACCATGGATTTTATCTTATTATCTATAATAAATTTATTGTTAACCTCTTTAAAATATTTCTTTAGATAGAAATCACTTACATTTTTCATTTCAGTAATTTGATATTCGCCAAGCATAGCTTTTTTTAATATTGTCATGTCAATATCTGTAGCTATTATATTATTTCTACCTAAGGGGTTTATTTCATTAAGAATCATTGCTATACTATAAGGCTCGCATCCTATAGAGCAAGCAGCACTCCATATCTTCAAATTATTATTAGACTGTATATATTTTTTTAGATTTTCTTCTAATTCCTTAAATAATTCTGGATTTCTAAAAAATTCAGTAACATTTATAGTTATGAAATCAAAAAAACGCTGTCTTTCATCTTCATTTACAAGAAGCAACTTTTTGTATTCTTCTAAAGTTTTAATTCCTATCCTAGACATTAAACTGTTTATTCTTCTATTTAATTGTTCAGGCTTATAAGCATGCAAATTTATTTTAAACTCCTTGTATATCCAATTGTGAAAATCATTAAAATTCATATTTCCTCCTATTAATTATTCATTAAACTCTGTATTTTTGAGGCTATTTTGTCAATCGGAACTACATAATCTACATATCCAGTTTCAAAAGCTACTTTTGGCATTCCATAAATTACACATGTTTCTTCATCCTGAACAATAGTTATTCCATCATTTCTTTTTACTTCAATAGTACCTTGCGCTCCATCTTTCCCCATTCCTGTCAATACAACAGAGATTATTCTATTTGAAAATACTGATGAAGCAGAAATAAATAGTTTGTCCACCGCTGGCCTTACTCCCCATACAGGCGGTTCCTGATTTAACCTTATAACGCCAGGTTCTTTCACCACCATATGATATCCTCCTGGTGCAACATAAACTTTATTTTTTTCTATCTTATATCCATCTCTTGCCTCAAGAACTTCTAACCTGCATTTTTTATTTAATCTTTCCGCAAAAGCTTTAGTAAAACCACTAGGCATATGTTGAACAACCAATACTGCTGCATTAATATCCTGAGTAAACCCTGTAATTACTTTTTCTATTGCATTAGGGCCACCAGTTGATGCTCCTATTAAAATTATATCGCGTATTACTTTTTTATTTTTATTATCCAATAGTGCATCCCCCTTATAGTTTCTTCAAATCATTTCCTACACTTCTTATGATAACCGACCCATTTTCACTATCGAATATCATAGTTCTTCCCTTATTACCACCAACATCCTCTGCAATTATTGGTATAGAAAGCCTTTTTATAGCCTCTTTTGTGGCAATAATATTTCTTTGTCCAATATCACTAACAATTCTTTTATCAGTGAAATTAAACATTGAAGCCCCTCCAGCTATTTTCGCTGTGATACAACATTTATTACCACCTCTGCTTAACATTTGAAAAAAAAGTTTTTCTATACCTAAATCTGCATATTTAAACGGATTTACTATTTCTTTAAATTGTTTGCTATCTGGTAACATTATATGTACTAATCCTGCGATCTTATTTTCTCTATCATATAAAGCAACTCCTACACAAGAACCAAGACCCATTGTAATTAATGTATCCGGGGAAGATACAATAGCAGCATCAGCTATTCCAACTCTTACCTCTCTTTTTTCCTGCAACTTTTTCACCCCTGAAATATTATTTCTTCCTCTTCTAAAGTTAAAATTTTATCTAAATTTAATAACATAATAATATTAGTGTCTTTTTTTACAATGCCTGTAATATATTTTACTGATATTAATGTTGAAATTTCTTTAGATGCATTTATTTCCTCTTCAGAAATACTTAAAACTTCACTTACACTATCTACTAAAATTCCAAATTTATTTTTTTCCTTTTTTACTACTATTATCTTTTTATCATCTGATTGAATTTCTTTAAATTTGAATTTTTTCGCAAGATTTATAATTGGCAATACTCCTGCTTCATAGTTAATCACACCTTCAAAGAAATCGGGCACATCAGGAAGAGCTGTAGGTTTGTCATATCCAAGAATTCTTTCAACTTCCATAATATCTGTAGCAAAAAATTCATTATCTAATTTAAAAACTAATATCTTTATCTCTTTCATTTCTTTCCTCCTATAGAAGCAATTTATTAATAACTATACTACCATCCTTATCTAAATATACATGAATATTTTTAGATGCCTTGTCCAAAATATGCTTTCTATTTGCTACAATAAAAATAGTATTTTGATAGGCTATATCAACTTTTATTTCACCTTTTTTCTCAACTTCTAGTTGTGTAACTACTCCAGATTCATTCCCAACTATCGTAGCAAAAATTCCTTTTCCAGCTTTAAGATGCCCCCCTCTACAAACTGCATTTTTACTTGTAAATTTAATATTATCTTTTGCATAAAGGTGACTAGTAAATAGTCCTTTTCCTGTAATAACAATATCACCAGCTGCCTTTATATCTGACTCTTGTCCATAATCCATAATTAAATCTATGCTTATCTTAGCTTCCTCATTTAATTCATTTAATTCATCATTAACTTTTTCTAAAAGTTCTTCTAATTCTTTAATACTATTAATATTAGCTATGCTTGTCCCTAATAATTTATTTCTTACTATTTTAACAATATCTGATTTGTTATAATCTCTAGAAAAATTAGAAATTATTTTCACAGAAAGCTTAGATATGTCCTTATATTTTGTTTCTATTAACAATCTAATCATCATTTTTTCTGACACATCTGCTTTTATTAAATTATTATTCTTTAAATATTCAAAATTAGCTAATATAGATTCAATTTTATCTTTTAACTCATTTAATAAATCAATTCTCTCTTGCCTAATTAAATCAATTCCTCCTATTTCTATAGTTGAGCCTATAATATTGCCTTCTATTTTAGAGCTATTATTAGCCTTTATAACTGAATTAAAAACTCCATCTTTTACAAAAAGAGAATTACCGCAGTTAATTTTCATGCCATCGCTTACTTTTCCATTCACCTGAACATTAGCTGGAAAATTTATATTTCCACTAGATAAATTCACATCATTATTAAGGATATAAATCGGCTCAACCCATACAGATTTTTTATTATAATTCGGCCTTCCTGCAATAGTTGAAATAAATTTATTATCTACAAGCTTACAACCTTGTCCAGCTTTAAATTCTATAGCCTTTTTGGATCTACTAGGTATAATTTCAGAAAACACATTAATTCCATTTACACCATCTTCTCCAATTATAATTTCGGCAAGAATTTCATTTTCTTTAACACTTGTTATATAATTAATACTTCTATAATCAATTTTATCTTTAGTTTCATCTATATCTAATTTTTTATCACAGTTAAATAATATATTGAGACTATCTTCTATAGGAGGCTTAGGTTTTTGTCCTTTTGCAATTATTACTTTATTGACTTCTCTATTATTTTTTATATAATCAATTGCAGATTGTAAAATACCATATTTAATTCCATAACTATTTAAATATTGAATTATTTCATCTTCTGATATTAATTCTGGAAGATTTTTATTACTTAAATCCTCACCCTCATCCTGATAAGTAATGGTTATATAAGCTTCTGTTTTATCAGAATTAAATTTAATATTAATATTTTTCTTAACTTCACTACTTTTCTCAGGAACTCTCTCTTCCATAATTATCGCCTCCGATAAACCTACCATTAATATAATAATATCATAATTAAATAAATTTTTAAATATTATTTAAATTTATAGTAAAATTTTATATTATCTATAATTTTCAATATATTTTTTTATTTCTTCATCAAACTTTTTCATCAAATATCTCAAAACTTTATTGTCTACATCTAAAACTTTATTATCAACTGATAAAATAGGAAGAATATTAGGAGAAGTTCCAGAAATAAACATAGCATCAATATTTTCTATATCACTATATTTAATTGATTTTTCCTCAAAACTCAGTCCTATTTTTTTACTTAATGAAATTATCCTTCCTCTTGTTACTCCCGGAAGCACATCTTCTAAAGGTGAAGTATAAAGTTTATCTTTTTCTATCATAAAAATATTTGATTTACTTCCTTCGGTAATATATCCTCTTTTATTTACTAAAATAGCTTCATAAGCATTATTTTTCTTTATTTCTTCTGTTACTTTAGTTCTAAAATCATTGTCAACTACTTTAGCATTAGGATTTGTTCTTTCACCATGATAAAATATTGTATTAACCCCCTTTTCATACATTTCTTTTGAAGGATAAGAATGATTTATGCTGAAAATCTTCATGGTATCTGTCTCTATATCAAAAGTAATCTTTATATTTCCACAATCTATTTTGTTGGCTTCTATAAGTCTATCTATATATTCCTTAATTTTATCATATTTATATGAAAAAACCTTATTAGTTAAATTAAAGGAGGACTCAAACCTTTTTATATGATCTTCGTAAAATAGCGGAACTCCCTGTATCACCTTAATAACTTCATAAATAATCCTTCCTTTTTCTGCTGCATCACTTGTGTAATTAATAATTTTTTCAATATGTCCATCTTCTAAATAATATTCTAAAATTGCCTCCACTTTAATGCCTCCTTGCAATTATCCCTAATCTAGAATAAGCTAATCAAGTACTTTTTATTTCTACAAGTTTTTCTAAATATTTCATTTGTTATACTTATTATACAATTTATCATTAAAATTATCCATAATAAAACAATAAGGATATAACATTACCCATTATATTCTATATTTTTATTATATAATAAAAAACTATTCACTTAAATAAATTACTACTATTTATACAAAATAATTATTTTTAAATAAAAAGGTGATAGGTTAAATATAAAATTTCACCTGCCACCTCACTAATAATATCTTAACTATTACTAATTGTTAAATATCTTATTTCAATTTATTTAAAAATCTTTCAATTCTATCTATTCCTTTATTAATAACTTCCATAGATGTAGCATAAGATAATCTAATGTAATTATCTAATCCAAATGCTATTCCAGGTATAACAGCTACCTTTTCTTCCTCCAATAGCTTTTTTGAAAAATCCAAAGAAGATTTAATTTCATTACCACTTATTTCTTTATTGTAGTATTTCCCTACATTAACCATAACATAAAAAGCACCCATCGGTTTAATAAAGGATATATCTTTTATCTTGTTCAATCTATCAGACATATAATTTCTTCTACTTTCAAATTCTTTAATCATCTTATTTATACTATCCTGACCCCCTTCTAAGGCCTCAAGAGCAGCATATTGACTTATTGAACTTGTATTCGAAGTCATATGACTTTGTATACTCCCCATAAGTTTCGCAATTTTCTTAGAAGAAGCTGAATATCCAACTCTCCAACCTGTCATCGCATAGGATTTAGAAAAACCATTTATTACTACCGTTCTATTATAAGCATCTTCCGAAAGAGAAGCTATACTTATATGCTTTTCATTATCATAAATAAGTTTCTCATATATTTCATCCGATATTATTATAAGATCATTTTCTTTTGCAAATTCAGCAATAGATTTAAGCTCTTCTTCAGTATATATACTTCCTGTAGGATTATTAGGACTATTTAATATTACAGCTTTTGTTTTACTTGTTGTTACTTTTTTTAATGTTTCTAATGTATATTTAAAATCATTACTTTCTTCTGTAATACAAAAAACAGGTACTCCATCTGCCATTTTAACCAGTTCTGGATAACTTACCCAATAAGGAGTAGGAATTATAACTTCATCTCCTGGATTTAGAATAGCCATAAAAATATTAGCTAAAGACTGTTTAGCTCCTGTAGAAACCACAATTTGATCTGGACCATAAGTTAAATTATTATCCTTTTTTAATTTATTGCATATGGCTTTTCTAAGCTCGATAATACCACTGGTTTTTGTATATTTTGTTTTTCCTTCTTTCATAGCTTCAAAAGCCGCTTCTATAATATTATAAGGAGTATTAAAATCCGGCTCTCCAGCCCCAAAACTTAATACATCTATTCCTTGTGCTTTTAATTCTGCAGCTTTAGCAGTAATTTCTAATGTTATTGATGGATTAATTTGTAATGCTTTCTTGGATAGTTCCATTTTATACCTCACTTGTTCTTATAATTTATTAATTTATTTAATAATTCTTCTTTTATTCCATAACTACCAATCAAATTTTCACTGTAGCATCCTTTACCATGATAATCACTTCCCCCTGTAATAATAAGTTTATGTTTTTTAGCAAGATTATAAAATTTATTAGTGTCTTCTCTTAAATGAGAAGGATGATACACTTCTAAACCCATTAATCCAAAAAACTTTAACTCTTTTATTAAAGTCTCCATGGCTAAACCTCTATACACTTGACCAGGATGAGCCAGAACTGGAATTCCTCCAGCTTCTCTAATAACTTTAATAGCTTCTCTATAATTTAATTTAAACCCCTTAACATAAGCAGGTTTATCTTTAACTAAATAATTCATAAATGCAGTTTTATAATTATCAAAATATCCTTTTTTCAACATAGCATTTGCAATATGACTTCTACCTATTGAAGTTGACGGCTCAATATCTTCCATGGATAACTCTATTCCATTTTCATTGAGCTTTAATATAATCTTTTCTACTCTTTTTATTCTTTCTTCAGCTAATTTATTTATAATTTTAATTAAATCCTTATTTTGATAATCTATAAAATAACCTAAAATATGTATTTCTAAATTGTCAATTTCTGAACTCAACTCAATACCAGGTATAATGTCTATATCATTATATTTCTTATCTACAATATATTGTGAAGATATACAATCATGATCTGTTATAGAAATAGCTTTTAACCCAGTTTGCCTAGCTATTTCAACTATTTCTTCAGGCGATAAATTTCCATCTGAATAACTTGAATGTATATGTAAATCTGCACAGTTCATCCTTTAGCACCTTTTTCTACATTTTTATTATTTCTTTACTACATTATTAAAATAATATCATTATTAAAATAAAATGACAATTAAAAAAAGTGCTATATCAGCACTTTTTTATTATTAATCTTCTAGTTCTTCACTATAAAATTTTGATACTCTATCAAATTCATCTTCATCAGGAATTTCTAATTCTCCATTTTCAGCTGCTCTAAATAAGTAAACTGAATCTTCATTTGGATCTTGAGCAAGTATGTATTCCTTATCTTCAAAGTCAAAAGCATCAATAATAGGACATGAAATAATATTCCCATTATCATCTTCTAGATCTACTACAAAATGTTCATGTTCATGATCGTGTCCACATCCACAATCTTCTCCATGTTCATGATGATGTAATTCATTTTTTTCTTTTTCCATAATATAATCCTCCTTTAAAGGCATCTTTCTATATAATTCTACCCTTTATTTATAAAAATTAAAAGTAAAATATTTAATTATTTTTAATTTATACTTTTATCTAAATAATATACTTATTTTATATAAAAAATAAGGAGCAAAAAGCTCCTTATTTAAAATTATTCTTGTTCTGCTAATCTCTTATAAGTTGCTAATCTTTCAATAGCATCTTTTTCTGTCTTAGCAAATAATTCTTCAGCTTGTTCTGGGAATGCTTTTGCTAATGAAGCATATCTAACTTCTCCCATTAAGAAGTCTCTGAAGCTTGCCTTTGGTTCCTTAGAATCTAAGCTAAATGGATTCTTAGTTCCCTTTAAGCTTGGATTGTATCTATATAGACCCCAATATCCACATTCAACAGCTTTCTTAGCTTCATCTTGGCTATTTGACATACCAGCTTTAATTCCGTGGCTGATACATGGAGCATATGCAATGATTAATGATGGACCTGGATAAGCTTCAGCTTCAGCTATAGCCTTAAGAGCTTGGTTCTTATCTGCACCCATAGAAATTTGTGCTACATATACATATCCATAAGTCATAGCCATCATTCCTAGGTCTTTCTTCTTAGTCTTCTTACCTGATGCAGCAAATTTAGCTATTGCAGCAGTTGGTGTAGATTTAGAAGATTGTCCACCTGTATTTGAGTAAATTTCTGTATCTAATACAAGAACATTAACATCTTCTCCTGAAGCAAGAACGTGATCTAATCCACCGTATCCGATGTCATAAGCCCAACCGTCTCCTCCGAAGATCCATTGTGATCTCTTAACTAGATAATCTTTTTCTTTTAAGATTTCTCTAGCATAATCAGCATCAACATTTTGTAGAGCTGCAATTACTCTATTAGCTCTATCTCTTGTTCCTTCACCACTGTTCATATGATCTAACCAGTCTTGAAGTACTGCTTTAACTTCTTCAGAACTTTCAACTTCTAGACCTTTTCTCATATTTTCAGCAATTCTTTCTCTTATAGCCTTAACTCCTAAGAACATACCTAACCCAAATTCAGCGTTATCTTCGAATAATGAGTTAGCCCATGCTGGTCCATGTCCATCTTTATTTACAGTGTATGGAGTTGCAGGAACTGAACCACCCCAGATTGATGAACATCCTGTAGCGTTAGCTATCATCATTCTATCACCAAATAATTGAGTTACAAGCTTAACGTATGGAGTTTCTCCACAACCTGCGCAAGCACCTGAGAATTCAAGTAATGGTTGTTCGAATTGGCTACCCTTAACTGTGTTCTTATTCATAGGGTTTTTCTTAGGTTTAATGTCATTTACTGCATAATCCCATGGTTCAATTTGATCATGTTGTGATTCTTGTGGCTTCATAATTAATGCCTTACCAGGAGCTGGACATACTTGAGCACAGTTTCCACAGCCTGTACAATCTAAAGGTGAAACCCCAATTGTATAGAACATTGGTTCTTCAGTCTTTAATGCCTTAGCTGGAACTGACTTCATTCCTTCTGGAGCATTATTCTTTTCTTCTTCAGTTAATAAGAATGGTCTAATTGTAGCATGTGGACAAACAAATGCACATTGATTACATTGAATACATTTATCTTGTTGCCATTCAGGAACGTTAATAGCAATTCCTCTCTTTTCATAAGCAGCAGTACCCGGCATGAATGTACCATCAGCTAAATCTGCTAATTGAGAAACTGTTAAATCAAATCCTTTTTGAGCATTTATAGGCTCAACTATATTCTTAATGAAGTCTGGTTTCTTTCTCTTATCTTCCTTAACTTCATCAACAGCATCTTTCCAATCAGCCGGAACGTCTATCTTAACTATAGCTTCAATTCCCTTATCTATAGCAGCATGGTTCATATCAACAACATTTTGTCCTTTTTTACCATATGAAGTAACAACTGCTTCTTTTAAGTATTTAACTGCATCTTCAACTGGAATAATATTTGCAATCTTGAAGAATGCTGATTGCATTATCATGTTAATTCTTCCGCCAAGACCAACTTCTTGAGCTATCTTAACAGCATTTAATGTATAGAATTCAATATTATTGTTAGCAATGTATCTCTTCATTGAAGCTGGTAATTTTTCATTAAGTTCTTCTGGTGACCAAACAGTGTTAAGTAAGAACTTACCACCCTTCTTTAATCCTTCTAATACATCATATTTATATACATATGCTTGATTATGACATGCTACGAAATCAGCCTTATCTATTAAATATGGAGACTTAATTGGAAAATTACCAAATCTTAAGTGAGATACTGTTATACCACCTGACTTCTTAGAGTCATATGAGAAGTATCCTTGAGCATACATGTTAGTTTTATCTCCAATGATCTTAATAGCACTCTTGTTAGCACCAACAGTACCATCTGATCCTAATCCCCAGAACTTACATGCTTTAGTTCCAGCTGGTGTAGCATCTATATCTTCAACAATTTCTAATGAAGTATTTGTTACATCATCAACTATACCTATAGTAAATCCGTTCTTTGGATTATCTAAAGCTAGGTTTGCAAATACTGCAGCTATGTGTGATGGATTTGGATCCTTTGAACCTAATCCATATCTACCTCCAACTATGATAGGAGCATTTTCTTTTCCATAGAAAGCACTCTTAACATCTAGATATAAAGGTTCTCCAATTGATCCTGGTTCCTTGGTTCTATCTAATACAGCAATTTTCTTTACTGTGCTTGGTATTACTTTTAATAATTTTTCTACAGAGAATGGTCTATATAATCTAACTTTAACTAAACCAACTTTTTCTCCTCTTGCGTTTAAGAAGTCAACAGTTTCTTCAACAACGTCTATTGATGAACCCATAGAAATAATAATTCTATCAGCATCTGGAGCTCCGTAATAATCGAAGCAGTGATATTCTCTACCTGTCAATTTAGTTATTTCAGCCATGTAGCTTTCAACAATGTCTGGAACTTGTTCATAATATCTATTTACAGCTTCTCTAGTTTGGAAATAGATATCTGGGTTTTGAGCAGTTCCTCTTGTTACTGGATGATTTGGACTTAAAGCTCTTGCTCTAAATTCTTCTAAAGCTTCTTGATCAACTAACTTAGCTAATTCATCATATTCTAAAACTTCTATCTTTTGTATTTCGTGGGATGTTCTAAATCCATCAAAGAAGTTTAAGAATGGAATTCTACTTTTAATTGCTGATAAGTGTGCAACAGCAGCTAAGTCCATTACTTCTTGAACTGAGCCTTCAGCTAACATTGCAAAACCAGTTTGTCTTGCAGCCATAACGTCTTGGTGGTCACCAAATATACTTAATGAAGATGTAGCTAAAGCTCTAGCTGATACATGGAATACTGCTGGTAACATTTCTCCTGCAATCTTATACATATTAGGAATCATTAATAATAAACCTTGTGATGCAGTATATGTTGTAGTTAAAGCACCAGCTTGTAAAGATCCATGAACTGCACCAGCTGCACCAGCTTCTGATTGCATTTCCATAACCTTTACAGGTTGTCCAAATATGTTCTTTCTTCCTTGAGCAGCCCATTCATCAACGTGTTCAGCCATTGGTGAAGATGGTGTGATTGGGAATATAGCAGCTACTTCTGTGAAAGCATAAGATATATGAGCAGCGGCTGTATTACCATCCATAGTTTTCATTTTTCTCATCTTTTTGACCTCTCTTCCTTTATATAAAAATTTATAAATACGGCTAATACAGAAAATCTATTAAACTGTATTTAATTATTATATTTAGAAATAAATTTAGGGAAATTAATTTATAATACCCCCCCAATTTTACTTACTATTTTATTATATAACACTATTTTTATTTTGCAAGGTTTTACTAGAATAGCTTGTTAAAAAAATAACCTTTTCATGCTATTATTTTTATTGTTTATTTAATAGTAATATTTGTTTTTTAATAATTTTTATTCCTTTAAATTGTTGAGAATAACTTCGATTATAGCATTTACTCCATTTGATACCTGACTATTTTTCATATTTTCAAGCAAATAACTCTTTTTTTCTTTTAATTCTTTTATTTTTTCTAAAATAAGCCCTTCCTTTTCTAACATTTCATCTTCATCTAAAACTATAGAGTATCCTTCTTTTTCAAAAGAGTTAGCATTGAGTATCTGATCTCCCCTGCTTATTTTTTTAGACAGAGGTATTAATAAAGTTGGTTTTCTTAAAGCTAACAATTCAAAAATAACATTTGCACCTGCTCTAGAAATAACATAATCTGCTGCCTTTAATAAATGAGGCAATTCTTCCTTTACATATTCAAATTGAACATAACCTTTTCTATTTTTAAGTTCCTCAGCTAAATTTCCCTTTCCACAAATATGAATAATATTAAAATCCTCTAATAATTTATCAATATTCTTTCGAATTTCTTCATTTATGCTTTTAGCTCCAAGACTTCCACCTATAATAAAGAGAATCTCTTTATTGTCTTTAAAAGCACATATCTTTTTGCCTTCCATTGCATTTCCATTTAAAATTTCTTTTCTAATTGGAGTTCCAGTTAAAACTCCTTTCCCATCCTTAATGTATTTTAAACTTTCCCTAAAGGTAACACATAATTTAGATGAAAATGGAGCTGCTAATTTATTTGCTAATCCAGGAGTTAAATCTGATTCATGAGAAACTACTGGTATCTTCCTCAAATATGCTGCTATTACTACTGGTACAGCAACAAATCCCCCTTTTGAAAAAACTATATTCGGTTTTTCCTTCTTTAAAATTTTATTAGCTTCACTTATCCCTTTTATAACTTTAAAGGGGTCTGTAAAATTTTTAATATCAAAATATCTTCTAAATTTTCCTGAAGAAATTTCATAATAAGGTATTTTTGCATCTTTTATTATTTCTTTTTCTATACCATTTTTGCTTCCTATATATTTTATTTCAAAGCCCTTTTCCCTTAAGGCTGGTACTAAAGCCAAATTAGGAGTAACATGACCTGCAGTTCCCCCACCAGTCATTATTATTTTATATTTACTCATTAAAACACCACCCGAATTCAGTTTTCAGTTTTCAGTTTTCAGTTTTCAATTTTCAGTTTTCAGCAAGGCTAAAAATTTTCCTTCATTGTACATTTTACACCATCTATGCTGATTGTTAATTATTTATTCTCACTTACTTATTACCTTTTACTTCTTACCATTGCTTCTTCACTGAGTCTAGAGCTATGAACTCTGAGTTGTGCAGCAAACTAAAACCTAAAAACCAACTCCACACTCCACACTCAGCACTCCACACTACCAATGCTCCACACTCCTAACTAGTTATTACCAACTCCTATTATACCCTATTTTTGCTAAGATTTTAACTAAGTCTTAAATGTTTTATCATTAGCTGAATGTTTTTAACTCCATTAAACTCATTAATAGCTGGATAATATACTATATCTAAATTTTTATTTAAATAACTGCTTTCAACAGCCTCAATAAATTCCTTCTCTCCATATTTAGTTATTATCTCTTCTTTTAAATCATCTAGCTTATCAAAACTTACTCCATCTATGTATACACTTCTGCCATTAAATTCAAATCTAAATCTTAATTTCAAATAATTTCTTTCTTTTCCAATAAGCCAAATTCTTTCAGCAAATAAATTTCTTACCGCAAATAAAGGACTTGGATTTCCCTTGCCATAAGGTTTTAACTTACTTATTGTATTTATAAGTTCTTCATTTAAATAATTGACTTTTAGCTCTGAATCTATTCTAACTATAGGTATAATATCTTCATCTGTTAATTTGCATATAGAATTAATTTTCCTTCTTAATGCTTCTATATTTTCCTCTTTAATAGAAAGCCCTGCCGCCATAGGGTGTCCCCCAAATTTTTCTAAAAGCCCACTACATTTAGTTAACTCTTCAGTAATATTATAATTTTCAATCGATCTCGCTGATCCCTTAGGCATTTCTTTTCCTCTTGTAATAACAATAGCAGGCTTATTAAATTTCTCCCTAATCCTTCCAGCTATTATTCCAGCAATACTTTCATGAATTTCTTTATCATATACAACAATTACTTTATCCTTTAAATTTTCTTTTTCTATTTTTTCTATAATTCTATTAGCTCCTTCTTGAGTTAAATCTTGTCTTTCTAGATTTAATTTGTAAAGGGTATTGGCTAAATATTTTGCCCTTTCAATATCCTCTGTAATTAATAGTTCTACAGATAAGGCTGCTGTTTCTAATCTACCAGTAGAATTAACGCAAGGTCCTATTATAAAACCTAAATGATATTCTTCTATTTCTCTTCCTTCCAAAGCAGTTACTTTATACAATTCCCTTAATCCAATATTCTCTGTTTTATTTAATAATTCTAAGCCTTTTTGTACAATAATTCTATTTTCGTCAACTAAGTCTACTACATCACAAACTGTTGCAATAGCTGCATACTGTATAAGCTTATAAAACTTACTTTCATCTATATTAAATTCCCTAAATAAACATTGGGAGAATTTTAAAGCAATACCTGCTCCACATAATAATTTAAAGGGATATTTACAATCTGGCCTTTTGGGATTAATAACTGCATCAGCCCTAGGAATAGCAGGAACAAACTCTCCCTTTTCCTTTTCTATTAAAGGGATATCGTGATGATCTGTAACTATAACATCCATTCCTAATTCTTTTGCTAAATCTATTTGATCAAATCCTGATATTCCATTATCGCAGGTTAAAATGACTTCATATCCTTCCTCTTTAAGCTTTTTAATTCTATCACTATTTAAACCATAGCCTTCATCTTCTCTATGGGGAATATGATATCCAAAATTTGCTCCAATATCTTTTAAGGCATAATAAAGTATGGTTGTACTTATTACGCCGTCACAATCATAATCTCCGTAAATAATAATTTTCTTATTCTCTAATACAGCTTTTTTAATTATCTCTACTCCCTTATCCATATCTTTCATAAGATATCCATCATAAAGATCTTTGATAGTTCCATAAAGAAACTTTTTTGCAAGATTTAGATCATCAATAGATCTATTGGCTAAAAGTCTCAATAATAATGAATTTTCTTCTATAGAATTAGAGAGCTTTAAAAAGCTCTCTCTTTTATTTGTCATTATCCATTTTTCTTTCATATATCATACACCTATTTAAATAACATAGCCTTTTTAATTTCCTCAACCTTTGATTCTGAAATATGTGATAAGATTTCAAAGGCAAAAGGAATAGCTGCCGCTGGTCCCCTTCCTGTGATTATATTTTTATCTACAACCACTAAATCCTCTTTATAGTTACAACCTTTAATTTCATCTTCAAATCCCGGGTAACATGTCATACTTACTCCCTCTGTTATCTTTGCTTTCCCCAGAGAAATAGGCCCTGCGCAAATTGCACATATATATTTATTTTGACTGCTAAATTTTTTTACAAGATCTATAACTCTTTCATTATCTCTTAAATTAGTTGCACCCGGCATTCCTCCAGGCAATACTAGAAAATCATAGTCTTCAATTTCTGAAGCATTAATATTCTTATCTGCCTTAACTTTAATATTATGTGATGATATTACCTCTTCTCCTTCAAGAGCAAAAGTATTACAAGTTACCTTTGCTCTCCTTAAAATATCAACAACTGTTAAAGCTTCTAAAGTTTCAAAGCCATTTGCAAGTAAAACTGCAACCTTTGCCATATAAATAACCTCCTTAATATATAATTTCTTTTATTTCATCCCCTAAATCTATAGTCATAAGACTGCTTCCCTTACCAGCTCTATTTTGAAGTTTTATTGCATCAACTTCTATTTCTTTACGTTTTTTATTTTTTGTTATCAATTCAACCTTATTATAATTTCCAATGGCAAGCTCAATATCTAAATAACTACTTTCTACAGATACTATATTACCATAAATAACTTCATCATTTTCTTTTAAACTTATTCCTGTTACACCAGCAGCAATTCTTCCCATTGGATTTATATTATCTGATAAGAACTTAATTCCCATCCCTTTTTTTGTTATCATTAAAATCTCAGCTGTATCATCAGTATGAAGACTTACAGATATAACTTCATCCTTTTCAAATTTAAATTTATAAGCTATTTGAGAAAGATAATTTCCTTCAAATTCTGAAAGATAAGTTTTCTTTACCATTCCTTTTTTAGTAAATAAGTATATTAGTTTAATATCATCATACTCTTTTAAGGATATTAATTTTATTATCTTCTCATTCTTTTCTAGATTATCAATTATTATACTTAATGGAATTTCTCTCTCAAGTACACCTTTAATCATAAAAGCTGGTATTTTTATAACATTTCCCTTATTAGTAAATAATAAAAGTTCACTTAAAGTATCTGTATTTACTTTTAAATCATCCTTAATTTTAATATTATTGTAAGACTTTAATACTCCTTTATTATTTACACCAATATTAAATTCTATATATTCTAATTTTTCGGTATATTCCGCTTCTATCACTTCATCTTTTTCTGATAGATTAAATAATGAAATGGCTAATATATTTCTAGGTTGATTTTCTATTTTTGGAATTTCCAAATCAAAGCTTAATCCCAATTTAGTTGTGAATTTTACAAATTCCTTTTCTTCATCTTCATTAAGCATTATAACACTAACCACTTTATCGTCAGCTTTAAGCTTTAGAGCTTGAAGCTTACTATAATTAGTTTGGAAATTATCAAGAGAGCTTTTCTTTATTCCACCCTTTGAAGTTATAAATTGTAAGTACTTATTTGGCATAAAATTATCTATGGAAAAGGCTTCTACTATTTTTTCCTCTTCAAGATTAAGAGTTTTAATTAACTCCTCTATTCTTTCCCCTTTTTCCTTCCATTTTCCTTCTACTATATTTACAACCTTTGTTTGATACATATTTCCTTTATCTGTAAATAATACTAAGTTATGAGTTGTATTAGACTCTATTAAAAACTTTAACTCGTCTCCCTCTCTATATTCAATAGCTTCCGCATCTGAATTTGCTCTATTATAAGCCT
>ERZ773359.1636-NODE-1636-length-30390-cov-8.964562_pt1 | contig 30390 bp, 21 predicted proteins | sample MGYA00374955_ERZ773359 | MGnify/ENA primary metagenome ERZ773359 (study PRJEB29098, sample SAMN04486028) | biogas fermenter metagenome | study: EMG produced TPA metagenomics assembly of the Biogas fermentation microbial communities from Germany - Plant 4 DNA1...
TTGGTTTGGTAAAATTTACAATTAAAGTTTAGACTTTTTCAATGAGAACTAATTAATGAGCAGAATGTTACCACCGAGATATGTGAGAATTATGCCGGCAATGCTGGGTAATTCTGAACAAACAGAAAAGAAACGATAGGAATACAAATTCCTATCGATCAACAAAAGCGACGGCCCGAACCGGAGAACCATCTGCATCCACATGTTTTAATGGGAGGGCACAAAAAATGAATAGTTCATTCCCAATGTGATGCAAATTCATTAGATTTTCAATAATTACAATATCACTTTCCCTGAATAACTTTTTATGTAGACTTAAATTAGTATCAGCGATAGGATCAAGTCCTATTGTATCAAGACCAATTCCCTTTATATGACTGTTTATAAGATACTCTGCAACCTCGCTGTCAATGCAGGGATACTCGCCAAAGTACTTTTCTGTTCCCCAATACCTGTCCCACCCGGTGTGAAAAAGGATAAATTCGGCCTTGTCAGCACGCTCTCTTTGCCTGTCGATATAGCGCATAGTAATCCGCTGACCCTCCCTTAAGTCAGAGCAATCCACAACCAATGCCTTGCCAATAAACTGGGTGATTTGAAATTTGTCAAGTGTAGTTCTGTCCGCAAATAAGTGTGCCGGAGCATCCATATGCGTGCCGGTGTGGGTATACATCGTTATAAGCATTTCTTTGAATCCATTCACTTCGTAGGAATTGGCCGGAGCAAATTTGGGTCCCTCAGTACCGGGATAAACAGGCATATTCTCAGAAATATAATGTGTCAAATCAATTATTTTCATATGGTGCCTCCTAACATTTTCTCATACAAACTGTTCCTTAGCTAAATGTAAGCAATAATAAGACACACAGATTCTTTGCTCCTGTCTTTATAAACTTGAGCAATTCAATTCTACCTGAACATATTTGTGGTCACTTAGCACCCAATATGGTTGTGTTTCTACATGATAGTTTTGTTCAGGATCAAAATTCAAAAATATATGGTCGATTGGCGTTCCACCTATGAAAGTTGGAATATCATCTGGAACTATGTCTTTCGCTAACCTGCACAACTCTAAAAATCTTTTTTCTGTCAGTTTTTCTTTGCATCCAATATAACTGTTAAAATCCCCGGCAATTATTAGCTTTTCATTTTTTGCTTCCTTTACAAAATCTATTAATTCCAGCCACATATTATCTTCTGAATCATTCCTTCTGAAATTCGTCGGCATATGTACACCTAATAAAGTAATATTACAATACTTCAAACTTATCGTTCTATTATTACAAGGTTTATAGATTCCAGTGTTTTTGACAAATACTCCTTTTTTGAAAATTGCAATAGTACATCTTTTTACATAATCAGAAGTATTCTCTGCTATCTCATATTTGTCACTTGGAAAATCTTCGTATAATTTCTTGTGATAATCGCATTCCAGCCATTGGCTGCCTTGTTTTATCTGATAAGGCACTTCCTGCAAAAAAACAACTGCACTTTCTTTATCCAAAAACGACTTGATTTCCCGTACAATACCGTTATAAACATTAATATCACAATCTTCTATACAGTATTTCCAATCTTCACCTGTCCTTTTTCCATTTCTGAACCAATCAACGTTCCATGTTCTGATATTAATTGTGTTCATTGTAATTATCCTTTCGCTTTCAGACTGTATTCCCTGGTTTTGCTTATTATTTCAAAAGCTTTCCGGGTACTATTCTTTTGGCATATTATAAACCATTTCCATGCAGGCCGGACTGCATTTTACATATTTTGTTCTCCATTTACTTTTGTCATATTAACATGATAGAATATCATCAGCAAGGCAGAAATAATCGTCACAGCGCAGCATAACTTGCGACATTGCCAGCCTGTGTAAGTATATCATTGTTTTGAATTCCTGATTTAAATATTTTACTTTTTGAAGGTATTGATAAATAATGAAAGCAAGCAGATATAGTGAAAAAGCAAGCTTGAAGGAAAAGACTGCTCTATAAAGCAGCACCAATCATAAAGGAGTGGATATTTAAATGAAGACCAGCGCATTTTTAGCGAGTTACATTAGTTTATATGAAAAAGGTGCTTCTACATTGGATCTGGTAGATCTTGCAAAGAGACAAGGTTTTGATTCCGTAGAGCCTTTTCCTGTAAAAGACCTTGCGACAATTGAAGACGCTCAAAAATTTGCAGAGTACGCGGCAAAAAAGGACCTTGCTGTTAGTTGCTTTTCAGCAGCCATTAACCTGGCTGTTCCAGATAAAAGAGATGCTGTTGCCACCTTAAAGCACTACATCAATATGGCCCGGGCCATGGGTGCTCCCTATTTTCACCACACCATCGCTTTGAAATTGGAGACGCTGCGCACAGGAGAGGACAGTTTTGAAACCCTTCTGCCCGCTATAGTATCTGTCATTCGGGAGTTATGCGACTATGCATCTGAGCGGGGTGTAACCTGCGTGTATGAAGACCAGGGCATGTGTTTTAACGGAGCAGAACGTTTTGCACGCTTTCTTGAAGCAGTGGACCGTAAAAACATAGGTGTCGTAGCAGATCTGGGTAATATCATGTTTGTAGATGAAAAACCTGAACAGTTTGTCGGTCGTTTCACCTCCAGGATTGTACATGTTCATTTAAAGGATTATCTCTGGAAATCTGGCAGAGAATCCCATCCGGGTCCAGGCTGGTATATGACTCAGCAGGGTAATTTCCTTCGTGATACGGTGTTTGGTCACGGGAGTGTACCTTTTACAACTATATTCCGACTCTTAAAGGCAGCAGGGTATGAAGGCTACTATTCCTGCGAATACGCTGCGCCGGAACCCCCTGAGAAATGGATACCTGTCAGTATGGAAAATGTTAAGCGATTCTATCAAGAAGCTTAAGACCTTAGCTTTGAATTCTATGAACGCGCTCAACCGGACTATTCAGCCATAATAACAGGAGAATTGGAAAGAACATAGGACGATGGATTGATGGAAATGAGTGGCGTATTTTGTGATGGGGGGACGGTCCTAAATGCGAGTTTCCCCTTTTATTTGCACATATTAATAAACCGTCTGAATAATTCAAGATGTTTTTTATCATGAATCAGGCGTTCCGGATGCCATTGAACAGCAAATAAATTGCGGGCTAAGTCTTCAAATCCTTCAATAATACCATCATCGCTATAGCAGGTTACATTAAGTCCATCCGCAACCTGGTCAACTGCCTGATGATGATAACTGTTTACAGGGTATTGGGAGCCAAAAATTGAATATAACAGTGAGCCTGGAGCGAACATTGCATTATGAGCCGTTCTGCCTGTTTCAACAGCTGGCATCTGTTTACTCTGATAGTGATAGTTTTCAATAATATCTTTTCCACAGGTATTTAAGTCCTGAATTAGAGTTCCACCTAAAGCAACATTGATAATTTGGATTCCGCGGCAGATACCGAATATTGGTTTATTTGCTTTTATAAATGATTTTATCAGCGCTATATCTGTATAGTCTACAAAGTCAGGTTCAGTATGAGTTGCCGGTTCCCGGGCTGCATGATATAAATCCGGATTAACATCGCCGCCGCCAGTCACTAACAGACCATCAAATATGGAGGCAGCCTCATCCGTATCATTTCCATATGAGCAGATATATGCATCTGCATTTACAGCTTTTAAAGCATCTATGTAGGATTGCAAAATATATAAGCGATTATTGTCTGTTACCCTGCTGGTACATAGAATCTTAACCATAAATTCGTCGAGCAGACTTTCTCGACTATTCACCTCACTTTTCCGAATTCTTCAAGCCTGTACAGAAGTATACCACACTCCTTAGCAGATTGGCTGAGAAGATATCTTTCTTTGCTAATATATAAAAAAAGGCAGGTATTTGATTTATGATTTATTTACGATTATAACAAAATATTTATCGTTTTATAGTGTGTTTTTATTGTATGTCGCTTAATAGGAGCCGAAAAGATATTCAGGTTTAAAAAACATAATTCAGATTACTTTTATATAAGTCTTTCAGCACTTTGTTTTTTTATATTCTTGTATTAGTATTTATCTATGCGAAAACGCTGCTTAGTTCAGCAGGCAAGCTTTTTTAATAATGTATTATAAATAATTTTAAGGAGGCATGATAATGGGCACATATGGAATAGTTTTAACAACATTTGAAAATGAGCAGCAGGCAAAGCCAGTAATAGAAGATATAATAAGATGTAAACTGGCAGCGTGCGTCCAGGAAATAAAGATAAAAAGTCATTATACATGGAAAGGCGAGCTTTGCCATGAAGATGAGGTTTTAGTACTGATAAAAACCAGAAAGGAATTATATTCTGAACTGGAGAGGAAACTTTTAGAAATTCATCCTTATGACACTCCGGAAATTTTATTAATAGACGCGGAAAAAGGGAGCGCTGCATATTTGGCATGGATAGATGAACAAACCCGTGAATGAATATGATTGCGGCCAAGAAAGCCAAAAAGGTTATAGGCGTAGAAATAGTAAGCAATATCTAAATCAAACCTGGGCTTTATAAGCAGGCAGCGCAATGATTCTGAAGGCTTACCATAAAACGGTTGGCTGCGCCTTTTTCCATAGTAGGCCATGCTTCAGAAGGTGCGTTTTTGCATTCTGTAAACTTTCGCATAATATCCGTAGTGAAGCAAAATGGGATATTTGAAAATACGAAAAATACCCTACATAGGTGTATACTAGCATCAAAAAAAAGTTTCAACAAAGATGTTGAAACCCGGTCAAATGGCGGAGAGATGGGGATTCGAACCCCAGATACGCTTTTAACGTATACACGATTTCCAATCGTGCGCCTTCGACCAACTCGGCCATCTCTCCATAATTAATTCTTTTTTACAGCGAATATCATTCTACACTATAGGAGTTTTCTTGTCAACCAAAATCCATTGGAAAAATTCGTTTTCAAATCAGGAACATCCCGGCTTTGCTCTTTCATAGAATGGTAGTAATGTTCCATATTATTTTGGGAGGTGAGCCTCTTGGTTATTCATACCGTTGAACAGGGTCAGACAATAGAAGAAATTGCACAGGTATACGGTGTAACCACTCAATCCATCATTGATATAAACGGACTGACCGAACCCGAAAACCTGGTAACCGGCATGAACCTTGTTATTCCCATTTCTGATCCTTCTTTTATCATCTCAAATGTACATGTAGTAAAGGAAAATGAAAGCTTATGGTCCCTTTCAAAAAGGTATCGGGTTCCACTTAAAAAATTAATAATTCAAAACCATATTCTACCGCCTTATATCATCCATCCGGGGCAGATAATAAGTATTATGCAAAACGGACCGCCTATTGAAACCCTGGGTTATTTAAATCCTATAGCTGCATCAGATCCAGCTGCCTTAATCAGAGAAATCGGGCCTTCCTTAACCTGGCTTGGCCTGTTCGAGTTTCCGGTTTCACGCACAGGAGAAATTTTCGGCACCGTGAATGAAGAAATCCTGTCAGCAGCCCGGGAAGTCGGCACTGGTGTGCTCCCTGTCATTACCAATCAGGAGGAAGGCGCATTTGACTCGGATCTTGCCCGTGAACTTATTTCAAGTGATGAAAACAAACAGCAGCTGTTCACCAATGTAACTGCCATGCTGAACCAATATGATATGCCGGGTCTTCTGGTGGATTTTGAAAACCTCTATCCGGAAGACAGGGATTTGTTTACTCAGTTTATTGAGGAGCTGGTAAATGTTCTTCATGAAAACGGAAAAATTCTGGTGCTTAACTTAGCGCCCAAATGGGAAGACCAGCCTGATGCACCCTGGACCGGCTTTTTTGATTACAGTGCTCTTGGCGCTATTGTAGACCGTGCAGCCATTATGACCTATGAATGGGGCTATGTCACGGGACCCCCCACCCCTACTGCACCAATCGGAAATGTAAGGAGAGTATTGGAATATGCTCTGGCCAACAATATTCCCGCTGAAAAAATACTGATGGGCATGACCTTGTACGGCTATAACTGGGAACTGCCTGATACACCGGAAAACCGGGCCTCTACTGTTACTCAGCCAACTGTTTGGGATCTGGCAAGAAGGTATAATGCGATTATTGAATTCGATGAAACTGCCGGGCAGCCCTTTATGAATTATACAGACGACGAAGGAAGAGAACATATAGTTTGGTTCGAAGACGCCATGAGCCACTTTCTCCTGTATCAGTTGGCACAGGAGCTGGGAATCGGTGGGGTATTTTACTGGATTATTCATATGCCCTTTCCTTCTACTTACTATATGGTAAATCAGCTTTTCACCGTAATGAAGTATTAGAAAAACAAGGACATTGGAAGGGTTTAAAGCCGCTCAGTCTTCTATTCCTCTTCTGGCGGCAACCCCTTTTTGTATGGGATGCTTCACTTCCCTTATGTCTGAAACATAGTCTGCAACCTCAATCAACCTTTCGGGCGCATTTCGCCCTGTCAAAACTATCTCAAGCTTTTCAGGCTTATTCCGTATAAGTGCCAGTACATCATCCACGGAAATCATATTCTCAGTAATCGCTGCCATTATCTCATCCAAAATCAGAATATCCCACTTATCTGTTTTCATCTCTTCATGGGCATATTCCAGCTGCTTTCTTTGGAAGGCTTTAGTCATTTCCAATTCTTCCTTGTTCATCTCCCAGGTGAACTTCTCCAGATTCCTTCCAATATTAATGGTAAATCCCCGGTCCAGTTTTTTAACAGCAAGATGTTCTCCGCTTTCCATCCCCTTCAGAAACTGAACCATTAACACTTTCTTTCCTCTGCCCCAGGCCCTGAGACCTAAACCAATGGCGGCTGTTGTTTTGCCTTTCCCGTTTCCGGTATAAATATGTACCAAGCCCTGCATAAACTAACCCCTTCCCATGACTAAGCTTTATGTATAAACATTCTGCTGTCCCTTCATATCTTAACAGGGGAACAATTGCTTTTCAAATACTTTGGAAATATGATTAAAAACAAAGCAGGCAGTAAAATAAATGTTGGTATTTTCCAATACCGGTTATATATAATAAGGAAAAGGGGGAAGTTTATTGAAAAAAGCAGCTGTTCTTCTGGAAATAATAAAAGAAAACATTGAAAAGGTCATTGTAGGCAAAAGCGAAGCCATTGAACTAATACTTATCGCCTTAATAAGCAAAGGTCATGTCCTTATTGAAGACGTTCCGGGTGTGGGCAAGACCATGCTGGTTTCTTCCCTGGCCAAGTCCCTTGATCTGAGCTTCCAGCGGATTCAGTTCACTCCTGATGTTTTGCCGTCCGATATCACCGGCTTTACCATGTATAACGTAAAAAGCGGTCAGATGGAATTTAAGCCGGGAATGATCATGAATCAAATCATACTTGCGGATGAAATCAACCGAACATCTCCTAAAACTCAATCCAGTTTACTGGAGGTCATGGAAGAAACCCAGGTAACCGTAGACGGTACCACATACCCGCTGCCAACTCCTTTCATGGTACTGGCAACACAAAACCCTGTGGAATATATAGGAACATTTCCGCTGCCAGAAGCCCAGTTGGATCGCTTTATGCTTAAGATAACTATGGGTTATCCCAGCAAGCGGGAGGAAATGCTTATCCTATCCCGATTCCAGAAAGATAATCCGTTAAAAACCTTAAAACCGGTAGCATCTGCAGAAGATGTTTTGTTTCTGCAAGATTCGGTCACGGAGGTAAAAGTAGCCGAAGCCATTAAAGAATATATATCCAATATTGTTGCCGCAACACGCGATCATAATGATCTGAATCTGGGTGTCAGCCCCAGAGGCGCCCTGTATCTGATGCGTGCTTCCCAGGCTTATGCACTCTTCCAAAACAGGGATTATGTAATTCCCGATGATGTTCAGAAGATGACACTTTCGGCTCTGACTCACCGTCTGATATTAAAACCGGAAGCCCGGCTTAAGGAAATGACGGCTGAAAGGGTTCTGAAGTCAATTCTGAATACGGTATACGTGCCAGTGATTCCCAAATGAAATTGAAATATCGATGGATTTTTATGTCACTATCCATCCTGATCCTGCTTTTCTTCAGTCTTTATACAGGTGAACATATCTTCTATATTGGTCTTGGAATTATTATTTCAATTATAATATTTGCAGCTATCACCAATATCTGGGTACTATTTGATTTTAAATATCTTCAGGAAATTTCACCCAGGAAGGCTGATAAAGGTCAAAAGGCCGTGCTCACCATTCAGATTCATAATGACAAACCTTTCATTTATCCAATTATAAAAATCAGGTATTTGTTGCCGAAATCAGTCCTGACAGGCGCTGTCAGAGAACAGACTTTGTCAATCTTGCCTTTTCGATACGGGGAAGTTCGGGAAGAGTTCCTATGCGAACTTCGGGGCCATTATCCGCTTGGAATAGTGAGTGTAGAAGTAGCCGATATTTTCGGTTTATTCAGATTCTCCATGGATATGACTAAGAAATATTACCACCATCTGCCGGTTTTATCCGTTTACCCCAGAGTTATTCCTCTTAGATTTCTGCCTCTGCCTCTGACCCAGGAAGAGGGCCTTCAGAAAAATCAGCTTTTTAAAACCAATGAAACAGCTGTTCTTTCGGACATCCGCCAATATATATACGGCGATCCCTTAAACAAAATACATTGGAAAGCCACCTCAAAACTGCAGGAAATTCAAGTGAAGAATTATGAAATGACAACCCAGCCCCATACCCTTATATTCCTTGAAACCAGTTCCCCGGCGGGATCGGATCTTTTGGAGAGACGGCAGATAGAAGATCAGCTGATTGAAACTTCAATTGCCATTATAAATTATATTTTAAACAAATGGCTGCCAGTAAAACTCGTGGTTTATCAAAATGGCCGAAGGGAGCTCAGCGGAAGGGAGCCTCAACACTTTCCGCCCTTTTATGAATATATTTCTCACATTGCCTTTGACAACCCCTTCCCCATGCACGAAATACTAAGAATTGAATCTGCAGCATTTCAGCACAGGGGCAGCCTGATACTGATTGTGCATGAAATAAGCAGCCAATTATTCAACCAGATTTCTATCTTCAAACAATCAGGAATCTATCCTATGGTATTTCTAATAAGGCATCCTGAATATATAAGCAATGATATTATTAAAATGATAGAAAACCTTAAGGAGCAAAACATCCCGTCCTTCATCATTTATTCAGATCAGAGGCTTGATGAAGCTTTGGAGACGGAGGTGCCGGTATGAAGAGATCTAAATTGCTTGACTTAACAGCAGAATACCTGGTTTTCAGTATCATCACAGGCAGCATCGGCGGCGCCTTTTTAAAAGCTATAGACATTCCTCTCTCTTTTGATCAAATAGTCCTAATGACCCTGACAGTATTTCTGATTCTTCGAATCGTTTTCTGGAACAAGCGGACAGCTGTCATAGCTTTTGCTTCAGCTGCCGTTGTTGCTTTTATATTTCTGTATAAAACAGAAAAACCTTTAGAAATATTAAATGAGAGCTGGCAGTTTTTAAGATGGCAGATTAGTTATATCGGCGGTAAAACTGAGCTTTTGCCCTTCCTTATTATCCCAACCGCCTGGCTTTGGATCAGTGCTGCCGGCATAGTTTATTTCTTCTTGCTGACAAAACTGCGCTGGTTCTATCTTCCTGCTGCCATAGGTCTGACACTTATAATAATTCTTTGGTTTCTAGGGCACAGATATATAGTCCGGTATATATGGTTTTACGCCCTTGGCCTTCTTCTTGCCTGGGGCGGCAGCCGGCATAAAAACTTATCAAAAGAATATGATCTGCCAAGTTTCGGCCGGTGGCAGATATACGTATTGCCCCTTGCAGCGGTTATCATCCTGACAACCTCATTTATTCTTCCTCCTGATATAGACTATAAGTGGATGCGGCTGGTAGATACCGTGGAAGAAATTGAAGAGAGGATTAATGATCGGTATGGAATTTTTACCGGACCCCGCCGGTCTTTCAGGTTGGCAGAGTCGGGCTTTCCTTCGTCTTCCAATGAGCTGGGCGGACCGGTTCAAATAAGCAGAGATCTGGTGCTGACAGTGAAGCCTGATCCGGACGGAGAAGTAATACGGGCAATAGGACGTATATACTTAAGAGGAACTCTTTTAAATGAATATATCAGCACCGGCTGGAAGAACACTATTGGAGATGTACGATATCGATTCACGGATCGGCTGCGTAATAACAGAAAACAGGCCGCTTTTAATTTTGATGAAGAAATTTGGTCAAATCTGCATGAAGATAAGCTTGAGGCTTTCTTTTATAAATTTGAGGCAGAAGTTGTCCATACCGGCATAAAAACCTGGACACTCTTTCATCCTCTTCAGCTGGAAGAAATGACAGTAAACCAAAGATCCTTTGTCCCCTTTTATAATAACAAAGGCGAAACCTTTACCAACAGGACTGTGGAAGAAGATGAACCCTATACATTTATATCCCGTATACCAAACTTTTCAAATGAGGAATTCGTCCGGTATCTTAAAGAAGCGGTTCCGGTTATCGACTGGAATGAACCTATGCCGCCGAACCTTCCATATAACGATAATTATAAGGAAAAACTTGAAACCGTACAGCAATACTATATGAATGTACCGGATACGGTGCCTCAAAGAGTATACGATCTGGTGGAAGAACTGACTTCTGATGTGGAAAGTCCTTACGACAAAATAAGGGCTATGATAGATTATCTAGGTCAAAACTTCACCTACACCCTGGAACCGCCTTATACTCCTTCAGACAGGGATTTTGTTGATTACTTCCTCTTCGATCTGAAGGAAGGATATTGCTCATATTTTGCATCGGCTCTGGCCGTAATGGGCAGAATAGCCGGCATCCCCACCTGTTATGTAGAAGGTTTTCTGACACCTGCCAGGCCTACATCAAAAGGTGTCCTGGAAGTAAGGAAATTGAACGGTCATGCATGGGTAGAAGCTTACTTCCCGGGAATCGGGTGGCTTACTTTCGATCCCACCCCGTCCGGCCCCCTCAGTGAACATGCTGAAGGCGAAACTGCCGGTGAAAACTATGATGAACCGAATGAGCCCGATTATCCGGATGAGATAATGGAGCCTGAACTGCCTGATATCGACCTGGGCTTAGACCCATTCCGGCCAAATGAAGAGGAAACTAAATTCACAACCCTGCAGAAGATTCTTATCTTTTCAGGAGCTGCAATCGTTATCCTGTTCATAATACTGGCAGGCAGTTTATTTATATGGCATAAACTTCATTGGGAAAAGATAAACAGAATGCCCCTGCGAGGGCAGCTGCACCGTTATTATTCTGAAATCCTCTGGATGCTTGATCTGTACGGTACTCCTATAAAGCAGGGTGAAACCCCCTATCAGTATGCAGAAAGAGTAGATGAATGGCTGACAAATCCAGCCGGTTCTATGATGGATATTTCTGAAATTCTGATAAAGCACGAATTCGCAGACCAAGCACTGACAGAAAAAGATATACATCAGATAAAAGAATTCTATCAATATCTTAAAGAGAATATAAGGGATGTGACCAGCAGGCCCCGTTATCTGTTTTTATTAGCAAGAAGAATACTTTCAACTGAAAGATAATTAGCAAATGTTTTTATTCATAAACACTGCTGTATTTTTTTATTAGCCACTGAACGTTTATTATCTTCTCCAGTAATGTGTTCCTGCTGTAATAATAATGGTTTGATGCTTCATATCCTATATGGGGATCTTCCAGGGTTATTTTATAAAGCATCTCTGTTATGCTTAGCTCATCATACAATATCTCAAGTATCTCGCTTGCAGCACCCCTCTTGTCACGGAGCAGGGTAAAGCGCAACGCATTATAAGTTGATTTAAAGTGGCAGTAACATGCTTTGGCAATACGGCAGTAAGCAGCATATTCATCATCTTCATCCGTTTCTTCAAGAAGCCTCAGCCCTTCTTCCCATCCTTCGCACAGCTTTTCCCACTGATTTACAAAGATTTCAACAGGGAAGATTGAGCGCCAGCCTTCCACATCATCATAGGGATATCCTATCATGGTTGCCCTGAATCCTGTTTTATCCGGATAAAACAGATTGGCCGGTCCATAATTCTGCGGTGCCACATACAGTGTACTTATATAAAAAGGGAACTCCTTAAATGCCTTGCTAAAGAGCCTCTGACTTTCCATCACGCTTGCTGTCTTCCCGCCGAAAACCCTGCAGACGGCATCTTTAAGGGAAAAACCGGTATCAGAAAAATAGCTGTCGCTTAGCATGTTAAATATGACGGAAGGATATCCGCCCAAAGTCCAGTCAAGCAGAAATGCGCTTGTATCCTTAAGGCCGTTTCTGTGCTCTGCTATCAGATCAAATACAGGTATATACGGAACTGCAGAGCATTCCCATGTATTATTAAACTGCACCTTTGCAGCAGTGGGGTGCCCAAATTCTCTGGCTGCTTCCATTGTACCCAGATATTTTTTGCCCGGTCCGACAATTGAAATGGAATAATCCCTTACATAGGTTTCAACCCCGTCAAATTCCCTCTTTACTCCTTCCTCGCTCACACCCATAATGCGAACCTTCCTTGGCATAAGTGAAACTGCATTTCTTACAAAATCCATGTCTCCCCATGCCCACGTCCATGCAATTACTTCAATATCAGGATTAACTGACATAGCGCCTTCAGTTATCAGGCTGTTTACTTCAGCCACCACTTCATAGGGTTTCCTGTTTTTACATCTGGGACAGGTTACCTTGTCCGCAGGCGTCCGCGAAAAACAGTTAGTCAGGTTTTCCGACATAGTAATGGTGATATATCCGCCCAGTCCCGTGAGATTCCTTGTAAGTTCTGCTATTCCTTCCTTAAGGTATTTTTGCACCTCAGGCGTAGAAGTGCACATTGTCCAGAAAGAATGCTCGCTTTCACCTTTCAAATGCGGATATTTAATAAAAAAGTCTTCCGGCATAGAGCGGGGTTCGTTTATATACAGGAATATCTTAATTCCATAACGTTCTGCCCGTTTTATGAGGGTATTCAATGCTGCAACCCGTTTCTCCCAGCCTTCTGACAGGGATTTGTCGAACGGGAATTCTGTAAGCTTGTACAATATGCCCTGCAGCCATATGCCGTTAACACCTGAATAAGCATAACTTTTTAAAAGTGAATCGGGATAGGAGCTGTCCAGCAATTCTTCTGTATAATCTCCGTAAACGGCGCAATAGGAATAAGCTATGCGAAGTTCCACTTTTCTGTCCCTGTTAACAGTTTCCGGCCTATAAAATGCCCCTCCGTTTTCCTGTGCTTTTTTTACAAGCCATATAAGGCCCTGATAAAGCCCTTCGTGCCCTCCGGCTTCGATAATTATTTCTGATTTATTAATTTTAATTAAATGACTTTCAGGATCACTAAAGTTATTATTGCAATTCAGGATAATATTTTTTCCTTTTGCTCCATTGGCAATTTTAATCCCTGTAACAAACTTATAGTCTTCTATGAAATCTTTGATATGAAGAGCTGCAATACTGCTCTTGTCATTTGCATATATGCCCCAGTCTTCATCAATGACCACAGCATTTTCAAAGGGCCTGTTATGATTTATTACAGGCTGCGGACCTTTAAACATAAATGAAAAAGGTTTTACAGTTTCGGGTGCTTCCTGTAATTTTGAAAGCTCTTTTATCTGCTCTCTTAACCAATGAGTCTCCTCTTTTTCGCTTTCCGTAAGAGGTCTGTATTTGATCCGCGGTACATCAGGTTTTAAGTTGCCCAGCTTATGTGAAAGAAAATCATCTTCTTTCAGAATATATGCCAGATAATCCTCATCCCATTCCAGAAGCTCAATCAATTGATCATAGGGCAGCAAATGCCAATTCTGCCGTATTATTGTTATGTAACCTTTGCTCCTCCAATCACCGTTTGCTTTTTGCGGGGGAAGCCCCATCAATTCTGCCAGTTCTTCGACCTGTGATTTAGTTGCACCGATTACTTTGGCCAGATGTTCTGAAGGAAACATCTCCCAATTCCTGAATATAAATGCTTGCTGAGCGGTTGGAAAATGTTTAAACTCAATCCTTGCTCCCTTTTTTACCGACGGTAAACTTTTGTTCACTATCAAACACCCCCATTTATTTATATACCTGTTTTATATAAAATTTGTTTTCTATAATAAAGCTTTATCCACGATCTGATAATAAACTGTCTGCAATTTCTTATATCCAGCATAAATGAATCACAAACATATTGCAATATACAACAAAAATAGAACCTAAAACCCAATCTCCCTTAAGGATGCCTTCAAGGTCTCGGCAGAGTGCCGGAGCCCCTTAACCTCTTCTTCTGTCAAGGGCAGTTCCAGAACCCGAGCCAGACCCTGATCGTTGACGATTGAGGGCAGGCTTAAACATACATCCTCAATGCCATAATAACCCTTCATCAGGGAAGATACGGGCAAAACAGAGTTTTCATTTCTTAGAATCGCTTCGACAATGCGTCTTACTGCAAGGCCGACAGCATAGTAGGTAGCACCCTTGCCTTCTATAATGTGATAGGCGGAATACTTAACCTCCTCGAAAATCCTGTTTTTTCTCTCCTGATTGCAGTTTCTTCCGCAGCGCTGACAAAATTCCTCTATAGGTATGCCTGCGATATTGGAGATGCTCCATACCGGCACCTCTGTATCCCCGTGCTCTCCTATGATATAAGCATGAACATCATGAGGTGCCACATTACAGTGCTTACTCAGCAGATACTTAAACCTTGCGCTGTCCAGCACGGTTCCGGAACCAATAACCTGGCTTTCAGGCAGCCCGGATATTTTTAGGGCAGCATAGGTTAGAATATCAACCGGATTGGTCACTACCAGTATGATGCAATCTTCATTCCGCTCTACCACCTTAGGTATGATTTGCCTGAAAACATCTATATTTCGTTTTAACAGATCTATCCTGGTTTCCCCGGGTTTTTGCCCTACTCCGGCAGTAATAATAACTATATTGGAATTCTCGCAATCTTCATAAGTCCCCGCATGCAAGTGCACCTGAGGGACAAAGGAAATGCCATGGTTCAAATCAAGCACTTCACCGGCAAGTTTCTTTTCATTAATATCTATAAGCGCAATTTCCGAGGTAACGCCTCCAAGCATAAGAGCATAGGCCGTTGTAGCTCCAACATATCCTGCCCCGATGATAGATACCTTATCGGAAATAAAATCCTTATCTGTCATTCTTTTATCCTCCTTCTTGCATAAACAGCATATTGCGTTCTCAATCTCACAGCATTATTCTCCTCAGTTCATTCTTTTGTTAATTAATCAACATAATTAGCCGATATAAACTGCTTTTATCTATTTTCTCATATTTGCTTGTATTTATTAACTTCTTATAAATTACGGTATTGGCGAAAGGATAGTAAAGTGATAAAGTAATGAATTAGAAAATCAGGGATAAAAACTTATATACAAAGAATTCCGGAGGTGTTTATTTAATGAAAGGCATTATTACCGTTATCGGCAAGGACAGAGTCGGTATAATTTACAACATCACTAAAATATTGACAGAAAAGAATGTAAACGTGGAAGATATAAGCCAGACCATAATGCAAAGCTACTTTACCATGATGATGATAGTTAATCTTTCCAATATGAATTGTGAGTTTAAGGAATTGAAAGATTCTTTGGAAACCTTAGGCAGCGAGCTTGGCATATCAATAAAAATTCAGCTGGAAGATTTGTTCAATGCCATGCAGAATATCTAGGAGGCGGGTGACATGAAAATCTTACATAATAAAATATTTGAAACCCTCAGAATGATTGAAGAAGAGAATCTGGATATACGCACCATAACAATGGGGATTTCTCTGCTGGATTGTGCAGATTTAAGCGGTGAGCGAGCCAGACAACGAATATATGATAAGATAACAAAATATGCTCAGAACCTGGTTTCTGTAGGAGAAGAAATCGAGATGGAATTCGGTATCCCTATAATAAATAAGAGAATTGCGGTTACACCGATTGCCCTCATTGCTTCCTCCAGTGATGACAAAGATTATACCTCTTATGCCAGGGTTTTGGACAAGGCGGCCAGGGAGGTAGGGGTGAATTTTATCGGAGGGTTCTCTGCCCTGGTTCAAAAGGGCTTTTCCAAAGGGGATAAAATTCTGATTAATTCCATACCTCAGGCCTTAAGCGAAACCGAAAGGGTATGTTCTTCGGTAAATCTTGCAAGCTCTAAAGCCGGTATCAATATGGATGCCGTCAAGCTTATGGGAAAGATTATTAAAGAAACCGCGTATCTGACAAGGGATCGGGATTCCATCGGCTGTGCAAAGCTGGTGGTATTCTCCAATGCAGTAGAAGACAATCCCTTTATGGCCGGAGCCTTCCATGGCGTAGGTGAACCTGAAGTGGTCATTAACGTGGGAGTCAGCGGCCCAGGTGTTGTAAAATCCGCGCTGGAAAAGGATAAAGACGCTCCTTTGGATGTGGTGGCAGAAAACATTAAAAAAACAGCCTTCAAGATTACCCGTGCAGGTGAAATTGTGGGTAAAGAGGTTTCACGAAGACTTGGTGTCCCCTTCGGTATATTGGATTTATCACTGGCATCTACACCGGAAATTGGAGACAGTGTGGCCAGAATACTTGAGGAAATCGGTCTGGAGGCCTGCGGCACCCACGGTACCACAGCCTGTCTGGCAATGTTAAATGACGCAGTGAAAAAAGGAGGCATTATGGCATCCTCATCCGTCGGCGGCTTAAGCGGTGCCTTTATTCCGGTCAGCGAAGATGAAGGCATGATCAAGGCAGTTCAAAGCGGCGCATTAACCTTTGACAAACTGGAAGCTATGACAAGTGTCTGCTCTGTTGGGCTGGACATGATTGCCATTCCCGGAGACACGCCGGAATCCACAATCTCAGCAATTATCGCCGATGAAGCGGCGATCGGAATGATCAATAACAAAACAACAGCAGTCCGCATTATTCCCGTATACGGGAAAACCGTCGGAAATACTGTGGAGTTTGGCGGTCTTTTAGGCTATGCCCCCATTATGCCTGTTCATCAATTCAGTTCCGAAAAATTCATTAATCGAGGCGGCAGAATACCCGCGCCGGTTCATAGTTTCAAAAACTAACAGCTACTAAATGGAAATACCTAAGCGGATAACAGCATTGTTATCCGCTTTTTGTCTTACTTGAGCGCTATAATACATTTCTGCCCATTCTCTCCAGCATCATACCAAGCCGTGCCAGGGGCAGCCCTACCACATTTGAATAGCAGCCTCTGATGCCTTCAACCAGTATGGCGCCTATACCCTGTATCGCATATGCGCCGGCCTTGCCTTCGGGCTCTCCGGTAGCTGCATATTTTTCTATCATTTCATCAGTGAGATTACGGAACTTTACATAGGTTACCTCATGACTGATAAGTTCCCTGCCTGTATCAGTATCTATCAGGGCAATTCCTGTAATTACCTGATGCTCCCTGCCGTTTAATTTTGTCAGCATTCTGATTGCGTCACTTTTATCCTTGGGCTTTCCCAAAATTTCGTCCCCAATTACCACAATGGTATCTGCACCGATTACCATATGATTATTATTCCTGGCTGCAATATCCTTTGCCTTCATATAAGCCAATTTTTCAGTCTTCTCAATAGGCGTTCCTTCTATTTCTTCTATATCCATTTCTGCATCACTTGGCTGTACTATATACTTAATGCCCACCTGGTTCAACAGCTCCCGCCTTCTTGGTGATGCTGAGGCAAGTATCAGTTTTTTCTTTTGCAATTCCTTTCCTCTTTCCTTAATAAATCTCAGTTTATAATACCATATTTTATTTTTAGTGAACATCCAAAAAAAGCTAATCAAAAAGCCCAATAAAAAATCCCTGGTTGGCATAACCTATTCCTATTGAGAAGTAAAAGGAGTAAAATGCATGCTTCATGTGGAAAAGATCTCGAAACACTATACCACCGGGGAATATACTCAGACAGCTTTGGACAAAGTTACCATAAGTTTTCGGAAAAATGAATTTGCAGCTATTCTTGGTCATAGCGGTTCGGGCAAAACCACATTTTTAAATATAATCGGCGGCCTTGACCGCTACGATGAGGGAGATTTGCTGATAAACGGTCGTTCTACAAAGGATTTCAAGGATCAGGATTGGGATGCTTACCGAAACAACTCTGTAGGCTTTATTTTTCAGAATTATCATCTGATCCCTCATTTAAGCATTACGGACAATGTAATGTTAGGCCTGGCCTTAAGCGGTGAGTCTCCGGAAACCAGGCGAAAAAAAGCCATTGAAGTCCTGACCAGGGTTGGACTGAAAGAACATATACATAAAAAACCAAATCAGTTGTCGGGGGGACAAATGCAAAGAGTTGCCATCGCCCGTGCTTTGGCCAATGATCCGGATATTATTTTGGCGGATGAACCTACCGGTGCCCTGGACACAGAGACCAGCATCCAGGTGCTGAACCTGATAAAGGAAATAGCAAAAGATAAACTGGTTATAATGGTAACCCACAATCCTTCCCTGGCAGGAAATTATGCAGATCGAATCATCGAATTTCAGGATGGAAAAGTAATTTCAGACTCCAATCCCTATCAAGCTGACACAAATTTTACAAACTATAAGCTTAAAAGAACAGGTATGGGATTTGGTACTGCGTTGAAACTGTCATATAAAAACATCCGAACAAAACTGTTTCGCACCTTATTAACCTCATTTGCCTCCAGCATAGGCATTATAGGCATTGCTCTGATTCTCTCGCTTTCCAATGGATTTGATAAGCAGATTGCCAAATTTGAGTCCGATACCTTATCCGGGTTTCCCATTATTATTTCCAGGCAAACGGAAAAAGTTGATATAGACACTCTTATGGGAATAGAAAAAAAGGATGATGACAAGTATCCTGACAGGAAAGAAGTGATCCCTTACGATCCTGAGAAAGATCAAAAAAATCATACAAACAAACTGAGCCGGTCCTACCTGGATTTTCTGGAAAAAATGAATCCGGAATGGCTTAACGGAATTGCATATGCCCGTTTGGTCAACCTCAACCTGATCAGATTTAACGGAGCCGAACCCGCCATTCTCCGTAGTGAAGCGGTAAACCTTTCCACTTATCCGGTAAATCCGGATAAAAACCGTCCGGGATATCTTCAGGCTTCCTATGATCTTTTGGCAGGCAGATACCCTGAAACCATGCATGATCTGATTATGGTAACGGATGAATACAACAGGGTTAATAAAAGCATTTTGGAAGAATTGGGCCTTCCTGCCGATGTACAGGGCATTCCCTTTAAGGACATTCTTGGCCTGGAGCTTAAGGCCATTCCCAATGATTTGTTTTATAAACAAAAGGGAGAAATATTTATTTGCAATCGGGAACCAGAGAATCTAAAGGAATTATATAATCACGAAAAAGCTATAACCTTAAAAATCACGGGCATCGTAAGACCTGCCCGCAAAACCGAGATTCCTGTGCTGCAACCCGGAATCACCTTTCCTGATGAACTGAACAAGTTTTTTATGGAGGATGCAAAAGAGTCTGCCATTGTTAAAGCCCAGCAAAAGGCAGAATATAATGTTTTAACCGGTGAAGTCTTCAGAAGTTCCCACACCGTTTCCACCGGTAATCACAGCTTCTTTGGGAGGGATCTGACAGGCTCTCCTTTAGGCCTTGGAAGCAATCCTTTCGGAAGTCAGCTGGGAGGTGGCATCTATCAATCCCAAATTGGATCTGAAAAAGATACAATTCTGGCTTGCTTAGGGGCTGACGGAATCCCGTATATGATTACGGTTTATCCTGTGGATTTTGAATTTAAAGAATTGGTTCTGAATTATCTTAATGCCTGGAATGATAATAAAAAAACAGAAGAAAAAATAGTTGTAACTGACCTGGGCGGAACCATTACTGATCTTACCAGCGGAATTATGCGTGCTATAACCCTGGTGCTCATTGCTTTTGCTGCCACCTCTCTGATTGTTTCTCTCATTATGATAGGTATTATTACCTATATTTCTGTCCTGGAACGCACATCTGAAATTGGCATTCTAAGAGCACTGGGTGCCAGAAAAAAGGATATCAGCAGGGTGTTTAATGCTGAAACTTTCCTCATCGGCGCAGCATCCGGCGGCATCGGGGTTTTAACAGGCGCCTTGCTTACCATACCGGTAAATAGTACCTTGTACCGGCTGACTCACCTGGAAAATGTCGCTCAGCTTAATGTTTATCACGGAATTCTGCTGGCAGCAATCAGCATATCACTTACCATGCTGGGAGGCTTCCTTCCTGCCATAATGGCTGCCAACAAAGACCCGGTGGCTGCTTTGCAGCAGGGATAAAGAATATTCATGCGAAATGCGGAATATGTAATATACCTGGTGCAGCATATAAATACAATGCATAAGAAATACTTGACAGGTTTTGGGGTTTCCTTTATCCTTTTATATAATAAACCACCTTTGACAATGAACTTTGCTTATTTATTTTATTAATATGTATACAGAAATCTTTTCACGTATTTTTTATTCTTAATAACATGTCAGCTTTATACATCCAGGAAACAGGAAAGGAAAGCATTAAATGAAACTCATATTAAGATATTTAAAACCATTTTTCTTTTCAATTATTCTTTGCTTAACCTTATTGTTTATCCAGGCTATGTCCGAGCTTTTTCTGCCCAATCTGATGTCTGATATTGTAAATATCGGCATCCAGCAGGGCGGTATAGAAAGCGCTGCGCCTGATGCAATAAGCAAAGAAGGGCTTTCTTTTATAAAAAAATTTATGACAGACGATGAACAGGAATTATTAAACAATCATTACCGCCTTATATCCCCAGGTGCAGGTGAAATAAGAAAACTGTCTGATAAATATCCTGCAATAAAAGAAAAACCTGCCTATATTCTGCATATAGATGAAGAAGATATGTATAGTGGGGAAAAACTGGAAGAGGCATTTGGGAGAAGTGTCTTAACCTTTATACGCCTTATGCAGCACCTGAGTCAATCTGATCAGCTGCCTCAGCTGCCTGATAATGAAAGTAATAATGCAGTTTTATCAGATATTGATTTACAGAGCTTATATGCTTTAACCCCTATTATTGAGAACCTCCCTTCTGAGCTTATTGAGGAAGCAAGAAAGGATGCTGAGTTGTCTGAACCTTCTTTGGCAAGGCAAACCGGTGCTGCTCTGATTCGTTTGTTCTATACTGAATTAGGAGCAGACCTGTCTGACATTCAGAGAGATTACATAATTCGTACCGGAGCCTATATGCTGTTGGTTACCCTGATTGGGGCTGCTGCCGCCATAGGGGTGGGTTTCCTTGCTACCCAGATAGGTGCCCGTACAGCCCGTACCATGCGCCGGGATTTATTCAGTAAGGTAGAGAGCTTTTCCCTGGAGGAATTTGACCGATACTCCACTGCTTCCCTTATTACCCGAACCACAAATGATGTAACCCAGATTCAAATGATGATTATCATGGGACTTCGCATGATGTCCAGGGCTCCCATAATGGGTTTCGGCGGTATTGTCATGGCGCTTAAACACAGCATCTCCCTAAGCTGGATAATAGCGCTTGCTGTGATTATATTAATCGGGGTTATCAGTGTCATCTTCGCCGTTGCCGTGCCTAAATTTAAATTAGTTCAAGAATTGACCGACAAGCTGAATTTGGTTTCCCGTGAAAGTTTAACAGGCATGATGGTTATACGGGCTTTCAGCAACCAGAAACATGAAGAAAAACGATTTGAAGAAGCGGCCCGTGAATTAAAAAATACCAATCGATTCGTAAGCCGGGTAATGCATTCCCTCTGGCCCAGTATGGCCTTAATTATGAATCTGTCCTCCCTGGTTATCATTTGGGCAGGAGCACATGAGATTCAGCGTTCTGCTATGCAGGTAGGCGATATGATGGCCTTTATTCAGTATGCAATGCATATTATCATGTCCTTTATGATGATTGCCTTTATGTTTATTATGCTGCCCCGGGCAATGGTATCCGCCACTCGTGTTGAAGAGGTGTTAAAGGTTGTGCCTTCTGTCCGTGATAAGGAACACCCAGCAAAACTTCCTGATAAAATAAGGGGAGAAGTCGTTTATAAAAATGTTTCCTTTCGCTATACCAATGCAGAAAGCGATGCCGTTCATAATATTTCGTTTACCGCCCGTCCCGGTGAAACTACAGCCATTATTGGTTCCACTGGTTCCGGCAAGACCACCCTGGTTAACCTTTTGCTCCGGTTTTATGACGCAACGGAAGGAGAAATAACAATAGACGGGATACCTATTAAGGATATATCTCAGAAACAGCTCCGTGATAATATCGGTTATGTGCCTCAGAAATCAACCTTATTTACCGGAGATATTGCTTCCAATATACGTTACGGCAAGGAAGATGCATCAGATGAAGAGGTTGAAAATGCAGCAGAAATTGCCCAGGCCGATGAATTTATTAGTGCCATGGAAGAGGGTTTTAAGTCTCCTGTTGCCCAGGGAGGAGCCAATGTGTCGGGCGGACAGAAACAAAGGCTGTCAATAGCCAGAGCACTGGTTAAAAAGGCCCCTATCTATATTTTTGATGACAGCTTTTCTGCCTTGGATTTTAAAACAGATGCCGCCTTGCGAAGAGCTCTGCAGGAATCCGTGAAGGATTCCACCATTATTATAATTGCCCAGCGAATTTCCACTATTATGAATGCAGATCAAATAATTGTCATGGATGAAGGCAGGGCTGTAGGCATCGGAAAACATAAGGATTTGCTTAAAACATGCAGAGAATACAGGGAGATTGCTGAATCTCAGTTGTCTATGGAGGAATTGGCATGACAAAAGAAAACAGGAGATATGATAGACCCAGAGGGATGGGCAGGGGGCGCGGACCTGCAGCCATGATGCCCGGGATGAAAGCGAAAGACTTTAAGGGCAGCATAAAAAAGCTTATAGCCCACTTGTCTCCCTTTAAATACAAAATTTTAATTGTAATGATACTTGCTGCATTATCATCGGTTTTTTCCATACTTGGCCCAAGAATTCTGGCCCAGGCAACAAATGAAATATTTACAGGGATTATGAATATGGTAGCCGGCAGTACAGTAGGCATTAATTTTACCCGTGTAGGGCAAATCTTGCTTTTATTGCTGGGTCTTTACCTGATCTCTTCCCTCTTTACATACATGCAGGGCTTTATAATGACAGGTATATCGACCCAGGTATCATATAATCTCCAAAACTCCATAGCCCAAAAGATAAACAGATTGCCTCTGAAATATTTTGATACTGTTACTCACGGCGATGTTTTGTCCAGGATTACCAATGATGTGGATACCCTTACCAACACCTTAAACCAAAGCATTACCCAAATAATTACTTCAGTGACCATCATGGCAGGCGTGCTGATTATGATGTTGTCCATAAGCTGGTCCATGACTCTGGTTGCCTTAGGAATTCTACCTATGACAATAATTCTTGTATTATTTACAGTGCGGAAATCACAAAAATACTTTCGGGCTCAGCAGGAATACTTAGGACATCTCAATGGTCACATAGAGGAAATGTACGGAGGACACGTTGTTATAAAAGCATTTAACAGGGAAGATCTTGCCACCCAAAAGTTCGAGGAGTATAATGAAGAATTATATAACTCTGGGTGGAAGTCTCAATTTATTTCCGGGCTCATGATGCCCATGATGCATTTTGTCAGCAATTTCGGGTATGTAATAATATGTATCCTAGGTGCTTTCCTTACAACCCGGGGCAGAATGACAGTAGGCGGAATTCAGGCTTTTATACAGTATGTAAGGCAATTTACTCAGCCTGTTACCCAGATCGCCAATATTACCAATGTGCTTCAGCAGACTGCTGCCGCTGCGGAACGGGTATTTGAATTCCTTGAAGAAGAGGAAGAAAAACCGGAAGAGCCAAAAGTAACTATCAGCAATGAGAAGTTACCAATAGAAGGAAATGTGGAGTTCTCCCATGTCCATTTTGGTTATGACCCGGATAAGATTATAATAAAAGATTTTTCTGCCGTAATAAAAAAAGGACAGAAAATAGCTTTAGTAGGCCCTACGGGTGCAGGAAAAACCACCATAGTTAAACTGCTGATGCGCTTTTACGATGTAAACGACGGAGCCATATTAATAGACGGACATGATATACGAGACTTTTCAAGGGACGATTTAAGATCGTTGATGGGAATGGTCCTGCAGGATACCTGGCTTTATAATGACACAATCATGGAAAATATCAGGTATGGCCGATTGGATGCCACTGATGAGGAAGTAATAGCAGCGGCCAAAGCTGCACAAGCGGATCATTTTATCAGAGCTCTGCCTGATTCATATCATATGGTGATCAACGAGGAAGCCAGCAATGTCTCACAAGGCCAAAAGCAATTGTTAACCATTGCCAGGGCGATTTTGTCTGATCCAAAAATACTTATATTGGATGAAGCAACCAGTTCAGTGGATACCCGAACTGAAATACTGATTCAAAGGGCCATGGATAATCTTATGAAAGGACGCACCAGCTTTGTTATTGCCCATCGCCTTTCCACTATCCGCAATGCCGATCTGATTCTGTGTCTCGATAACGGCGACATTGTGGAACAGGGAACCCATGAGGAATTATTGAAGCTGAACGGCTTCTACAGTAAATTGTATTACAGCCAGTTTGACAGAGCATCTGTGTAAATCGAATCCGGGAAGAAGGAGGAAGGCCTGTGAATGCCCGGCGAAGGCATGAAATTGTATGGAAAATACTTCAGTTTACATTAACCCCATATATTAAATGGAAGTTTAACTATCAGTTTGACAAAGTAAAACCTTTGGAATACCCTACCATAATATTACCCAATCATTTAACTAACTGGGATCCTTTGCTGGTAGGAACTGCTTTCTCAAAAATGATGTATTATGTAGCCAGCGACCACCTGTTTCGGCTGGGATGGATCAGCAAAATAATAGAATACCTGGTTGATCCCATTCCGCGCATGAAATCAACCAGGGACAGAAAAACAGTAGTCGCCATGCTTCGCCGCCTTAGGGAAGGGAATAACATCTGTATTTTCCCTGAAGGCAATATGTCTTTCAGCGGAGAGACCGGTCAGCTTCACGAAACAACTGCAAAGCTGGTTAAGTATACCGGCGCAGCCCTTATAACCTATCGTATGGAAGGCGGCTACCTAACCCAGCCCAGGTGGTCCAAATATCCCAGAAGAGGAGTTATGACCGGGCGTGTGGTAAACATTTACACCCCTGAGGAAATTAAAACCCTGTCAGAAGAAGAATTGATGAAAAGAATTGAAAGGGATTTATATACCAATGCCTATGAAGAACAGGAACGGCTGAAAAGCCCCATTGCCTTCCATGGCAAGAAATTGGCAGAAAGTCTGGAGACTGCTCTGTATCTTTGCCCTTCCTGCAATCAAATTGGAACCCTTGTCAGCAAGGATAATGTCTTCTACTGTCCTTGCGGGCTGCAACTGCGTTATACCCCGTATGGATACTTTAAGTCCCTGACCCGGGACAAACCGCCTTTCACCAGAATACTGGACTGGTTTAGATGGCAGCACAAGCGTACAAGGGAACTGGCAGAGCAATATCGGAATAAAAAGGAAGACTATCCGATTACCTCTGATGAAAATCAAACCTTGTGGAGAATTCAGAAGGCCAGAAAAAACAGCCTTTTATCCAAGGGAACCCTTAAACTGTTTCGTAATAGATTATGCTTCCAGGGCTCTAATGGTTTTGTTTTTAACTTCCCCTTGAACCAGGTTTCTGATCTTGCCATTCATGGTTCCCGTACTATCATATTTTCAACTACGGATCAGGAATACTATGAACTAAAATCCAAAGCTCCCCGCAGCGGGCTTAAGTATTATGAATTATTCAAAGCGTTAACAGATAAACCTTCAATATATGAAAGAAAGGGCTGAACTATTGTGGATTTTTCTGCCGCCAACACTGCACTCTGGAACTTTATTATAGAATTTGGAACTCTTTCTGCCATTTTGCTCTTATCCAACTTCCTGGGCAGGAAGGTGGGTTTCATAAGAAAGAGTCTGATGCCTACAGCCGTACTTGCAGGCTTTATCACACTTATACTTAGAATAACAGGTGTAATAGATCTAAATGCACATTTCCTGGATACCATCACTTACCATACCATCGCCATCGGATTTATTGCCCTGTCCCTGCGTATTCCCGACAGCACAGCCAAAAAAGATGCAAACTTTCTGGACGGGCCTAAAAGCGGGGCCCTTATTGTCAGCACCTATCTTATGCAGGGTATACTGGGCATTATAATCTCCGCCGGCCTGGCCCTTACCTTCTTCCCGGGCCTTTTTAAAGCCGCCGGCATACTTCTGCCCATGGGCTACGGTCAGGGGCCGGGACAGGCCAATAACGTTGGTGTTACCTATGAACAGCTGGGTTTCGAAGGCGGACAGTCTTTCGGCCTTTCCATAGCTGCTGCAGGCTTTCTTTGCGCCTGTATTGTAGGCATGCTTTATATTAACCTCCTGCATAAGCAAAAGAAAATTAACTTACAGGAAATTCATGAAAAATCAGAAGTGTTGACAGTAGAAGACTTTCAATCGGATAATGAGATCCCTGTCTCCCAGTCAGTGGATCGGTTATCCATCCAGATTGCCATGGTTATGATGGTTTATCTTATCACTTATCTGGTATCCCTGGGAATTACCAGTTTTTTAGACACTGCTGCCCCGGGGCTTGCTGCCCTGCTTTCCCCATTGATCTGGGGCTTTAACTTTATAATAGGTTCCCTGATGGCTATGCTGTTTCGTGCCTCCTTCCACTGGTTTACCAAGGCAAAGTGGATGCAAAGACAATATCCCAATAATTACCTGCTAAACCGGATTTCCGGATTTGCCTTCGATTATATGATCATAGCAGGCATTGCGGCTATAGACATACGGGACTTATCCGGGCTTTGGCTTCCCTTTTTCCTTATGGCGATTGCAGGAGGTTATGTAACCTTAATCTACCTTCAGTGGCTGTGTAAAAGACTTTATCCTGCTTATTATCATGAGGCATTCGTTTCCATGTACGGCATGCTAACCGGCACTATCAGTTCCGGGGTTATGCTGTTAAGAGAACTGGATCCTCAGTATAAAACCCCGGCAGCCAATAATCTGTTAAGCGGCAGCAGCTTTGCCATACTATTGGGGGCCCCTATGCTTATTCTCATTGGAATGGCACCTAAATCAGACCTTATGCTGCTCCTGGTTTTCATTCTGCTTGTAGCATATCTGGCGGTACTCATATTCTTCATGTTAAGGACCCCGGTCGGTAAAAGAAAAACATTGCAAAATAAAAACTGAATGGCAGCATTGCTGCATACAAAATCACATATATAAAAACCAATAGCCTGTGCTGTTAAGGATACAGCAAGCTATTGGTTTTTATGCTTAAAGTTACTTTAACAAGAAGAAATATTCAGGTGCCAAGGTACCTTTATTATTATTCAGATCTTAACCTTGAAAAAGCTTTTCTTGCCACTTTGGTAAGTTCGCCGAATATCAGCGGCATAAGCCCCATTATTAGAACAAAATCCCAATTGTGCAGCCTTAGCAGTTCTATTTGAAAAATTCCCCTGAATGCAGGAACTAACATAATTACCAGCAGAAGCAAGAAGGAGAACAGGGTTGCAAAGTTCATGCTGCGATTGCTGAAAATACCCAGCCGCCATAAGGGCAGACTTTCCGATCGGGCAGAATAAGCCCGCAGCAGTTCACTGACAATAAGAGTTGTCAGGGCATAGGTACGCCCCGTCTCCAGGCCGTAATTCCTTACCCCGTATCGGAAGGAAGCCAATACAGCCACTGTCATTATTACACTCTGAACACCGATATTAACCATCATATTCCGATCAATAATGGGCTCATCAGGATCGCGCGGCGGTCTTTCCATTAAACCGGGCTCTTTTTTCTCCACTCCCAATGCTAAAGCAGGAAAAGCATCTGTAAGAAGGTTCACCCAGAGTAAATGGATGGGAAGAAGCGGAATATCCCAATTGAGAAGTATGGCAGAAAAAATAATCAGAATCTCCCCTATGTTACAGGACAAAAGGAAGTATACAAATTTTCGTATATTACTGTATATGACCCGCCCTTCTTCTACAGCTGCCACAATGCTGGAAAAATTATCATCAGTGATAATCATTTCAGCACTTTCCTTTGTAACATCTGTTCCGGTAATACCCATGGCCACCCCTATGTCGGCGCGTTTAAGTGCCGGAGCATCATTTACACCGTCACCTGTCATGGCTGCAATATGGCCCTTGTTTTTCAAAGACTGAACTATTCGCACCTTATGCTCCGGAGATACCCGGGCAAATACACTTACCTTCTCTACCGCCTCATCCAGCTCTTTATCACTCATTTCATTCAGCTGCGCGCCGGTCAGGACCTCATCATCAGATGATATTATGCCCAGCTGCTTTGCAATTGCAGCAGCAGTCTCACGGTAGTCACCGGTAATCATAACAGTACGTATACCAGCGGATTTACATAGTTTTATTGCTTCAAGGGCCTCCGGTCTTGGCGGATCAATCATGCCCACCAGACCGCAGAATACCAATCCCTGCTCATCCTTATCCGGATCAGGGTGCTTTGGAATTTCATCAATATTTTTGAAAGCCATAGCAAGAACCCTGAAGGCCTGGCCGGCCAGAGCCCTGTTTTCATCCATTACAGTCCTGATGTCTTCCTCAGTTATAGCGGCTATGGTTCCATCACTGTGCATTATGTGAGTACAACGCTCAATCAGAATATCCGGAGCGCCCTTTGTAAAAGCAGCCAACCGGCCGTCTGCAGTTTTATGAAAGGTAGTCATCAGCTTGCGCTGGGAATCAAAGGGGATTTCCTGCAGCCTGGGCTGTGCCTTGTTTATTTCATCCCTGTCTATGCCGGCCTTGGCTGCAGCCACAATCATGGCACCCTCTGTGGGATCTCCTATTATGCGCCATTCATCGCTGCCATTTTCCGTAATGTGTTCCAGACGAGCATCATTGCAAAGCACCTGTATTTCCATCAGTCTTTGTACGGCCGGCTGCCGTGAAAGGTCCGCTTCCTTGCCGTCTATGGTCAGAGTGCCGGCCGGATTGTAGCCTTCTCCTGAAACATCTATTTCCTGACTCAAGGTATACATTTTAACAATTGTCATCTGGTTCTGAGTAAGGGTACCGGTTTTATCTGAACAAATAACCGTGGTACTTCCCAGGGTTTCCACTGCATGGAGCTTCTTCATTATGGCATTGTGTCTCACCATCCGCTGCATTCCCAATGCCAGAACGATGGTTACAACCGCAGGCAGACCCTCGGGAATAGCGGCCACCGCCAGGCTGACAGCAGTCATAAACATGGCCAGCGGATCCTCGCCGCGGAGAAGGCCCAGGCCAAGCACAACAGCACATATCACCAGGCACGCAGTGCCCAGTATCTTTCCCAGCTGAGCCAGCTTGCGCTGAAGCGGGGTTTCATCCTCTGTGTCTTCCTGAATCATTTTAGCTATATTACCTATTACTGTATCCATTCCCGTTGCAGTTACAATACCGCTGCCCCTGCCATAGGTCACCAGAGTGCTCATAAAACCGCAATTAATCTGATCGCCGAGGCCGACATTGCCCTCCAGTCTGACATTGGCATCCTTTTCTACCGGCACCGATTCACCGGTTAAGGCAGCTTCCTCTACTTTTAGATTAACAGAAGTCACCAGCCTGATATCAGCAGGTATGTAATCACCGGTTTCCAGCAGCACCAGATCACCGGGGACCAATTCAGAAGCCGGAACAGATAATTCCCTCCCGTCCCTGATCACCTTTGCATTGGGAGCTGACATCTTTTTAAGCGCCTCCAATGCCTTACTTGCCCGATATTCCTGTACCACGCCCAGCACCGCATTAATAAGTACAATGCTGATTATGACCAGGGAATCCACTACTTCGTTAACCAGCAGAGATACCAGACTGGCTGCCAGAAGGATTATAACCATATAATCCTTTAACTGTTCCAGAAGCATTTGAAAAACATTTTTTCCCTTTTCCTGCTTAAGTTCATTGGGCCCGTACTTTTCCAAACGGGCACTTATTTCACCCGATGACAGACCATTATTTGCATCAGTGCCTAAATTTGCACTTACCTCCTCTATGCTCTGTTCATGCCATGGAAGTCTGTTCAACAATTACACCAGCTTTCTATCATTATCTAATTTAAAAAATAAACAGCATTAACAGCCTATGCATAAAAAAATTAGTTTTATTTCTTTTATTAATGTTTTCCATTATTAATAAAATAAAGTATTAATCTAATCAATATGATATTATTTTAGCACTAAAATTTACCAACCTCAAATGTTTTGATCGGTATTAACATCTTATTTGGTCAGTTTTAATTTTTATATTTATACTGTAATATTTACC
>ERZ773359.1637-NODE-1637-length-30386-cov-8.353104_pt1 | contig 30386 bp, 25 predicted proteins | sample MGYA00374955_ERZ773359 | MGnify/ENA primary metagenome ERZ773359 (study PRJEB29098, sample SAMN04486028) | biogas fermenter metagenome | study: EMG produced TPA metagenomics assembly of the Biogas fermentation microbial communities from Germany - Plant 4 DNA1...
TTTTAATGCTGTCCTTACTGCCGTAACCGCCTGCGGGACGGTTATCCAGCACCGCTTGACTGACCTGGTTTTTACCATAGCTGTTGAGTGAGTTAAAGGACTTTAAGTCGAGTCCCAGTTTTTCTGCTCCAACCTCTAAAAGTTGGCGCACCTCACTGGCGCTGGATGAATTATTAATAGCGCTCACAACATCACCGGATTTATACTTGTTCTCATATGTCAGCTTTCCAGCTTCATCAACCAATACTTGCTTAAGAAGTTCAGGCACAGATGCTTCTTTAGCCTTGGGACTTTCTGTATACGCTAAAACCTCACTACCGTTATTGTAAGCTTCGAGTATGGCACGAAAATCTACATAAAGTAGCGATTTATTATCATAAATGGCATGAACTCCGGATCGCATCATACGTTTTTCAAAGTCTTTCCATAACTCACCATCTTGGTTATATGAATTAAGTAAACTGCTAAAATTATATTGATAAAATATTTTATCCGAATCATGTACTATATAAGATTCAATAGCAGCAGATGCAGGCTTTGCCGACACTACTAACAGTAAGGAAAGGATAGCAGATGTGTATAGCCAACGTTTCAGAAAATCTCCTCCTTTCTGTCATAATTAGAAGCTAATAAAATAAGATTATTTTTTTTGTATTTTCACTAACGCAATTAATTGAGCTTTAGTTTTTTGTGATAAATTTGGAGATGATGCATCTTCTGCATATTCAAAATATCCCGCTGAATTGTACTTTGTTGGTTGGCCATTTAATGTGACAGTATACTCGGCAGGGTTATTGGTGTTGCTCAAATATATTCGAATGCCTGTTGAACCCATTAAAGGTGAATTTTGTACGATTTGTACATCCTTAACCCCAACCTTGGGTGTTGATGGCGGAGTTTGCGGCGCCGGCACCGTGACTTTAAAGGTGATGCGGGCACTGGTATGGCCGGCTTTAGAGGCTGTCACGGTAATGGTAGCAGTACCGGCTGCTTTGGCCGTAATGGTAATGGTACTGCCGGAGAGGCCGGCCGTGGCAACGGAGGTATTGCTGGAAGTTACCTGGATGGCGGCATCAGCGGGATTTGCGCTGACTTTTCTTGTCGCTGACTTGCCCCGCTCCAGGGTAAAGCCTTTAATGCCCTGCAGTGTAACTTTAGGCAGTTCCGGTGTGTTGACAGTGACGGTAAAGGTTTCTTTAGCCGTGGAAAAGCCTTCCTTGACGGCCGTGACGGTAATGGTGGCTTTACCGGGAGCCAGGGATTTAATGGTTATGGTATTACCGCTGAGGGTCGCCGTGGCGACAGCGGTATTGCCTGAAGCAACAGTTACCTGGGCATCAGCCGGGTCAACAGCGATGGTTTTGGTCGTGGATTTGCCCGGCTCCAAAGTCACATCAGTCAGCGGCTGCAGGGTAACAACACGTTTGCCGTCTGCATCCACAATGCCGCCGGCGACTAAAACTGATTTACCCTCCGCAAACTCATAGGCTTTGGCATCTGTATCCAGTTCACAGCCATCAGCCAACACTACTGCTTTGTTGATGGTGCCTGTGCCTTTAATACGGACAGCGGAAACAAGGTCAATAACGTCAATCTCTGTTTCCGGACCTAAAGTTAACACCGAATCATTGGCTCCGGATTCCATATAAACCTTACCGATCCTGCCGGACAGGAAGTTAACTGCGCCGCCCATATTCTCCACCGTTAAGGTGGGGAAGTTGCCGGCAAGGGTTAAAGTTTCGGTGGTAGTGCTGTAGACATGACCGAAGCCGACTGCTTCGTCACCGGTTTTTTCTTCTATCTGGCAGGCCGACTGCACGCGGATACTCCAGACGGCAGCACTGCCTTCTGCCGCCAGCGTTACTGCCCGCTCCGGATTATTGACCAGTATCCGGTTAATCTGACCGTCAATCACTGTAAGGCTGCCGCCGCCTAAAACAGTCACTTCACCGGTCACTGTTACATTCCGCAGGGTAACGCTGCCGTCGCCAATGCCGCTCTGCAGGAGCAAATCGCCATTAATCACCATATTCCGCAGCTCGACCTCAGCGGCAGAAACGGCGGCTTTACCGGCAACGGTCTGCAGTCCTTCACTGGGGCCGTAAACACCGGCTGTATCCCAGTGCTTGGCCCATTCTTCCCCTTCCGCAAAGGCTTGTCCCCAAAAATTAAAATAGCAGATGCTGAGCGCCAGGAGCAGACAAAGGGCCCAGCCCAGAGCCGTTATGTATCGCTTCACTTTTAAAACCCCTTTAACACAGATTTTAGTAAGCCTGCCATACAGGTTGACATAATTTCTCAGCCGATCACAGAAAGCAGGCTTGATTGAGGCTATTTCGACATCAGTTTTGCGAATTCCTGCGCAACTTTGCAATTGATAAAAATTGGGACGAAAGTACTAATGGCAGCATAGTAAACAAAAACCCCTTTTGCGGCAGCTATCTGCCAACAAAAGAGGCTGGATTTTTTTGCTTTAGGATCTGGGACGTCTGCTGCGCTCGCGGCTGCCGGCTGTATTTTTACGCTGGTTAGGGCGTTTGTGGACTGAACGCGGCCGCCGCGAAAACTGTGGTGCTTCTGCCGTCAAAGTGACAGGGGTGGTATCCGGCTCTTTCGTCAGCAGCTTCAGCGCCGCTGCCAGCAGCCGGGTATGGTCATACTCCGCCAGCAATTCCGCCGCCATGGATTGGTAGTAAGTAGTATCTTCCGTTTCCATGGTGCTGACCAGTTTATCTACCGTCAGCCGCTGCTGCCCTTCAATGGCATCCTTCATGGTGGGGATGCGCATACGGGGGATTTTATGTTTTATGCCGTTCTCTATGACACGTAAATGATTTAATTCCCGTGGCGTAACAAAGGTAATAGCCATACCGCTTTGACCGGCCCGTCCCGTGCGCCCGATACGGTGCACATAGCTTTCCGGGTCCTGCGGGATATCAAAGTTGTAAACATGGGTAACACCGCCGATGTCTAAGCCGCGGGCCGCCACGTCCGTGGCCACCAAAATGTCGATAATACCTTCCTTAAACTGGCGCATCGTCGCATCGCGCCGGGCCTGCGACAAGTCACCGTGGATGCCTTCTGCCGAGTAGCCCCTTTTACTTAAAGCTTCGTTCAGTTCGTCGACCCGGCGTTTAGTCCGGCCGAAAACGATGGCTAAATCAGGCGGCTGTGTATCGAGCAGGCGGCATAAAACATCAAACTTTTGTCTTTCTTCCACCACCATGTGATATTGGTCTGTGTTAGGCACGGTAACTTCCCTGCTGCGCACAGTGATCATGCGTGGTGTTTTCATAAACCGTTTTGCTAACTGCTGGATGGCCGGAGGCATGGTGGCGGAGAAAAGTAAAGTTTGCCGTTCCGACGGCGTCTCCTGCAGAATGGCTTCAATATCCTCAATAAAGCCCATATTCAGCATTTCATCAGCTTCATCCAGGATCACGGTCTGCAGCTGATCCAGACGTATGGTGCGGCGCCGCAGATGATCCAGCAGCCGGCCCGGGGTGCCGACAATAATCTGCGGTTTCTTCTTCAGGGCCCGGATCTGCCGGCCGATATCCTGACCGCCATAAACCGGTAAGGCACGCAGCTCCACAAACTGGCATATCCTGTTTAATTCCTCCGCCACCTGCATGGCCAGTTCACGGGTAGGGGTGACGACCAAGGCCTGAATCTGATGGTTATCAGCCTGCAGGCGCTGGGCGAGGGGAATGCCGAAGGCAGCCGTCTTTCCTGTGCCGGTATGGGCCAGACCGATTAAATCCTCACCGGCCAGGGCTACCGGAATCGCTTGTTCCTGAATGGGTGTCGCTTCTTCAAAGCCCATCAGACTTACCGCCTTCAGGATGTCCTCATTAAGGTTAAACTCATTAAAAGTGGTCATCTTTACACCTTCTTTCTTAAAAGCTGCGGGATGATGGCTGGCCGTCTACAGTTCATGCTCTGCCAACCAAGCCTGCACCTGCTGCGTCACTTGACTGACAGTGCCTGCCGCCAAAGGCGAAGTCAGCCGCGCCAGGGGCAGAAGCTGGGTAAAGGAGCGGCTGCCGCCGGCCCGGCACAGGGACAGGTAATCCTGCCAGGCAGACCGGGGATCTGTTAAAGCCCGCTGCCACAATTGAAAAACACAGCTTTGTGCCAGGACATAGTCAATGTAGTAGAAAGGTACTTCAAAAATATGTCCCTGCTGAAACCAGTAGCCGCCTGCTTCCAAAAAGGGCTGCCCGTCATAATCCCTGTACGGCAGATAACGTTTTTCCAGCTCACGCCAGAGCCGGCGGCGCTGTACCGGCTTCAGCCGCGGTTCGGCAAAGACCTGGTGCTGAAAATGATCGACTAAACAGCCGTAGGGCAGGAAGAGGTAGGCACTGCTTAAATGTTCATAGCGATACTGCTGCGCCTGCTCAGCAAAAAAGAGCTCCATGTAAGGCCAGGTAAAAAACTCCATGCCCATGGAAGGAATCTCTGCCGCATCCATGGTAGCAAAATGGTATTCCGGTATCTGCCGCTCCCGACCCAGCCACACCTGGAAGGCATGACCTGCTTCGTGGGTCAGTACATCAACATCGCCGGATGTGCCGTTAAAGTTGGCGAAAATAAAGGGAGCCTGATAAAGTGCCAGGTAATCGCAGTAACCACCGGGAGATTTGCCGGGGCGGCTTAATAAGTCCATCAGCCGGCGTTCCGTCATTTCCTGAAAGAAAGCGGCCGTTTCCGGTGCTAACTGCTCATACATACGGCGGGCCTGGGCAATTAATTCCTTCGCGCTGCCGCGGGGCTGTGCGTTGCCCTGGGGGAAATAGATGCTTTCATCATAATAATACAGCTTAGTGATACCTAAACGCCGGCGCTGCTGCTCGCGCAGCCGCGCTGTCAGGGGGACGGCATAACGCTCCATGGCCCGACGGAAAGCAGCTACCTGGTCTGCCTGGTAATCCGAGCGGTGGCGCCGCAGGTAAGCAAGGGGGATAAAGCTGCTGAAGCCCAGCTTGTGAGCAATAGTGGTGCGCACTGCAACCAGCTGCTCATAAAGTTCATCAAAGGCATCCTCATGCTCCGCAAAAAAACTGTAGCGGGCTTCTGCCGCGGCCTGACGCGTGGCACGCTCCGGAGCCTGCTGAAAGGGTACTAACTGTGCTAAATTTCTCTTTTCGCCGGCAAAGGGGATGGCCGCCGAGGCCAGTAATTTTTTATACTGACTGACGACTTTATTCTCCTGCTGTAAATCGGCAATGACTGCCGGCGAGAAGGCTTTCAGTGTCATTTCCGCAATGTTGAACAACTGCTGCCCGTAACGGGCGGACAGTTCCCGGCTAAAGGGGGAGGTTACTAACTGACGATAGTATGCAGTAATCAGCTCCTGAAAGTGCGGTTCTGCTTCATCAAAAAAGTCCTGCTCTGCTGCATAGTATTGATCATTCGTATTGATAGTATGACGAATATGGGCAAGCGACGCCATAGACTCAAATTCCTGGCGTCGCTGATTTATTTGTTCTATTATTTCCTGCTGGGCAGCGGCCGTGGTCGCCCTGCTAAAATTGTTAAGTAAAAAACGCCATTCTTCCTGCAGGGCCGCTAAATCTGGCCGCCGATAGGTAAACCGGGGGAATTTTTCCTGCATACTGTACTCCTTTCCGCTGTGCAAAGTTCACTAAACTAACTGCAGGATCTCTGCTGCTACCCGCCGCATGTCGTCTTTCTTACAGACAGTCCGGTGTAAAACGGGCTTGGTCTGCAGATCGGCAATGGCTGCCGGTACCGGCTGTCCCGTTACTGCCGCCAACTCAAACAGCAGGGCAAACTCGTCCTCACTTGACTGCGGTCCGGCAACAGCCTCCAGTACATCTTTGGCGAATTTAAAAGGACTGGCCGTGGCTACCACTACGGTGGGAGTAGTGTCGCCGCTGACTGACAAATAATCCTGCAGCACAGCGTAAGCAACGGCGGTATGGGGATCAATTAAATAGCCTGACTGCCGGTAAACCGAGTTAATGGCTTTGGCCGTAGCTTCCTCCGTCGCGTAGCCGCCGACAAAGTCGGACATGGCAGCCCGCACTGTTTCCGGCACCCGATAGTGGCCCTGCCGCCCTAAATTTTCCATCTGTGCTTTAACCCAGGCCGTATCTTCGTTGCTGGCATGGTAAAGTAAACGTTCCAGATTGCTGGAAACAAGAATGTCCATGGAAGGAGACATGGTAACAAAAAACGGACGTTCTTTATCGTAAATGCCGGTGGTGAAAAAGTCAAACAGCACCTTATTGGCATTGGAAGCACAAATCAGTTTGTGCACAGGCAGTCCCAGCTGACGCGCATAGTAGGCCGCTAAAATGTTGCCGAAGTTGCCGGTAGGCACGACAAAATTGACAGGCTGCCCGGCCTGCAGTTTCCCTTGGTTTACCAGCTGCAGATAGGCCGAGTAATAATAGACAATTTGCGGTATCAGACGGCCAACATTGATAGAGTTGGCCGAAGAAAAGACATAGCCGGCCTGCTGCAGCTGACGGCGCAGCTGCGCATCGGTAAACATGGCCTTGACACCACTTTGGGCGTCATCAAAGTTGCCCTCAATCCCAACTACATGGGTGTTGGCTCCGGTCTGCGTTACCATCTGCCTTTTCTGCACAGGGCTGACACCATGCTCGGGGAAAAAGACAATAATTTTTGTGCCTGCCACATCGGCAAAACCCTCTAGGGCAGCTTTGCCGGTATCGCCGGAAGTGGCCGTCAAAATCACCACTTCCTCCTGCAGGCCGCATTTTTCCGCTGCCAGGCGCAGCAGATACGGCAGGATGGACAGGGCCATATCTTTAAAGGCTAAAGTAGGTCCGTGAAAAAGTTCCAAAAAGTGCACCTCGCCGTGCGTAACCAGCGGGGCAATGAGCGGTGTATCAAATTTGTCATCATAAGCCTGCTGTACCGCTGCCGCTAATTCCGCCGCTGTGAAATCAGGCAGAAAAAGACTCATAATTTGCCCGGCCAGGTCCTGGTAGGACAGGGCAGCCAGTTCCGCCGGCGGTACAGTCAGCCGCGGCAGCTCAGTCGGTACATATAAGCCGCCATCGGCGGCAATGCCGCTAACGATAGCTTCCGCCGCGCTTACAAGGCGGCTGTCACCACGGGTGCTGCGGTACATTACTGTTGCCATCTTACGCTCCTCCTTGACCGGGGTTTAAAAATAAATCCATCAGTGTATAGCCTTCCCTGATAAACAGTCCGGCATCCTGGGCTGCCGCTTCATCGTAGCGGGTTGGCCCCCCGGCAGCCGGGGCCGTACTATCATACAGCAGGAAAGGTACAGGATCGGCAGTATGGGTACGCAGTGCCAGCGGTGTGGCGTGGTCCGGCAGGAACAGCAGCCGGTACGGCTCACCTAAAGCTGCCAGTCCCGCCACCAGCGGCTGTACAACTTCCCGGTCCAGCAGTGTAATGGATCTGACTTTATTCTCGGTTTCCTGACGATGACTGCATTCATCCGGTGCCTCCAGGTGCAGATAGACAAAATCTTTCCCGTCCTGCAGGGCTGCTAAAGCGGCCTGCACCTTGCCCCGGAAGTTGGTATGCATATTGCCGGTGGCGCCTTCAACATCCAGCACCTCCAGACCTGCGCAGACACCCAGACCCTTAATTAAATCTACGGCCGAAATGACGGCGCCGCGCAGACCGTATTTTTCACTGAAAGCCGGCAGCTGCGGTTTTGTCCCTTCTCCCCAGATCCAGATGGCATTGGCGGGAGCCAAGCCCTGCTGCTGCCGCTTCTGATTGACCGGATGGGCCGACAGGAGCGGCACACTGGCTTTCATCATGGCCAGCAACCGCTCTGCCGCCGGGCCGACGGGCAGATAGTCACCAATGCGCTGTTCCAGGATATCATGGGGCGGTGTCAGCCGCCATTCTGTCGGCGCATGATGCCAGACCAGCAAATGGCGGTAGCTGACACCGGGGTAGAAAGCCAGCTCGTCCGAGGCAAACTGCTCACTGACGGCCGCCAACAGAATTTCTGCTTCCGCCGTAGTGATTTCATCGGCACTGTGGTCCAGCATGATGCTATCTTCATAACGCGGTGCTGCCGAAAGGGTCACCAGATTGCAGCGAAAAGTAAGATCATCATCGGCCAGCGTCACCCCCATACTGGCTGCTTCAAAGGGTGACCGACCTGTATAGTAAAGGCGGGGGTCATAACCAAGCACTGCTAAATTTGCCGTATCACTGCCCGGGGCGAAGCCTGCCGGCACCGTCTGTACCATGCCGACCTGCCCCTGCGCCGCCAGGGCGTCAATGTGAGGTTTGTCTGCGGCTTGTAAAGGTGTTTTTCCGCCTAAGGACTCTACCGGATAATCTGCCATGCCGTCGCCTAAAACGACTACATATTTCATCTTTTACTTCACTCCTTTAAAATCCCTTGCTAAACTTATACCACAAAGTGGAGATAAAGGCTAGAAAAACCTCTCTGAAAAGGCAGTTACACAGCAAAAAATGCCCTGTACCAGCAGCTGTACAGAGCACTTTGGGCAAAAAAGTTATTCTTTACCTGATTGTTTTTGCAGACGGGCACTAATTATCCGTGCCACATGGACACCGCTGGCACTGGCCTGGGACAGGCCGCGTGTAATACCGGCCCCATCGCCAACGGCAAAGAGGTTGGGGATTTCCGTTTCTAACTGTGCCGTCAGTTTGAGACGGGAGCTGTAAAACTTAACTTCTACCCCATACAGCAGGGTATCGTTGTTAGCCGTGCCGGGCGCCAGCTTGTCAAGGGCATAAATCATTTCAATAATATTATCCAGGTGACGCTTGGGCAGGACCAGACTTAAATCTCCCGCTGTCGCCTGCAGCGTGGGCCGGGTAAAGCTTTGCGCGAGACGATGGGCATTGGTTCTGCGTCCTTTAATTAAATCACCAAAGCGCTGCACCAGCACGCCGCCGCCTAACATGTTGGAGAAGGAGGCGATGCGTTTACCATACTGATGCGGCTCGTTAAACGGTTCAGTAAAACGGTTGCTGACCAGCAGGGCAAAGTTGGTATTTTTACTGTGCAGCTTCTCGTCACGATAGCTGTGGCCGTTAACGGTCACAATGCCATCAGTATTTTCCGCCACGACGTAGCCCTTCGGATTCATGCAGAAAGTGCGCACCAGGTCGCCATACTGTTTCGTCCGGTACAGCAGTTTTGCTTCATAAACTTCATCGGTAATATGCTGAAAGATAATGGCGGGAAGTTCCACCCGCACACCCACATCAACCCGGTTATTAAACAGGGAAAGACCTAATTTTTGACACTGGTGGGCAAACCATTCTGAACCGGCCCGCCCCGGGGCAGCAATCAGATAGGTGCAGTCAGCCGTTTCCTGTCCTGCCAGGTGCAGCGTAAAACCCTGCTCATGCTGCTCAATCTCTGCCACAGGCGTATTGCAGAAAATATCACAGCGTGCCTTTAAAAAGTCGTACAATCTTTTTAGCATCATGATATTGTTTTCTGTGCCAAGATGGCGTACCCGGGCCTTCAGCAGATGCAGATCATGGGCAATGGCTTTTTTGCTCAGTTCACTGCCGCCTGTACCGTAAATATCCTCCGGCGCTCCGTAGGAAAGATTGATTTGGTCGACATAGTCAATGAGCGCCATGACTTCAGTTTCCGGCAGATAGTCGGTTAGCCAACCGCCAAACTCGGTCGTTAAGTTATATTTGCCGTCGGAAAAGGCGCCGGCACCACCGAAGCCGCGCATGACGTCACAGGTCTGACACTTGATGCAGTTCTCAACCCTTTTGTCTGCTATTGGGCATTTGCGGGCATAAATATCATTACCTGCTTCAAAAATGGCCACACTAATTTCCGGATGTTTAGTCACCAGCTCATAGGCGGCATAAATCGCTGCCGGACCGCCGCCAATCATGGCCACATCATATGTTTTGCGCATGTAGAACCCTCCGCTAATTTCTTTGCCGGGTCTGAATAAACCCCATGTATTATACCGTTTTCCAAGACAGCTGTCCAGTGCTGCCTGCTTTCAGCTGCCGTTACTGTCAAGGGAAAAGGGACTTTTTCCATCAGAAATACCCCCAGGCTTGATAATTTATCAGCGCACTACGTTAGCCGCTTGTTTGCCACGGCAATTAGTTAGCCTGACAAGCTGTCGCAAACAGCCGGAGATACTCTGACCCGAAATACTTATGATATAATATGGATAAAGTTTCTTATTTCAAGCAGCAGGAGGTCAGGCATGAAACAGCCCATTAGAATTATCATTGTTGATGATCATCCCTTCTTTCGCCAGGGAGTAAAGTTTTATCTCAGCAGCTTGCCGGAATTCTCTCTAGTGGGCGAAGCGGCAGACGGCGAACAGGCTCTGCAGTTATTAGCAAAAACTGCCGCTGATGTTGTGCTGATGGATTTAAAAATGACCGGTATCGATGGCATTGCCACCACTACCGCGGCCCTGGAAGCCTGGCCGGACTTACGTATTCTTATTCTCACCAGTTATGGTAGTGAAGATGCTATTGCCCAGGCCCTGCAGGCCGGTGCTGCCGGTTACTGTTTAAAGGATGCGCCACCGCAAGAACTGGCCTCGGCCATTCGTGCCGTTGCCGCCGGCGGCACCTATTTAGGACGCGGCATTAATCCTGCTGTGCTGATGCGGCAGATCAAAGGCAGCCACAACTTGCTGCAGGAAAATGCCTCTAAAGTGGAGTCTTTAACCCAACGGGAAACTGAAGTACTGCATCTTTTAGCGCAGGGTTTAGGCAATAAGGAGATTGCCGCCAAGCTTTTTGTCAGTGAAAAAACAGTCAAAACACATATCACTAATATCTTACAAAAGTTAGATGTTAAAACCAGGACGCAGGCAGCCTTATTAGCAGCAAAAGATCAGTGGCGTTAAAGGAGATTACAATGAAAGAAATGATACGCAGAACAGCTTTTACCGGTTTTATCTTTGGGATAATCTTTTTACTGCTAACTCTTGCTTTAAAACTCCCTTTCTTTGAAGGCTTTTTATGGTTCATACCCTTGGCTACGGCTTTACTGTCAGCCATCGGCGGCATAGTAGCAGACTTGGTGGCCGGCTTTTTAACTGCCAGACTGCTGCTTTCTAAAAAAACGATCCATATTTTCTCCTTTCTCGCCGCAGCACTTGTTAATATCATGATTGTTGGTTTTGTGCTCAATTATTTTAATTATAACCTCTTTCACCGCGATGTGATAGTCAGCATTTTTTTTGGCCTGGCCATGGGCGGGATTTATGGCATTTACACCTTACGCCTGGAATATTTACAAGAACGCATGAAGTTTTTAGAAGAATTGGCGGAAAAGAATCAGCAGCTGCAGGCTACCACACGACATTTAGCGATCAGCGAGGAACGCAACCGCATGGGCCGGGAGCTGCACGACTCCATTTCCCAGGGGGTACAAGGTTTAATCTTTGCGCTCCACTCCCTACGTCATGAATTAAAAGATCCGCCTGAACGGGTGGCAAACATTTTGCATCACCTGGAGGCTACCGCCCGTTCCACTTTAGACGAGCTGCGGGCTTTAATTGAAGAATTAAAACCTTCTCAGCTTGTAGAAGAAGGGTTAACCGCCTCCATTCAAGCGACGTGCGAATTGCTTTCACAACGCCAGGCTATCCCTGTTGACGTCAACATTACTCTCCCGGCACCACTGTCACCGGAAATTGAAATGACTATCTACCGGATCGTCCAAGAAGCACTGGCCAATATTGAAAAGCATGCTCACGCACAGCAGGTGATGATTAGTATTACCGAGACAGCGGGACAAGTGCTGCTGACTGTAAAAGATGACGGCAGGGGTTTTACTGTACCACAGGCAGCGCCAGGTCATGGTTTGCGCAATATGCGGCAGCGGGCAGAGGAGGCAGGCGGCAGCTTTGAAGTTCTCAGTAAGCCCGGTCACGGCACCACAATTAAAGTTATACTTCCGCCTAAAGACTGAAGCTAAAAAGCCGGACCTTCGGCGGAACTAAAATCGGCCTTTAGGCCGATTTTTCTTTTCCCGCACCTTGATACACTAAAGTCAAGCAAAGTTTCACTTGGAGGTGCCGCAGATGATATTAGAAGTTAAACAGCTGGAAAAATCGTTTGGTGCGCGACGGGCAGTAGCGGGAATAAATCTGCTGCTCAACGAGGGCGAGGTTTTAGGTTTACTGGGTCCCAATGGCGCAGGAAAAACAACCACTTTAGCCATGATTGGCGGTCTGCTCCAACCAGAAGCCGGCAGCATTACCATTGGTGGCTGGGATCTACAGCGGCATCCTCTCCAGGCCAAAGCACTGCTTGGGATAGTACCGCAAGAACCGGCTTTATATCCGCAGCTTTCAGCTGCAGCCAATTTACGCTTTTGGGGCACAATGCAGGGACTGCAGCGTAGTGAACTCAACAAAGCCGTAGCAGAAGCGTTGGCAGTAGTTGGCTTAACAGAGCGAGCCAGGGAACGGGTGGTAAACTATTCCGGGGGCATGAAACGGCGGCTCAATATTGCTGCCGGCATCCTGCACCGGCCCAAATTACTGATTATGGATGAACCGACAGTGGGCGTTGATCCCCAGTCCCGTAACCATATTCATGAAACAGTTAAACGTTTGCAGTGTGCAGGCACAGCCATTATTTATACCAGTCATTATGTGGAGGAAGTAGAAGAGCTGTGCGGGCGCGTGCTGATCATGGATGCAGGAAAAGTTGTTGCCGCCGGTACAGTGGCAGAGTTATTACGTGCTGCCGGTCACGCTCAGGAACTGGTGATTAAGGTTAACCGCCCTCACCAGGCTGTACTGTCCCGGCTGACAGCAATTCCCGGTGTGAGGGAGGCAGTAATGGTCGGGCAGGCCTTTAAACTCCTGACACTTAAGGCAGAACAAGTGCTGCCGCTGGCATATGAATATCTGCTGAGTCAAGGTCTACAGGTTTCTGCCATTGAGATTCATAAGCCTAATTTGGAAAGCCTTTTTTTAAAATTAACAGGGAAAAGCTTGCGAGATCAGTAAAGGAGGGTATGATGATGAAAAAATGTTTAGCCATTACCGCGGTAGGCTTTCAGCAGATGTTTGCTGACCCCATGTATCTTATCTTTACCCTGGCGCTGCCGCTGCTGCTGACCTGGGCGATGAGTTTTTTGCCCAGAGAAGCAGGTGTTTATGAAATGGCCTTATTGGGCGTTTTAGTAATGTTTGTCGCTTTAAATTTGCTCACCTCAGCCGGCTCCATTTTAGAAGAAAAACAGCAGGGCACCTGGCAGCGCTTACGCAGCAGTGCCACCCCCTACCGTGCTATCATGGCAGGCTACTTACTCCGTTTTAGTTTAGTTGCTGCTGTACAGGCTTTGCTTTTACTTCTCTCTGGGAAACTTCTCTTCGGCGCCCCTTGGAACCAAGGCTATGGAGAGCTGGCCGTGGTCCTCGCAGTATATATTTTCGCCATGACGGGTTTAGGTCTGTTTTTAGCCGGCCTGTTTAAAACTCAGGGGCAGGTACAGGCTGCAGCAACGGGTATTGTACTGGTGGGTTCAATGTTAGGCGATATCTTCTTCCCCATGGAAAACCCTTCTACTGCCATTAAATTCATTACGGCAATTTCGCCGCAAAGTTGGGCGGCCCATGCCTTAAAAGATATTCTCCTGCAGGGTGCGGCACTGGCATCATTAGTAAAGCCGCTTTTATGGATGGGCGGTTTAGGTCTGCTGCTGTTAACTGCCGGTCTCCTGCGTCTGAAAACTGAAATGTAAACTGGTGCTGCAGCACCACTGCAGGGCAGACTGGCGGCACAGCCGTCGGGGAAAAAAGCACAATCGCTCCGGCGGCTGCCGGAGCGATTTCTTAACTTAGAAAATAGATGCTGTTTTAGGCGTTCAGCAGTTCACAGGCCATGACGGTATGTTTGCAGAGGACCATGGTGGTAACGGAGCCTACGCCACCGGGGGAAGGAGTAATTTTGTCCACGATGGGTTCAACGGCGGCAAAGTCAACATCACCACAGAATTTACCGGGTCTGTCGGGATCAGGGTTGATGCCGACGTCAATTACGGTCTGGCCGGGGCTGACATAATCGGCATTGACCATTTTAGCCCGTCCGACGGCTGCTACCAGCACATCTGCTTCCCGACAAACGGCAGGCAGATCTTTGGTGCGGGAATGGCAGATGGTTACCGTGGCATTTTCCCGCAGCAGCAGCATTGCCACCGGCTTACCTACAACCATGGAGCGGCCCAGAACAACAACTTTTTTGCCTTCCAGCGGTATATTATAGAATTTCAGGATATCCATGCAGGCAGTCGGTGTGCAGGGAGGGAAGCCTGTTAAGTCATCAGCAAAAACTTTACCTGCACCATGTACTGTCAGGCAGTCAACATCTTTTTCTACAGGGATGAGAGCGCGAATCTTTTTCTCATCTAAATGTTTGGGCAGCGGTGAGAACATTAAGATACCGTGAATATCCTTTCTCGCCCCTACCTCGATAACAGCTTTTTCAAAGTCAGCCTGCGCTATATCTTCCGGATATTCAAATACTTCATAAGCTAAACCGATGCCGTCGGCAGTCTTTTTGGCACCGCCTTCATAAAAGAGATCATCAGGACGGGCACCGACCCGAATAAAACCAAGCTTAGGCGTTACACCTTTCGCTTTTAGAGCTTCTACCCGTTTGCTTAAATCTTCTTTCATGGCATTGGCAACTGCTTTACCTTTTAATTGTTCAGCCATCCAAAATCCTCCTAACTTGTCTTTTTGCTGCTATTTATTTTTTAATCTTAGCGATTACGTTTTGTAAAGCTTCGTCAGCAATCCTGCTGCCATCTTCTAATAAGCGCTCTACTTCCGCGGAAGTTTCACTGACAAACTTTTCATCTTTAATCCCGGTAAGATTAATCAAAACATTTAAGTACCCGCTAATTAAAGCGGCTTTCAGGAACTGCACGCCGCAGCCCACATCGGAAATGGCAAGTTTATTGCCGATTTCGCCCATCCGCTGATGGATTTTAATCCCCTCATATGATTTACGCATAATTTCCAGCGGTACGGAGCAGGCCACTTTTGAGCATTCTTCTAACACTTTTTCCTTATGGGCAGCTTGTTCCGGGGTGTCTTTGGGCAGACCGTAAGCTTTAGACAAGGGGGCAAATACTTCAGCATCTTTATCAACTAAAGTTTTTAATTCATCGATAATTTTATAGCCTTGATCTACCAGTGCTTGCACTTCATCCTCAACATCGGCATATTTCTTTTTACCAAGAGTCAGGTTTCCTACCATATTAGACAGAGCCATACCAATAGCGCCACCCATGGCAGCGGCACCACCACCACCTGGCGTCGGTGCCTTGGAAGCTAGTTCAGCTATAAAGTAATCACTACTTTTTGCGGACATTGCCATCTTTAAACCCTCCCTTTACAGATTCATACTTTTGTAATTCTGCATCACAAGCGTTTTTCCTCTATAGATTACCACTAATACGCAAAAGAAATGACCAGAAAAAAGATAAAGTGGGCTGTACTGCCCACCGGGCAGGCTGGGAGGCACGAACTCCTTCAGGCCAAGTCTTTAAGCGCAGCTTGTCTGCAGCTCCTTTGCTGCCAGCTGTTTGCTGTGCCACAGATACCACAGGGGCAGCACCGTACCTTTGAAGACGCTGGAGATACTGATGGTCCACCAGACGCCATTGAGACCAAGAGCGGTTGCTGACAGAAGCAGCGCTGCCGGAATCCTGAGCCCGTTAAAGAGGATGCTGACGACTGAAGGCGGAACGGTATTGCCTAAACCATTAAAAGCCCCGGCCGTTGTAGCTTCCAGACACATAAAAAGCTGTGAGAGGCCCAAAATCCTTAAATAAATTATACCGGCACGCAGAGTTTCAGCTTCCGTAATAAAGATGGCAAACAGTGGGCGGGCGGCAAAAATCAAGAGCAGTGAAGCCGCCAGGCCAAAGACGAACATAATTGTCATGCCTACAGCGTAACCTTTCTGCACTCTCTGCCATTTTTTGGCGCCGTAATTCTGGCCGACAAAGGTACTCATGGCTGTTTGAAACCCCCCCGCCGTCATCCAGGAGATGGCTTCAATCTGTGAACCTACCTGCTGCACGGCAATGGGGATGGGACCCCATTGGGCAATAATTCTGGCGATGACCATGGCGATGGCGGCAAATAAGCCGTTCTTCAGGGCTACAGGCAGCCCTAATGTCACAATCTGCCTGATATAGGCCCGGTCCGGTGCTTGCAAAAGTTTTACGCCTGCAAACAGCTCCGGCTGCCTGCGCAGGTGCCGGAGAAAAACAAGGGTGACGACAGCCTGGGCGATAACGGTGGCGATGGCGGCGCCGGCAACTTCTAAGCGGGGAAAAGGCCCCCAGCCTAAAACCAGCAGCGGATCTAAGAGCATATTAACAACAAGTCCAAGGGAATTAATCCAAAAAGGTGTTCTGCTGTCGCCATAACCGTTAAAAATGGCGGTCAAGACAGGATTAAGAAAATAAAAAAGCAGGCCACAGGCAGCAATTGCTAAATAGGTAATGGCCTGGCTGATGATTTCTGCATCTCCCAGCCGAAAAAAGCCGATTAAAGCATCTCTAAAGGTGAACATGACGGCACCATAAACTACTGCCAGACAGATAATCAGCTGCAGGCTATGCTGAATATAAGATTTGGCTGCGACCGGATCCTTTCTGCCCACGGCCTGTGCTACCCCCACCTCGGCCCCGATTTGCGGGATCAAAATAAAGGCGACCGCCAGCCAGGTATAAAAGCCGGCTGTGCCGACGGCTGCCACAGCTTTGGTGCCGATTCTGCCGACCCACATCATGTCGGTGGTGCTGTAGGCCAGCTGGACAAATGAAGTGCCCATGATGGGCAGGGCAAGTTTAAATAAAGCTTGATAAATATTTCCTTCTGTAAGTTTGTTAACTTTATGCATTGCTTGATCTCCTATCGTTGCTGAAGCAAAATCGTTGTTATCACCGGGACAGTGGGCTGCGGCTATTTATGATAAGGCTCACCGCGCATTATTTTAAAGGCGCGGTAGAGCTGTTCCAGCAGCATTAAACGAAATAGCTGGTGTGGAAAGGTGAGGGGCGAAAAGGAGAGTTGAAGATCTGCCTGCGCTAATAGGCGCGGCGCTAAACCTAAACTGCCGCCGATGAGGAAAGTAAAATGACTGTGGCCATAGACAGTCTGCTGCTGCAGATGGGCTGCAAAATCAGGGGAAGTAAACTGCCGGCCCTCAATAGCCAGCGCGATGAGATAGGTCTGGGGCCGCAGCAGCTGTTCGAGACGGGCTGCCTCCTTTTCCAGCAGCAGGGCAATTTCACGGGGAGAAGCATTTTCCGCCGTTTTTTCATCTTTTACTTCCTTAATTTCTACTTTGGCATAGGCAGAAAGCCTTTTCAGGTATTCTTTAATACCTGCCGTGAGATATTTTTCTTTGATTCTGCCGACAGTTAAAATTTGGATCTGCATTGCCGCCTCCGGATGATTATTTGGGTTTGCTTTGTAATTGCCGCAGAATAAAGGGAGTCAAAGCGGTCAAATCTGTTAAGGGCGGCAGCTGTTCCCGGCCGGCACCGACTAATAACAGGGGCACCGGGTTGTAGGTATGCAGGGAGCTGCTGTTATCCTCCAAATTGCCATGATCACTGGTCACAATCAGCAGTGTATGCTGCAGATCGATGTTGGCGATGATGCCCGCTAAAAAGGTGTCAATCTCCATTAAACTCTGCCGCAGTTTTTCCTGGTCTCTTTTATGGGCATAATGGTCAGTCAGAAAATATTCAAAAAAGACAAAATCATAATGCCGGGTATTGGCAGCCGCTCTCCGGCCGGCTTCCAGCGGCGGCACATAAGGCACGGGCAGACCCTGTTCACGCCAGAGGGTACTTGTAATATCCGCACTGAGGGTAGTACCGGCCAGCAAATCATCAATGGTGTGCAGAGGCAAACCGGCAGCCAAACTTAACAAAGTGGTAGCCGCATCTGTACGCTCCTCCGGCGGCTGCGCAAAATAGGCCGGAGTATAAGTGTTAAGAAAAGTTGCCGTTTTGCCCAGGGCAGTGATTTTTTTTAAAATTCCTTCTGCCTGCAGTATGGCCCTGAGCGGCGGGGTGGGGAAGCCGCGGACATGGTAACCGACTGCCTGGGCGGCATTAACGCCGGTAAAAAGGGCAGTCTGTCCCGTAGCACTTTGGGGCTCACCCGGTACGCCTAAAGTTGCGTCAAGGGCCAACAGGGTCGCTGTATCATTATTTGTCCCTACGGCCTCCGCCGTCAGGCTTTGGCCTGCCAGCAGCCGCTGCAAACAGGGCAGGGCAGTTGTGGCCAGGGGATTGGTGTCTCCGGCAGGGGCAAGACCTAAACCGTCAATAAAGATAAGAATAATCCGCATCTGCTGCACCTCTTTTGCGCTCATCATATCATAATATAGACCAAGGGGAAAGCTGTGCAAGAAAGCAATAACGGCCTGCCGGCCGTTATTGCTGCTGGCTGTTAAGTTGTTTTAGCAAGTTAAAACTAACTAAGCCTCCATTTCCGTCAGTGTGGCCGTCGTTTTTATCTCTTTGCCATCGCGCACCAGCTTAATTTCTACCTGCGCGTTTACCTTTTGCTTATAAATGAGATCACGCAGATCTCTAAATTTGGTAACCTTTTCCCCTGCCATCTCAATGATAACGTCACCGCGCCTGATGCCGGCCCGGTCTGCCGGGCTGCCGGGCACCACATCCTGTACCAGCACGCCATAATTGACAGGCAGCTGCAGCTGCTGCGCCAGTGTATCATCAATATCGCCGCCGGCATAAATACCTAACCAGGGCCGGATAATTTTCCCGTGTTCAATGAGCTCCTGCGTTATTGTTTTGACCGTATTAGACGGGATCGCAAAGCCCATACCTTCCACACCGGCAATTTTAATTTTAGCCGTATTGATACCGATCACTTCACCCTGCAAATTAACTAAAGCGCCGCCGCTGTTACCGTCATTAATGGCGGCATCTGTTTGGATGAAGTTAAAAGTATATTCGTTCATCGTAATGGTACGGCTTTTGGCGCTGATATAGCCGACGGTCAGAGTTTGTGAGAAATTCAGACCTAAGGGATTACCGATGGCCAAGGCCTGCTCGCCGACAACAATTTTGTCAGAGTCACCTAAAGCAGCCACAGGCAAACTTGTTTCGTCAATTTTAATGACGGCCAGATCGGTAGCCGCGTCAGCACCAATTAATTCTGCCCGATGTTCAGTGCCATCACCAAGGGTAACATAAATTTCTGCCGCGCCGTCGATGACGTGGTTGTTAGTCACAATATAGCCGGCAGCGTCAATGATGACTCCGGAACCGGTAGCCTTGTCCTGCAGCAGGGAACGCCCGCGCCACATATCGTACACCATGGCTTTGTTGGTAATGCCAACCACCGCCGGCATCACCCGTTGGGCGGCACGGACAATGGCCGTATTTTGATATTCAGGTAAATCATTTTCATTAAACGGAATCTCTGGCTGCTGTACATTGCTGCCAGGCACTACACCAGGGTCATGAGGAGCTAGGTCTAAACCAGGAATAACAACCCGCACGACAATGACTGCAACCACTAAGCCGCCGATAATGGCACCAACCAGAGCAGTCAACAGGAATCCCGCCAACCCTGTTCGTCTGGGCTGATGAGAAAATCCGTTAAAGAAATCCATTGCTCTAACCCCCTTGCACTTAACTTTATTATAAATATAGCAGTAAGTTGTGACAATAATATGAAGAAGAAAAACTTTTTTACCTACCCACTAGGCCAAGCGCAAATGGCAGCTGGGCTGATGGCGTTTGGCCACCTGCACCGTGACCTGGTTTAATTGTCCGGTCCTTTCCAGGCGGCAGCAGACTGTATCATAAGCCAGCTGCGGGCAGTTGTTCTCTTCACTTAGGTGGGCCAGGACGACATGCTTAGTCTGTGCATTAATTACTTTGGTCAAACTCTCTGCTGCCAGCTCATTGGACAGATGTCCCTTGGCGCCTAAAATTCTTTTTTTCAGCGGCCAGGGGTAGCTGCCCTGCAGCAGCATTTCTTCATCATGGTTGGCTTCCAGCACCAGGCAGTCTACCGCCTGCAGCCGCTGCAGTATATACGGGGTAACATGGCCCAGATCTGTCACCAGGGCAGCAGCCCGCTTTGCACTGCGCACAATAAAGCCAACGGGATCGGCTGCATCGTGGGGCACCGGCATCGTTTCCACCGTTAAAGCGCCCAGGGTAATGGTCCCGCAGTTGGGCAGCAGGCGGCACTGTTCCGGAGCAATATTCCCCAGCGCTTTACCCGCCGCCTGCCAGGTGGGAGCGGTAGCATAAACAGGCAGGCCATAGCGGCGGGCCATCACACCGGCGCCGCAGGTATGGTCAACATGGTCGTGGGAAAGCAGCAAGGCCGACAGGGATGCGGCGTCGGCACCGATGGCGGTCAAAGCATTGGCAATTCTCCTGCCGCTTAAACCGGCATCAATTAATAATTTTGTCTCTCCTGCCGCTATATAGATAGCATTGCCGGACGAGCCACTGGCAAGCATACAAATTTCCAGCATTATTGTCTCCTCTCAGCTAATTCTGTTGGTTGAAACACAGCAGACGCCGCTGCCCCGCCTCCACTTCCAGAATCGTCAGGGCACCGGACAGAAAAGAAAAAGGCCACGGTCCGGCAAAGTCCAAACCTAAAAACTCTACCAGCAGCGCGTTTAAGTAGCGGCCATGCCCAATCAGGGCTACGGTGGAGGGATTGTCGGGCGCCAGCAGCACAGCTAGACCGGCCTGCAGGCGCCGGCGAAAATCCGGCAGCGGTTCCTGCCCGGGAATTACTGCCCGGCGCCAATCTGTCTGCAGACGGGAAAAAAGAGCGGGGTACCGCTCCTTAATTTCTGTCCGTGTGAGCCCCTCCAGCACCCCCCAGGAAAACTCGCGAAAAACAGGGAGGGCAATAGGTTCTACAGCTAACAGCCGGGCTGCCGGCTGCGCTGTTTCTCTGCTGCGGGTTAAATCACTTGTATAGATTCTGCCTGGCCGATGGTAGGCCAACATGGCTGCTAAACGTTCTGCCTGCTGCCGGCCGCGTGCAGTTAACGGATAGTCCCGTATACCCTGAAAGCGCGCCTCGGCATTAGCAGTTGTCTCCCCGTGTCTGGCCAGCAGAATACGCATTTTCTTCACCTTACTCAATTTCTACAATCTTGGCACCCAGGGCAGTTAACTTTTCACAGACACGTTCATAGCCGCGATAAATATGGCCGATATCACTGATAATAGTTTCCCCCTGGGCTATTAACCCGGCTATGATAAAGGCGGCACCGGCACGTAAATCCGTGGCTCTGACCGGAGCGCCGGTCAGGAGAGTACGGCCATCTACAATGGCTGTGCGGCCTTCCACTTTAATGCGTGCCCCCATCCGTTTCAATTCATCAACATGTTTAAAGCGACCTTCAAACACATTTTCCGTGATGATACTGCTGCCTTCCGCCTGCGTCAACAGCACCATGGCTAAAGACTGCATATCTGTCGGAAAACCGGGGTAGGGGAAGGTTTTAATATCGACGGCCTGGGGCTGTTCGACACCGATGACACGCAGCTGATCGTCCTGCACATCGACAGTAATGTTCATTTCACGCAATTTGGCGATGATAGGATCTAAATGCTTGGGAATAACGTCTGTCAGTAAAACATTGCCCTGTGCGGCAGCGGCAGCAATCATATAAGTACCGGCTTCAATGCGGTCAGGGATTACGCAATGGTTAACAGGGCCTAACTCTTTCACGCCCGTAATTCTGATCACATCGGTGCCGGCGCCGCGGATTTTGGCGCCCATGGCATTAAGGAAGTTGGCAACATCCACAATCTCCGGTTCTTTGGCAGCATTTTCTATCACCGTTCTGCCTTCGGCCCGTACGGCCGCCAGCATTATATTAATGGTGGCACCGACACTAACCACGTCAAGGTAGACTTCTGCCCCGACCAGTCGATCGGCTTCCAGCTTAACGATCCCATGTTCCGTATCTACTTTTGCTCCCAAACTGACAAAGCCTTTGATATGCTGATCAATGGGACGGGGGCCTAAATCACAGCCACCGGGCACAGGAACTTCCGCCTTCTGAAAGCGCCCCAGCAGCGCGCCCAACAGATAATAGGAAGCACGTAATTTTTTCACCAAGTCATAAGGTGCCTGCCATTTTGCCAGCTTGGAGGCGTCAATAAAAAGCGTGCTCGGTGTTTCCCACACTACCCGCACACCCAGATAAGTTAAAATGTCTACTAAAACCTGAATATCATCAATCTCCGGCAAGTTTTCAATGCGCACCGGCGCCTCTGTGAGCAGGGCCGCCGGGATAATGGCCACAGCGGAATTTTTTGCACCACTTATTTTAACGGTACCGGCAAGCGAGCAGCCGCCGGTCACAAGCAGTCTCGGCATTAGAGTTATCCTCCTGTATCATCATCTGTTAGCTGGTCCTTTTTGGCAATATTGAAATGAAAAGGCTGCTTTGCCCGCGGCAAAGCTCCTGAATTGTCAATATCCTGTATATAGATTCTTGTTAAAAGAATAAAATCCTGTTTGCGAAGCTATTTTTAAAAAGTAGTTTTTTCCACCTCGCCGGTGAAGGCGTTAATATAGGATTCACCGCCGTCCTGGGTGGCAATCCGCCACACCGGAGCGCTTTCCCAGCGCTCAGCATCGTAGCTTAAACTATAGTAACCTAAAGAAATATCAATAATACTCTTACTGCTGACGGCAGCTGCTTCTTTGATAAATGTCTGTACCGCCTTTTGTGCGGAAATAACGGCTGTTTCCTTGTCACTAAAGCCGTGCGGCTGTACCTGATAAATGTGAACTTCACGCGGCCTGCCATCTGTCAAGTATACTTCAATGGCACTGAAAAAGAGCGGAAATCCTTGATATGTCTCGACAAAACGATAACGAAAACCATGCTGTCCCCACGGCACGGCCAGATCCAGTTTCATATTATTCTGCCAGAGCTTCCAGTCACGCAGATAGCGTTCTGCCAGCACCCGGGTATTAGCTTCATCTATACCCGGTAAATTATTGGTGTAAAAAACATGACCGTTGGCAAAAATGGTCAAGGTTTCCTGCCCGGTTGTGTAAACAGTCCTGTCCTCCTGCCGCTGAGACCAAACTTCCTGCGCGCCCAAAAAAGCAGACACCCAGTAAGCATCATCCTGGACCAGACGGGAAACATTGAGCAGGGCCAGGCGGGGGATCTGCCTGGGCAGGGCAGTCTTTAACTCAAAGCCATGCTCCTTTAACAAGGCCTCGGTCTGCTCCAGCTGTGCCTGCGTTAAGACACTGCTTGGCGACAGCGAGCGCGGAGCTATCCATAATTTATACCCTAAAAAGATATTAAGACTTAAAAAGGCAATAATCAGCAGTGTTTTGGCTTTTGATAAATCCACGCCGCGAGACCTCCTACTCCAGCCAGGTTATAAATTCACCGGTAAACCCATCTACTACAGCCTGACGCTGCTGCAGCTCCACCAGCCAAGCCGGTCGGGCATAAGACTGCCTGGTGACAAAACTGTGAAAGTAGAGTACGGGGGAGACGGCAGCCAGCTGCTCCTCCGCCCCTTCTGCCGCCAATTGGTCAGCCACGGCTGCTACCGCCTGCTGCGGTTTAACCAGCGGCTCTGCCGTCCCCGTGGGACTGCCAAGCAAATAGATCTGCCGCTGGTAATTGATGACACCACGGTCGGAAAAATATAAACTGACGGCAGGCTTGGCACTGAGCAGCGGGATGCCTTTTTGCACAGATTGAAACACTAAAGTTTGCGTATATCTCTGCTCCCAGTTAGCTGACCTTTCCGTCCTGTGAACCTTCTGCAGATAAAGATGATCCGGCCACCCGCCCATCAACTGCAGGTACTGGGCGCCCTGCTTGAGAATCTCCGCCAGAGACTGGGGAGCGGAACCCGGTTCATTTTCCGGGGCATTAAACTCTAGTTCGCCGTGACGGAAAAGACGCAGACCCTTTTGACCGTCGGTATATATTTCAGCTCCGTCGCCTTCCTCAATCCGTCTGACTAAAGCCGGATTCACAAAAAAGCTGCCCAGCAGTTCATCACTTTCCAGATTTTCCGCTGTAATCGCATGTACCGCCAGCTCCGGCACTGCCTGGGGTAAAAGCACCCCGGCACTGACAGGCTCAAGGGCCAGCTCCTCGGCGGCCGCGGTGCGCAGTTCAAGTCCGGCGGCAAACAATGCAGGCAGCTGCTCTTCCCACTGTTCAGGTAAGGTTAATTCACCGCGCAGCCACCTGCCGCTGGCTGTCTGATACCAGATCGTCTGAGGTGCTTCCGCAAACCAGGCGGCCTGCAGAATCTCCAGACCGCGCAGTTGCCGATTTGTTACCCACCAATTAGTTTCCACAGGCAGCATAAAGTTCAGCCTGACCTGCAGCCCGCCAAATTCCGGCAGAGTCGTGGAGACAGGGACCTGCCGCGGTCTAAACAGCCAGCTTAACCATTCCCAGGCTGCCTGATAACCTTCATCCCAGGGCTGCAGCTGCAGCCACTTGTCATCTTCTCCCAGACGTAACACCGGTCTGATTTGTTCCTGCAGGGGGCGTAATTCACCGAAAGTAACTTGTTTGTAAGCAGGCGGAGAGGCAGTCTCCCAATAAGGCTGGCCAAATAATAATTTAGTAGTGAGAAACATACTGGTAAGAATCAGGACACACAGGACTACTGATTTTAGGCGCTCACGCATCCTTCGTCCTCCTCCCTCACCTGCGGCAGGGGCAGCGTAACGGTCACTGTCGTGCCCTGCTGCAGTTCACTGCTGAGACTGATTGTACCGCCGTGTGCCGCCACCAGCTCGCGGGCTATCGGTAAGCCCAGGCCGGTACCCCCGTAGGCACGGGAACGATTTTTATCCACCCGGTAGAAACGTTCAAAGACTCGCTCTACATCGGCAGCGGGAATACCGATGCCGTCATCGCTCACCTGCATTACCGCCTGCTCCCGCTGCTGCTCAAGGCTGATGGTGATCTGCCCGCCCTCAGCCGTGTATTTATAGGCATTATGAATAATATTCAGCAGTACTTGTTTAATCTTGTCGCGGTCGATATACGCAATTACCGGCTCCACCGGCAGGGAGACGGTGATCTGCCGCGCTGTCTCTTTATATTTCAGCTTCAGCTCCGCCACTACCTCCGTAATCAGCTCATCTAAAGCATACTGGTCTTTATGCCAACCAACCTGCTGAAAGTCTAGCTGTGACAAAACTAACAGGTCTTTGACCAAACGAACCATGCGCTCCGTTTCTTTCTCGATGGTAGTCAAAAAGGAGAGGCACAGCTCCGGTTCTAGCCTGGCCCCGTCAACCAGTGCCTCGGTATAACTTTTAATGGTGGTGAGCGGTGTACGCAGTTCATGGGATACATTGGCCACAAACTCACGCTGCCGGCGCATAAGCTCCCGCTCCTGTGTCACATCATGTAACACAATGAGAATACCTGTATAATAATCAGGCTCCGGTTCCTGCATCTGAAAAGGCACATAATTAACGTGCAGATGGCGCTGCTCCGGTGCCAGCGTTATTTCCTGACTTGTTTGCTGTCCTGTCGTCAATAATTCAGCTAAATTGACCGGCATAATCAGCGGCGCTAAAATCTCCACCGCCGGTTCGGCAGCGGCCTGTAAGCCCAGTAAGCGTTTGGCAGAGGGGTTGAGGTGTAAGATCTTCCCGTCACTGCCTAAAGCAATAATCCCGTCCGTCATATGATTTAGAATTGCCTCTATTTTACCTTTTTCTGAGGAAATCTCCTGTAAGGTTGCTTCCAGCTGTCGGGACAAATAATTAAACATCTCGCCTAAGCGGCCGATTTCGTCATCGGCATGAATGGTGATACGCTGCCGATAATCACCATGGGCGATTTGCTCGGCCTTCGAGGTAACTTCCTGAATCGGCCCGGTAATGGTTTGTGCCAGCACAAAGCCGAGCAGGACAGTCACTCCCATGACTAACAAAGCGCCGGTTAAAAAGATCAGCTGAATTTCACGTAAAGTAGCATAAAGAGGCTCCAGGGAGCCGATTAAATAAACTACACCTAAATTTCTGTTGCCGACCCGGACAGGCAGCGCCAGGTATTTCATGCGCTCTTTAGTTTCCGGATCTAAACGGGTTGCTTCACTGCGGGTACCCGTCAGGGCATGCGTAATTTCCTCCTGAATAATACGCTGACCCCGCAGTTCAGCGCTCTGCCTGGTAGCCGAGATGACGCGGCCGAAATTATCCAGCACCATGATCTCGGCGGCGCCGGCGTAGCGGGAGTATTCCAGGACTAAACTGTCAATATCTCCCGTTGTACTGCCGATTTCGTCCGCAGCCAGATAGCGTTCTAAAAAGTTGACCAGGAGCAGTCCCTGTGATTCTAAATTCTGGGCAAAACTTGTTACATAGTAATCCTCCAGTGACTGCGTCAGGAAAACGGCAAAAAACTGCATGGCAAACAAAATTAATAAAGAATAGATGAGGACAAGTTTCCATTGTATACTTTTAAGCATTGCTGTTATTCCCCATATAGTAACCTACACCCCGTTTGGTGAGAATATAACGCGGTTCACTTGGTTTCGGTTCTATTTTTTCCCGCAGGCGGCGGATGGTCACATCAACAGTTCTCTCGTCACCATAAAAGTCATAACCCCAGACTTTTTCCAATAAAGTTTCCCGATTAATCACATAACCGGCATGGCGCATCAAATAGGTTAAAAGTAAATATTCCCGGTAGGTGAGTTCCACCAGCTGTCCGGCCTGCCGCACTTCCATGCGTCCGGTATCAACCTGCAGATCCTGACAGCTGAGAATTTCCGTCTGCATTTCCTGCTGCTGTGCAGTCCGGCGCAGATTGGCTTTGACCCGGGCTAAAACTTCCCGCGCAGAAAAAGGTTTTGTTACATAATCATCAGCGCCCAGCTCCAGGCCCAGTACCTTGTCCAATTCTGTATCCTTGGCCGTGAGCATGATAATAGGTACATTACTAAAAAGGCGGATTTCCCGGCAGACTTCAAAGCCATCCTTTTTCGGCAGCATAATATCCAGCAGTATCAGATCAGGCTGCATACTTTGTGCCTGCTTGAGCGCGTCTTCGCCGTCAAAAGCCAGACTTACCTCATAACCTTCCTGGATTAAATGGTAACGCAATATTTCCGCAATGGGTTTTTCGTCGTCTACAACCAGAATTGTACCGCGCGCCACGTGATCACCCCATTCCTAGAGTACATAATACTTCTGTTTCAGAAGCAGATTTCCTGCTGACATCTGCCGGCAGCAGGGGCTGAGACAGTCAGTGCGTCGGTTGGCGGCCGCAGGGGGCAGGAACGCAGCCTGCGGCTGCCCGGATTATACTATAAGAAAAGCGTGCTTTCAGCCAACTGAAAAGTGCACGCTTTTACTATCCTGTCTGCTGCCAACGCAAATCAGTCTCTATCCAGTTTTCCCAGGCCGTTCGCAAAGCCTGGGGAGACAGTCCATAAATCTGTTCTAGGGCAGTATTAAAATCTTCTCCCCCGCCCAGCAGCGTAATTAAATTATTGAGGGCGGCGTCACCCTGTAAGGCAGCCAGAAAGCTCACCATACTAAAAGACTGACGATAAGCAAGGGCCTGATTAGGCAGCTGATCAAAATCATCCGTCAGTTCCTGCTGAGAATAGAGAGGATTGGCCAGGGAACTGCCGGCTTCTACCCATTCATGGCCCAAAACCTGATACTCTATATACTGGGCTAACCCTTCACTAAACCAGCGCGGGTAGTTACCCTGCGCCCTTTGGTCCAGCAGATAATGGGTATATTCATGTACAAGGGGACCCCGCCGGGCAAAAACTGCCTGCCGGAGTAAAGGATGTTCCCATTCCCAGGCGCGAGGAGAAAGGATAATGATGGTATCCGCCACATAAACCCCCAGGGCACCTGTATTTTCTCCCCAGCCAAAAGTTTGCCGCAGCACGGTCTGCCGCGGAGCTATTACCAGCCATGGTTTTGCTGTTGGTGTATACGGCAGCAGCTGCGTCACCTGCTCCACCGCCTCATCGGCCTGCCTACCCAGCCAAGCTGCCAGCTCCTGATCACTTTCCGTATAGCGTAGTTGAAAATAGGCAGACTCCTGCGTCAGCCAGTGACGAAAATGCCTGCGTACCGCCAGGGAGGATAAATAGCGCAGCGTGCTCTGCGCTGCTGCCGGTAAAGCAGGTAAAATTACCAGCAGTATGCAGCAGAGAGCAGTAATCTGCAGTGTCTGTTTTGTTCTGCTTTGCGTCTGCACCGGCAGCCCCTCCCCCTATACAGTATACTTAAATATTGTAACAGGTTTTGCCTGCCCTCGCATTGGTAATATATGTCAGCACAGCCATGTTCAGGCAAAAAAAATAACGTGGTGCGCCACGTTGTAAAAAAATATATATTAAAGAGGGGGTCAAACCTTGTCTTTATTATAGCGGGTGAATATTACATGCGTGTTACAGTGACTTTATTATTATGTAACACAGGCCGCCGGAACATCATAACAGCCGAAAAAAAAAACGAGCACAAGATTGTGCTCGTTCTGCTTTAGAGATATGACAGAGGATTGACATTGGAACCGTTTTTAATTATTTCAAAATGTAAGTGGGGACCGGTAGAATTGCCGGTACTGCCGGAGCGGGCAATTTGCTGCCCTTTTTGTACATACTGCCCCACTGTAACCAATGTCGCTGAATTGTGCGCGTATTTCGTGACAAAACCGTTACCATGATCAATTGTTACTAAGATGCCATAGGCACCGGACCAACCGGACTGGATGACTCTGCCGCTGTCAGCGGCTAAAATGGCTGTGCCGGTAGGTGTACCGATATCGAGTCCGCGATGGAATCTGCCCCAGCGGTAGCCATAGCGGGAAGTAATTGTACCGCGCCCGGCCACCGGCCAGAGGAAACGGCCTGTCCCGCTGCCGCCGCCACCTACGGCTGCCGGTTTGGGAACAGCCTTTGTGCCTTTAGCAACAATTTTCTCCACCGGCTCTGCCAGCACTTTTTCCTTCAGAGCCTCTTTTTTAACCTGCTTACCATTCTCTAAAGTAACCCGGTAAGTTACTTCTTTTTTACCTTCTTTGCCGTCCTGCAGCACTTTGCTGGTACCTTTGTACATGCTGCTGTCTTCTTTTGTTGTTGTGGTAAAAGGTATCGCCTCTGTTTCCACAACTTCCTGGGTCACCTGCACACAGACCAGCGGCTCGACGACAACTAAATTCAGGCAGTCACCAGGCATTAATTTGTCTGATTCAGCCAGCTGCGGATTAGCATTGCGAATGTCTGTGACAGAAAGGTTATTTTTTACGGCGATGGACCAAAGAGAATCACCGCGGGAAACAAGATATGTTTTCCGCTGATTTGTACCGTAACAGAGTACCTCTAAGGCTTTATCCACACTGCAAATTTCAGACGGATCAACAAGGGTTAACTTTGCTTCCAGTTTATCATTGAGAACTACAGTCTGCACTACAGCATTTTTTTGCTCAGGAACATATGTATCCTTTAATTGGTCAATGACTTGTTGATAATCAGCAATACTGGCCAGCGGCATGACAGGCTTATCATTGATCGTCAGCATGTAGGCGTGGACGCCAAATTTAAGCTGCTCGCGCAATTTATTTTTTACGGCTTCTTCATCTTCCGTAACACCTTTGCGCTGTTCACGTACCACCTTTAATTCCTGTTCAGTAACCAGCTCTACCCCTGCGGCTTCACTCTGCTGCTGCTGTAAAGCCGCTGCAAACTCCGGAATCACGGTTTCTGATTCCACATAGCCCACTTCTTCGCCGTCTAAATAGACAACATAGGTAAAGGAATCATAATAAGCATAAACGCTGCCGGCAGTAATCAGAGAAATTATCAGCAGCACTGCCAAAGCGCTGTATTTTACCGGAGCACTAAGGGTGCGGCAGTGCTCCAGGCAGTTAACAAAGAAACTTTTGAGCTGCCGGGTCAGCTTTGTCAGCCATTCTTTACTCTGCTGAGCAAAGTTGTTTAGTACTTTTAGCCCCTCCGCAGCTATTGTTTTTAGCTTGTTTATGAAAGGCTGAGCCAGGTTTTCCGTACTCTGCGGCGCTGCCTGTTCCGCAGCGTCATTCATCTGTTCTATATCCATTTAATCACCTCACGCTAGGTAAACTTTGTCCGGGGCACTTATGAAAAGCTGTTAAGCATCATGAACCTGGTGACACTAAAGCTCTATGTATATTCGGCACGCATTTTTAAATTCCTGCTAAAAGTTAAGGAAATATTAACTTTTCTTAAAAAAACTTAAAAAAAAAGAGCCCTGTTAAGGTCTCTTAATTATAAGCTGGTGACCCCTGCGGGACTCGAACCCGCGTTACCGCCGTGAAAGGGCGGTGTC